>OLSA01002732.1_pt1 | contig 12916 bp, 8 predicted proteins | sample 1672731 | NCBI WGS metagenome assembly OLSA01 (sample SAMEA3136718, study PRJEB25190) | human gut metagenome | biome: human gut; feature: human-associated habitat; material: faeces | place: Austria | collected 2013
CGGGCTTGCCCATGTCGACCGTCACGAGGCCGACCGTGCCGAAGCGCGTGTACAGGTGCAGCCGGTGCACGAGGCCGCCGGCCTCGATGGTGAGATCGTCGCGCGGCACGATGCCGTTGTCGTACAGGTACTTGGCCACGCAGCGGATGGCGTTGCCGCCCATGCCGCCGGCGCTGCCGTCGCGGTTGAAGACGCGCATTTTCGCGTCGGCCACGTTGCTGTGCTCGATGAGCACGATGCCGTAGCCGCCGATGCCGCGGTGGCGCGAGCAGAGCGGGATGCACAGCGACTCGGGGCAGGTGATGTGCCCGTCAAAGTTCTCGACGTAGATATAGTCGTCGCCGGTGGCCTGCATTTTCGCAAACTTCAGGCTCTGGCGCTCGGTGCGCATGTGGTTGATGTCCACAAGCTCGGTGTTGCGCTCGTTGTAGCGGCTGGCAATGATGTCCGCCAGGGCGTTTGCCGTGTCGAGCGAGGTGAAGCACGGGATGCCGAGCTGCAGCGCGCGGCGGTGCAGGGCAATGTAATCGTCCATGGTCGCGTCCTTGAGCGCGCCGGTGTAGACGATGTAGTCGATGCAGCCGCTCTCGAGCAGGGCGAAGGCGTGGTCGCTCTCGCGGATGCCGTCCACGGTCACGACGTCGATGCCAAGGCGCGCGATGGCGGCGGCGGTCTCCTCGGTCGCGTAGAGGGCGAAGTGCAGGTCGTCGAGCTTCTTGGCCAGCGACACGATCTCGCCGAGGTCGTGCGTGTCCACGCTCACGAACACGCCGTGGCGGCCGTCCGGATGCTGGCCGACGACCATGCCGGCCGAGGTCAGACCCTTGAACAGCGCCTCCTGCATCGTCTTGCCGAGGCCGAGCACCTCGCCCGTGGACTTCATCTCCGGGCCGAGATAGGCGTTGACGTCGCCGAGCTTTTCAAACGAGAACACCGGCACCTTGACCGCGTAATACGGCGGGATGGGGTGCAGGCCGGTGCCGTAGCCGAGGCTTTTCAGCGGTGCGCCGAGCATGACGCGCGCCGCCACGTCCACCATCGGCACGCCCGTGACCTTGCTGATGTACGGCACGGTGCGCGAGGCGCGGGGGTTGACCTCGATGACGTAGAGCTCGTTTTCCCAGATGAGGTACTGGATGTTCACAAGCCCCTTCGTGCCGAGCGCGAGGGCGAGCTTGCGCGAGCTGTCGACGATCTTTTCCGTCATCATGTCGTTGAGGTTGTACGGCGGGTAGACGGCGATGGAGTCGCCGCTGTGCACGCCGGCGCGCTCGATGTGCTCCATGATGCCGGGGATGAGAACGTCCGTACCGTCGGAGATGACGTCCACCTCCAGCTCCGTGCCCATCATGTACTTGTCCACGAGCACGGGGTTGTCGATGCCCTGCGCGAGGATGCGCTGCATGTACGTCGTGACCTCGGCGTCGTCGTGCACGATCTTCATGTTCTGGCCGCCGATGACATACGACGGGCGCAGCAGCACGGGGTAGCCGAGCGTCTGCGCGGCGTGCAGGGCCTCCGGCAGCGTCTGCACACCCATGCCCTTCGGGCGCGAGATGTGGAAGCGCTCGAGCAGCTCGTCAAACCGCTCGCGGTCCTCGGCGATGTCGATGCCCTCGGCCGACGTGCCGAGGATGCGGATGCCGTGGCGGTCGAGCGTTTGCGTGAGCGCGATGGCGGTCTGGCCGCCGAAGGCGACCACGACGCCGACGGGCTGCTCCACGTCGATGATCTGCAGCACGTCCTCGGCCGTGAGCGGCTCGAAATACAGCCGGTCGGCGGTGTCGTAGTCCGTGGAGACGGTCTCGGGGTTGTTGTTGACGATGACGACGTCATAGCCCATGGCCTTGAGCGTCCACACGCAGTGGACGGACGAATAGTCAAACTCGATGCCCTGGCCGATGCGGATCGGCCCGGAGCCGAGCACCATGACGACGGGCTTGCCGCTGCGCGGGAAGGTGCGTGCCTCGCAGCGCGCGTCCGCGCTGGCGTAGAAATACGGCGTCTGCGCGTCGAATTCGGCCGCGCAGGTGTCGACCATCTTGTAGCTTGCGCGGAAGGCGGGCAGCGTCTCGCTGCCGGACAGGCGGCGCAGCGCCGCGTCCGGATAGCCGAGGTACTTGCCGCGCTGGTAAAGCTCCGGTGTCAGGCCGCTCCGGATGCTCGTCTCATAGTCCACGAGGTTTTGCAGCCGGGCCAGAAACCAGCGGTCGATGCGGGTGATGTCGTGGATCTCATCGATGGACACGCCGCTGCACAGCGCCTCAAAGACGGTGAACAGGCGGTGATCGTCGCAGTCGGCGAGCCGGTCGCGCACCGGGCGGTCGGACAGGGGCTTGGCGTGCAGCGTGTCGAGATGGATCTCGGCGCCGCGCACGGCCTTGAGCAGCGCGCTCTCGAAGTTCGTGCCGATGGCCATGACCTCGCCGGTGGCCTTCATCTGTGTGCCGAGGCGGCGGGATGCGCCGACAAACTTGTCAAACGGCCACTTGGGGAACTTGACGACGACGTAGTCCAGCGCGGGCTCGAAGCAGGCGCAGGTCTTGCCGGTGATGTCGTTTTGGATCTCATCGAGCGTGTAGCCGAGGGCGATCTTCGTCGTGATCTTTGCGATCGGGTAGCCGGTCGCCTTCGATGCGAGCGCCGACGAGCGCGACACGCGGGGGTTGACCTCGATGACGGCGTACTCAAAGCTGTCGGGGTTGAGCGCGAACTGGCAGTTGCAGCCGCCGACGATGTCGAGCGCGGAGATGATGTTCAGCGCCGCGCTGCGCAGCATCTGAAACTCCTTGTCCGAGAGCGTCAGCGCCGGGGCGACGACGATGCTGTCACCGGTGTGCACGCCGACAGGGTCGAAGTTTTCCATGCTGCACACGGCGATGACGTTGCCCACGCCGTCGCGCATGGTCTCAAACTCGATCTCTTTCCATCCGTAAATGTAGCGCTCGACGAGGATCTGCGTGATCGGGGATGCGTCGAGGCCCGTCTGTGCGGCGCTCGTGAGCTCCTCCGGGCTGTAGGCCACGCCGCCGCCCGCACCGCCGAGTGTGAACGCCGGGCGGATGATGACGGGGTAGCCGATTGTGTCGGCCACGGCGAGCGCTTCGGCCACGGTGTTCGCGATGCCGGAGGGGATAGTCGGCTCGCCGATGGCGGCCATGGTCTCCTTAAAGAGCTCACGGTCCTCTGCCTTGTCGATGGCTTCCGCGTTCGTACCGATGAGGCGGACATTGTGCTGCTGCAAAAAGCCCTCCTTGTCAAGCTCCATCGCGAGCGTCAGGCCCGTCTGGCCGCCGAGACCGGCGAGGAGACTGTCGGGCTGCTCCTTTTCGATGATGCGCTTGACGGAGGTCAGCGTCAGCGGCTCGAGATAAATCTCGTCCGCGAGCGCCTTGTCGGTCATGATCGTCGCGGGGTTGGAGTTGACGAGCACGACGTTGACGCCCGCGTCGTGCAGCACACGGCACGCCTGCGCGCCGGCATAGTCAAACTCCGCCGCCTGACCGATCACGATCGGGCCGGAGCCGATGACCATGACTTTGCGGATGCTGGAATCAATCGGCATGGTGCGCACCTCCCATCAGGTCACAGAATCGGTCAAAGAGAAAGGCCGTGTCGTGCGGGCCCGAGCACGCCTCGGGGTGAAACTGCACGGAAAAGGCCTGCAGGTCAGGGTAGTCCACGCCCTCGCACGTGCCGTCGTTGGCGTTGACGTAGCGGATGACGCCGGTTTTCACGCTCTCGGGCACGACGGCGTAGCCGTGGTTCTGGCTGGTGAGGAACGTGCGCGTGCCGCACACGTCGCGCGCCGGCTGGTTCACGCCGCGGTGGCCGTACTTGAGCTTGACGGTGCTGCCGCCCTGCGCCAGCGCCATGAGCTGGTGGCCGAGGCAGATGCCGAACATCGGGATGCGGCCGAAGAGCTTTGCGATCTCGGCGATCTGGGCGGTGTTGTCCGTCGGGTCGCCGGGGCCGTTGGAGAGCATGACGCCGTCATACCCGGCGGCGAGGATGTCCTCCGCCTTGGCTGAGCAGGGCAGCACCGTCACGGCGCAGCCGCGCTTACAGAGCTCGCGCGCGATGTTGCGCTTGGCGCCGTAGTCGATGAGCGCCACGCGGTGCAGTGTGGCGCCCTCCGGTTGGAGGGTGTAGGGCTCCGGCGTCGTCACCTGCGGCACGGGGTCCGTGATGCGGTAGGCGCGCAGGGGCGCGAGATCGTCCGGCACCGTGTCGCAGATGGCGGCGTTCATCACACCGTGCTCCCGGATGATGCGGGTCAGCTCCCGGGTATCTACGCCGCACAGCCCCGGCACGCCCTGCTCTTTCAAGTACGTGTCCAGATCGCAGTCCGTCCGGAAATTGGAGGGTGTGTCGCAGTATTCCCGGACCACATAGCCCTTCACGCAGCAGGCGCCCTCGAAGTCCTCCCGGATGATGCCGTAGTTGCCGATCAGAGGATAGGTCTGCATAACGATCTGTCCGGCATAGCTGGGGTCCGTCAGGGTCTCGACGTAGCCGCACATACCGGTGGTGAACACCAGCTCACCCACGGTGTCGGTCTCCGCACCGAACCGGACGCCCTCAAATACCTGGCCGTCCTGTAAGATCAAATAACCTTTTTTCATCATAATCTCCTCAGGCCGTCTTATTTGCCGGCCTCAGTCTCGCAGTAGATGCAGCGGTAAACACGCTTGGCCGGATCGGTCAGCAGGAATTCCTGAGGCAGCTCCTGCTCCACAGAGGTGATGCAGCGAGGGTTTTTGCACTGGATGATATTCGTCAGCCGTTCGGGCAGCTGCGGATGTACCTTTTTCACACAAACGCCGTCCTTTACGATATTGATGGTTACGTTGGGGTCAATATAGCCCAGCGCATCCAAATCCAGTTCCAGCTCGGTATCAATTTTAATGATATCCTTTTTGCCCATTTTCTGGCTGGGCGCATTTTTAATCAGCGCAATGGTTGCATCAACGTGGTCTAAATCCAGAAACTGATACAGCTTCATACATTTGCCTGCGGTGATATGGTCAATGACCACACCGTTATTCACTGCGGTTACCTTCATCATTTACGCCACCTCCAGTAATTTCAGAATCAAAGCCATGCGAATATATTTGCCGTTCAGCACCTGCTTGAAATAGCAGGCTCTGGGGTCATCATCCACTGCAACGGAGATTTCATTGACACGGGGCAGGGGGTGCATGATGCAGAGATCCTTTTTTGCGGTTTCCAGCTTATCCGGATTCAGGATATAGCTATCCTTCAGACGGACATAGTCCGCTTCGTTGAAGAAGCGTTCCTGCTGTACCCTTGTCATATAGAGAATATCCAGAGAGGGCATTGCATCCTCAAGGCTTGTGGTTTCCTCATAGGGGATGCCCTCATGGTCTAATTCCTGAATGATGTATTCCGGAACCTTCAGCTCCTCAGGGGAAATCAGGATGAATTTCACACCTTTATAACGGCGCATGGCATGAATCAGAGAATGTACGGTTCTGCCGAATTTCAGGTCACCGCACATCCCGATGGTCAGGTTTTCAAAGGAGCCCTTTTCCCGCTGAATCGTCAAGAGGTCAGCCAAGGTCTGGGTAGGGTGATTATGTCCGCCGTCCCCGGCATTGATGATAGGCACCGGAGAGCGCATGGATGCAATCATAGGTGCGCCTTCTTTGGGGTGGCGCATGGCGATGATATCGGCATAGCAGCCAACCACACGCACCGTATCGGAAACGCTTTCGCCCTTGGAGGCGGAGCTGTTGCTTGCACCGGAGAAGCCAATCACACTGCCGCCAAGCTCTAGCATAGCCGCTTCAAAGCTCAAACGTGTACGGGTGGAAGGCTCAAAAAAGAGCGTCGCCAGTTTTTTGCGGTGGCACTTTTCTGCATATTTATCGGGATTTGCAATGATATCATTGGCGGTGGCAATCAAATCATCGATTTCTTCTACCGTTAGGTCTACAATATCAATGAGGCTTCTCATGCTTACATCTCCCTCCAGCTTTCATCGCTCGGGTTACTGCGGAATTTCAGCAGACGTGCGATGTCGGATTCCTTGATATAGCCTTCCTTTGCGGCAACCTCTGCCACAGCATCAAAATTGGAAAGGCTTACATTTTTTACATTTGCTTCTGCCAGTCTGTCCAGACCCTTCTGCAGGCCGTAGGTGAAGATGCTGACAACACCCAGAACCTCTGCGCCTGCTTCACGCAGCACGTTTACAACCTCGATACAGCTGCCTGCGGTAGAAATCAGGTCTTCTACAACAACAACCTTCTGTCCCTTTTCCAGTCTGCCTTCAATCTGGTTATGTCTGCCATGATCCTTTGCGCCGGAGCGAACATATCCCATGGGCAGGTCAAGCAGATGTGCTGTGATGGCAGCATGGGCAATGCCTGCGGTGGAGGTACCCATCAGTACCTCGGCATCGGGGTATTCTCTTTTGATGGTTTCTGCCAGAGCATTTTCTACATGATTTCTTACCGCTACAGAGGTCAGTGTCAGTCTGTTATCGCAGTAAATGGGGCTTTTGATGCCGCTTGCCCATGTGAAGGGGTCTTCGGGGCGCAGGAAAACTGCACCGATGGACAGCAGGTCTTTTGCAATCTGTTCTTTGATATTCATTCTACTTCTCCTCCTAAAAATTCGCGAATACATCTGTGATATGCCTGAACGGGGTCAGCCGCCTGTGTGATAGGTCTGCCGACCACGATGTAATCAGAGCCAAGCTCTCTTGCCTTTGCAGGTGTCGTCACACGCACCTGATCGCCAATCTCGCCATCGGCAAAGCGTACGCCGGGGGTTACGGTAAGGAAGGCATCGCCGCAGACCGCTTTTACCTTGCCTGCCTCCAAAGGGGAGCAAACAACGCCGTCCAGACCGGCATCCTTCGCATTTTTTGCATAGTGCATAACAACCTCATCCAGAGGGCGGTCAATCAGAAGGTCTTTCTGCATTCGTTCCTCGCTGGTAGAGGTCAGCTGTGTTACGGCAATGAGCAGGGGACGTGTGCCGTCCGCTCTTGTCAAGCCTTCCAGAGCTGCCTCCATCATAGCCGCTGTGCCTGCCGCATGCAGGTTGCAGATATCTACATCCAGAGCAGAGAGAACCGACATGGCTTTTTTTACGGTATTGGGGATATCATGCAGCTTGAGATCCAAGAAAATCTTATGTCCTCTTGCCTTGATTTCCTTTACGATGGCAGGGCCTTCCGCATAGAACAGCTCCATGCCGACCTTTAAGAAAGGCTTTCTGTCTTCGTTTTCAAATTTATCTAAAAATGTCATCAAATCTGCCTTGCTGTTAAAATCGCAGGCAATGATTACATCCTTACTCATTTATGGGCACCTCCAATGATGTCGTTTAAATCCTTGATATTGTATTTTTCCATAACACGAGGCAAATCCTCGATGATTTTTTTGCAGATGAAGGGGTCAACCAGATTTGCCGCACCGATTTCTACGGCAGTTGCACCGGCAAGCATCATTTCAATGACATCCTCCGCAGAGGAAACGCCGCCCATGCCAATCACAGGAATGTTGACTGTCTCAGCCACCTGATAGACCATGCGAACAGCAACGGGGAAGATGGCACTGCCGGAAAAGCCGCCCATTTTATTGGCAATGACGGGCTTTTTGGTTTTCAAATCAATCCGCATACCCATCATTGTGTTGATGAGGGCAATCCCATCTGCACCGGCTTCCTCGCACGCCTTTGCAATGGAAACAATATCGGTTACGTTAGGGGTCAGCTTGATATAGACAGGCTTTGAGGTAACTGCCTTGACTGCCTTAGTAACAGCTGCCGCCGCCGCAGGGTCTGTGCCAAAGCTCATGCCGCCATGATGTACATTCGGGCAGGATACATTGACCTCCAGAATCCCGACCTGCGGTTCCTTATCTAATAAAGCACAGGTTTCTGCGTATTCCTCGATGGAAAAGCCGCTGACATTGGCAATGACAGGCTTATGAAAGCATTTTTTTAGCTTAGGCAGCTCTTCGGAAATGACCTTCTCTACGCCGGGGTTCTGCAGACCGACAGAGTTAATCATTCCTGCGGTACATTCTGCGATACGGGGGGTGGGGTTGCCAAAGCGCGGCTCCCTTGTTGTTCCCTTAAAAGAGAAGGTGCCGAGAATATTGATATCGTAAAGCTCTGCAAATTCATAGCCGTAGCCGAAGGTACCGCTGGCAGGAATGATGGGGTTATCCAGCGTGATGCCGCTGAGTGTCACCTTTGTGTTTACCATATAATTTCCTCCTTTACCAGAACGGGGCCATCCTTGCAGATGCGCTTATTGCCGTATTTTGTCTTGCAGGAGCAGCCCATGCAGGCACCAAAGCCGCAGCCCATGCGTTCCTCAAAGCTGAGCTGACCGCTTGTTTTGGTGGCAGCGGAAAGGGCTTTCAGCATGGGTTCGGGACCGCAGGTATAGAAATAGGTGTAATCGGGAATGGTTTTCACCACATCCGTAACGAAGCCCTTTGTGCCGACAGAGCCGTCTGCCGTTGCGATATGCACCTCTGCGCCCAGTGCTTTAAATTCTTCTGCATAGAAGATTTCATCCTTTGTATTAAAGCCGAGAATGACGATGGGCTTTTTCCCCTCCGCAAGCAGATTTTTTGCCAGACGATACATCGGGGGAACGCCTACGCCACCGCCAATCAGCAGGGGCTTGTCTCCGCTCTTGGAGGTATCGTAGCCATTGCCTAAGCCTGTCAGAATGTCCAGCTTATGGGGGGCTTTCATTTTGCTCATGGCCTCTGTGCCTTTGCCGACGATTTTATAAAGAATCGTCAGTGTATTTTCGTCATAATCGCAGACGGAAATGGGGCGGCGCAGAAAAAAGCCTTTTAATTGAATATTCACAAACTGACCTGCGGCGGTAATGGCAGAGGTATCCCCTGCCAGAACCATTTTACAGACGCTTTCGGTCAGCCTTTCATTGCTTTGTATTGTAAAAACAGATTGTTTCAAGAGAGAACCTCCTTACGCATCAATCGTGGAAATACCCAGAGTGGTTTCTTCCAGAACATCCAAAAGCACACGAACAGTATCCAGTGCTGTGAAAACAGTTACATTATTTTCAACGGCACACTGGCGGATTTCCTGCCCATCGCTGTTGCTTGCCGCAGAATGAATATCTCTTGTGTTAATAACATAGCTTACATAGCCCTGACGGATGGAATCAAAAATTTCCTCACTGCCGTCGGACAGTTTCTTTCTTGTTCTGGTACGAATGCCGTGTTCCTTCAGGAAATCGGCAGTACCCTTTGTTGCTTCAATATTGAAGCCCAGCTCGTAGAAACGGCGAATGAGGGGCAGTGCTTCTTCCTTATCCTTATCCGCAATGGTTGCCAGAACCGTACCATAGTTCTGGATATTCATGCCGGATGCCTGCAAAGCCTTATACAGCGCTCTGTTCAGCTTATTATCATAGCCGATGGCCTCCCCTGTGGATTTCATTTCGGGGGAGAGGTAGGTATCCATGCCATGCAGCTTGGAGAAGGAGAAGGCGGGAACCTTTACATACCATCTCTGCTTTTCATCGGGATACAGACCGAAGATACCCTGTTCCTTCAGTGTTTTGCCAAGGATAACCAGTGTTGCGATATCTGCCAGAGAATAGCCGGTTGCCTTGGAAAGGAAGGGAACCGTTCTGGAGGAACGAGGGTTTACCTCGATAACATATACGTTATCCTCTTTATCTACGATGAACTGGATATTGAACAGACCGATGATGCCGATACCCAGACCAAGCTTCTTTGTATATTCCAGAATTTTGCCCTTAGCCTTGTTGGATACGGAGAAGGTAGGGTATACGGAGATGGAGTCGCCGGAGTGAACACCGGTACGCTCTACATGCTCCATGATGCCGGGTACGAATACATCGTAGCCGTCGCAAACAGCGTCTACTTCCAATTCCTTACCCTGAATATATTTATCAACCAAAACGGGCTGGTCCTCATTGATGGCAACGGCTGTTTTCAGATAGGTTCTCAACTGATTTTCATCTGCAACAATCTGCATTGCACGCCCACCCAGAACATAGGAGGGGCGAACCAGAACGGGATAGCCGATTTCTGCCGCAGCCTTTACGCCTGCCTCGATATTGGTAACAGCCTGTCCCTTGGGCTGAGGGATGCCAAGCTGAGTCATGATATGCTCAAAGGAATCTCTGTTTTCTGCCTTTTCGATTGCCGCAACGTCTGTACCGATGATGGTTACGCCGCGTTTCATCAGAGGCTCTGCAAGGTTGATGGCAGTCTGCCCGCCGAGGGACGCAATTACACCCAGAGGCTGCTCTAGCTCTACCACGTTCATAACATCCTCAACCGTCAGAGGTTCAAAGTACAGCTTATCACTTGTGGTGTAGTCTGTGGAAACGGTTTCGGGGTTGTTGTTGATGATGATGGATTCATAGCCGAACTTCTTGATGGTGGTTACCGCGTGTACAGTGGAGTAGTCGAATTCGACACCCTGCCCGATACGGATGGGGCCGGAGCCAAGCACGATAATCTTCTTCTTATCACTGATACGAGAATCGTTTTCCTTCTCATAGGTGGAGTAGAAGTAGGGGATGTAGCCGCCGCAGCCGCTTGTTTCAATCATTTTATAAACGGGGAACAGGTTCATTTCCTTTCTCAGATTATAAACTGCAACCTCATCCTGCTTCCACAGCTTTGCGATATACTGGTCGGAAAAGCCCATTTTCTTTGCCGTTGTCAGAATTTCCTTATTGCCGACATTTTCTGCCAGAGTGGTTTCGTAATCGACAATCTTCTTGAAGGATTCCAGGAAATATTCCGTAATCATGGTTGCCTTGAAGATTTCATGCAGAGAAACGCCATTGCGAATCAGCTGTGCGATGGCATAAATGCGGTCATCGGGGCTTGTTGCAATATAGCTCAGCATATCCTCGTTGGACATGGTATCGAATTTCGGCATATACAGATGGCAAACGCCGATTTCCAAGGAACGAATGGATTTCAGCAGACATTCCTCCAGTGTACGTCCGATACCCATAACCTCGCCGGTTGCCTTCATCTGTGTGGAAAGCGTATTTGCGGCAGTTGCAAATTTATCGAAGGGGAAGCGGGGCATTTTTGCTACGATATAATCCAGTGCAGGCTCGTAGTTTGCGGTTGTTTCGCCCAGCTTGATTTCATCCAATGTCATGCCGACAGCAATTTTTGCGGTAACTCTTGCGATGGGGTAGCCGCTTGCCTTGGATGCCAGTGCAGAGGAACGGGAAACGCGGGGGTTTACCTCGATTAAGTAATATTCGGAGGAATTGGGGTTCAGTGCGAACTGCACATTGCAGCCGCCTTCGATTTTCAATTCCTTGATGATTTTCAGTGCAGAATCACGCAGCATGGTGAAATCATGGTCATTCAGTGTGAGGATGGGTGCTACAACGATGGAGTCGCCTGTATGCACACCAACGGGGTCGATGTTTTCCATACCGCAGATGGTGATGGCATGATCGGTACCGTCACGCATAACCTCAAATTCGATTTCCTTATAGCCCTTTACGCTCTTTTCTACCAGAACCTGATGCACAGGGGAAAGCTTCAGCGCATGCTTCATGATTTCCACCAGTTCAGCTTCGTTATTGGCAAAGCCGCCGCCTGTGCCGCCCAGTGTGAAGGCAGGACGCAGCACAACGGGATAACCGATTTCATTTGCCGCTGTGATAGCTTCTTCTACGGAATAAGTAATCTGAGAGGGGATAACGGGCTCACCGATGGATTGGCACATTTCCTTAAACAGCTCACGGTCCTCCGCACGTTCGATGCTATCGATAGGAGTCCCCAGAAGTTCTACCTGACATTCCTTCAAAATGCCTTTTTTCTCAAGCTGCATTGCCAAATTCAGCCCTGTCTGTCCGCCGATACCGGGAACGATGGCATCAGGTCTTTCGTAGCGCAGGATTTTTGCAACATATTCCAGAGTCAGTGGTTCCATATAAACCTTATCCGCAATAGTGGTATCTGTCATGATGGTTGCAGGGTTAGAATTGACTAATACAACCTCAAAGCCCTCTTCCTTCAAAGCCAGACACGCCTGTGTGCCTGCATAGTCAAACTCTGCCGCCTGACCGATGACAATGGGACCGGAGCCGATAATCAGAATTTTCTTTAAGTCTGTTCTCTTTGGCATAATGTTTTGTTCCTCCTCATGTTCTTTTTACCTGTTTATACCTATTATATAGCTATTTCATTTATATAGCTATTTCTATTTTACAGTGTTTCATCCTTCCATGCAATGCTGCCGTGATACATTGTCAGCCTGCAGGCACCAAAAACCTTTTCTCCTGCGAAGGGCGTTGCTCTGCCCATGCTCAGGAAGTCATCTGGGTTGATGGTGTATTCCTTATCCAAATCGTAAACCGTCAGGCTTGCAGGCTGTCCTTCTTCCAAAGGTGTGCCGACACAGAAGCGGTTTCTGGGATTGGTGTGCATCAGCTCGATGAGCTTTTCCAGAGAAAGTACGCCTGTTTTCACCAGCTTGGTATACAGAATGGGGAAGGCAGTTTCCAGACCGACTACCCCCATCAGGCTCTTTTCCAGACCCCTGCTCTTTTCCTCTGCGGAGTGGGGAGCGTGGTCTGTCGCAATCATACCAATCGTGCCATCGAGAATACCGGCAATCAGTGCTTCTCTGTCCTCCTCGCTGCGGATGGGGGGATTCATTTTAAAGCGTCCGTCCTCCTGCAGCATGGAATCATTCATGGTCAGATAATGCGGTGCGGTTTCGCAGGTCACATCCAGACCCTCTGCCCTTGCCTTGCGGATGAGTGCCACGCTTTCCTTTGTGGAGATGTGGCAGACATGATAGCCACAGCCCGTCTCCCGCACCAGCTCCAGATCCCGCTGGATGGGCCGCCACTCGCTCTCGGAGCAGATGCCCCGATGTC
>OLSA01002733.1_pt1 | contig 12913 bp, 12 predicted proteins | sample 1672731 | NCBI WGS metagenome assembly OLSA01 (sample SAMEA3136718, study PRJEB25190) | human gut metagenome | biome: human gut; feature: human-associated habitat; material: faeces | place: Austria | collected 2013
CACGACTTTGCCACGAATGTGGCTGAAAGCCACATAGTTACTGTATTTTAACTGAATATTGCTTTTCACCTATCAAGTGAATGAAAAAAGAGCATCCATTTGTGGTAAAATTAAGGTGTTCAAAGTCTTAACTATCCCAAACAAAGGAACCCTTTATGAGTATTGTAAACACCTTAGCCTTAGAAAGCAATAGACAGATTAAAATAAATTTTGATGGAGGAGATCTCTCATCCGATGCTGGCTTGCTTCTTATCAAAGAATTCATAAGCAAACTTGGTATTGATACGCTTTTAGAAAAAGCGTTTAAAACCAATGATCCTGCATTCAAGTCTGTACTTGAAAAAGCTGTGCTTGCATCACAGCCTACGGTATCAAGATTCTTTAATCGTATGGATAAAGACACTTTAAACCAGTTCCTTGCGATTGCCAGAGTACTTCGGAGGAAAATTTACAGTGTTCAGAGATGCCACAGGCTGTTATTCTGGATCTGGATTCCACTCTTCTTGATGCATACGGCAGACAGCAACCGGATTTTGTTTCTTTGTATCCATATCTGTCCTTTTGTTAGTTTTAACTAATCATATCTCATAAAAAAACCGACAATTTATGATTCCTGTGTTCACAAATTATCGGTTGATAATCGATGCATCTGACCGCTTTTTCCTAGAAATACTCTTTCCAGCCGTTATTATAAAAGGAACGCAGCTCCCTGATATATCCTTCTACTGCCTCTCTCGGCATATCATGAACTACTACTTCAAACAATCCCGCATAAAAGCCACTGCAGACCACATGGATAAATTCGTCATTGATTCGTCCCGTCCTGTAAGACTCACTTCCGAGATTTACCAAAAATCTTCTGGTAGCCTCTGCATCAATTTTTACCAGCCCCTCCAAAAATTCCTGATAATATCCAGGTGGTGAACATTTCACTACTAATTTAAACTCGTCAAAACAGTCATAAAGAATTTCAATTTATAATTTCATATTTCTCAACCATTTTCAGAACTTCCGCCATAAAATCGTCTTTTCCATGGGTAAGGTATGCAAAACTAATTTTGTATACCCCCTCCTTTGTATAAATCCGCAGCTTTTTCCAGGTTCTTTTCCCCTGCTTTACTGCTGTAACTGCTTCGATTCTCTGTATGTTCCGCCAGTATAACTCCGTTTCCTTTCGTATAGGATGTTTTATCATCATTTTTTCTTCCGAATACCGTACTCTTGTATTACACATGATAAACAGAAAAATCAAACATGCCACACCGTAAATCGGCGCAAACAACAGGGAAAACCATTCCGAAGGCTCACTCTGTGAAAAATCCCGCAATGGATTTTCCTCCCCCGAAAGCAACAGCATTGCCAGATATTCCAGCAGGATTAAAATTCCCAATCCTGCCAGAATATAGTACTCCGTCCCGTATCGCAGAATCCGCTTCTGCGGACTTTCGTAGACCTGAGAGCGGTAATACACGGCAACCGTTTCAGGGCATTTCTTCCTGAGTACGTCACAGAATAGCTCATAATTCAACATGCCGATACCCACTGTGAGGATTTTTGTTCCATCCGAAAGATATAAATTAACCATATTATCAAAGCTGCCGTCTATTTTCCGGATTTCCTGCCATCTGACTGTCCGGGGCTTCTGAAAGGCTTTTTCTATCTGTATTGTATCTCCATTAAAATAAATACATTCCCTCGCCATGATATTTCCCGCAAATATGGTAACTATTAAAAGCAGAATTGCCATTGCCACACACAGGCTCCACATCCCCCTCGCCTCCCCGGGGGCTCCGTCTATTATGTAAAGGATGCTGAAAATTCCCACAAAAACAACTGCCAGCACTCCCAGCGCATATACGAGATACCTTTTCCCCGGCGGCTGACATAATATTGCCATTCCCTCCGGGATTTTATTTATCTGCCGCCGGTTTCTGCCCGTTATCAAATAAATGATACCGACAGCCAGAACCAGTATAAGCGTAAACAACAGTTTCTCCATCTTCCCTTTACCCCCTGTATTTCGCAATAACGGAAACAACCTTGTCCATTTCCAGCGGCTTCGACAAATGTTCATTCATACCCGCCATGCGGCACCTCTGAGCATCCTCTGCAAAGGCATTTCAGAAGCGTCAGAAGCTTTCCCCCTGCATCCCTGACAAAAGGTTCGCGGTGGAAAGTCGGATTATGATGCGCGCAACATTCAGCGTTCCCACAGGCAGCCCGGAAAAAAATGCGGCAACTAACGGCGCACTTTCTTCCTCCTGATGCCTGCCATCGGTAATACACCTCTAATATTGATATTTTTTTCAAAAGTTGCTCTCTTTTGAATAATACTGATATTTTCACCAAACTTCACAATATCGGACATTTGGAATCTGTTGAACGAAGCTGACTGAAAGTATTCAGATTGATAGCAACGAAAATATAGTCATTTTTCAGACATTATTTCAATATCTGATAACTCATCATGAAAAGAATAATCAACATACACATAAATACTTTAACCAGTTTCTGGTATGTCGTTTTCGCCGGATTTATGACCGGGTTCCATGTTTCCTCTGTTCCCGGCATATTGTTTATATTGCTCCGATTTCCTCCGGTTTCCTTCTGAGCACAGAGCCGGTTTGACGCATAAGAAAGCATTTCCTTTGCCGCCTCTGCCTCCTGCTCCGACACCTCAAGCGTCCTGCCATCTGCAAAGGTGATCCTTTTCCATCTTCCATTCTTATTTTTCGAGTAAGTCCATCCGCTGATGTCTGTGAGAAGCGGAAGATAGTACACACCGGCTGCGTCCTGTTCATCAATGATAAAATGATAAGTGACCGTGAACAATCTGTTCCTGAAAACCGGCTGCATAAGAAAATATTCCGTACAGAAAAGCTCTCTGATCTGCTTGCGCTGTCCCCATGCATCGAAGCAGGAAAGTGTCCGCATGACCGGACCAATGGCGATAAGAACGACAAACACTGCGCCTGTCAGCAGCAAAAAGACTGCGTATATCATAATCGACGAGTAATCACTGAAAGGCGATGCCGCTTCCCGAAGCATCACTCCACAAAGCGGAATCACCAACGCAGCTTCCAGCAGGGAAATCCCACGAAAAATGGCATTCTGGCAAAACAGATAATAAAAGCTGACAAAGGTATCAGCATTCTGCCCACTATGGTAGCGAAGCGGAATTCGCATAAGCAAAAGTTCAGACAAAAGGCCGACAAGCAGCACCACTTCCTTGCATACAAGGATATAAATTCCATACATCCATATATAGAGCCAGGTTCTGCGGGAGCCATAAAGGGCCAGTAAATCTCCAACCTCCGCATTTTCCAGAACACTATTCAGGATATTTTCCCCGAAAAACAGGTGATAACCGATGCCCAATATCAGTATGAGCCATGCAATATAATCAGGAATGCAGGACAGCACCCAGCGTTTGCGGCTGCCGTGTTCATGCCTCCTTTGTCGTAAGAGCCCGATTCCCCATAGAATCGGATAAAGAAATACAATAAGAAGCAGCGCAAGATTCGTTTGTGGCTGTATTGCCGTTATAAGCAGGCTCAGGCGTTTGGCCTGTGAAGCTATGCTCTGCAGATTCGGTACATGCGCAAAAATTGATAGCATCGACACGAAAATTACTGCAAAGACTCCTGGTATCGCCATCAGACTGAATGTTTCCGCTTTTGACTTGCGCTTCACAAGATTATATAGGTCGTTAAGATACAGACCTGCATTCAGATAAAGAAGTATCATTGTAAGCCAAAAGTCTGGTAAATAATCGGCATCAGCCGTATATAATTGAAAGAAATCCAAGAGCGCCTCTATCATTTTTCACTCTTCTCCCTTCCTTCTTTGTATTCCCATTCTGTTCCATATCTCTTGCTCATGCGGGTGAGATATTCTGCAATTTTTTCTGCTGTTTTTTCGTCTGCCACGTATGGAATATTTTTTTCTGCGTTTCCCCTGTCCATACCAAGCTCGACCGGCAGAAGCTCCAGATGTGTGCATTTTCCCTGACAGATTTCGAAATACGGCAGCACACTCCGATAGACCTCCTGAATTTCGTAGAGGGAATGTGAGGACTGCTCCTGCCGCCTGGCGATTCCGATGGATGCTGCCGTGTGAATATTCAGACCATATTTTTCCATGTAGTCCGCAGGCAGAAGGCGTACATACTGATTTTCAAAAATAAAATTTCCGAGGCAGTAGAAAATCGGACAGTCATGATACAGTTCGATTCCCTTCAGCTGATGCGTTCCGCCCCCGATCACCGCACTGGCTCCCGCATCGATACAGGCGTGTGCAAATTTCTCCAGAAAATAATCCGCTTCTTCGTCATTGTCCTTACGGATTTCATGTGAATGTACCATAACCAGGACTGCCTCACATGTCATCTTCGCTTCCCGGATTGCATCGACGGTGCGTTTCACATCGATCGGATTCGGGCTGGAGCTTCTTCCCTCTGTTCCGTCCTTGCTGATTTCAAACATTTTCCCGCCAAATTCCATGACACCCTCGGGAAGCGGAGCGATAAATCCCTCCTGCCGGTGCAGATCCCGCAGTCCGTTGATTCCGGTCACCTCTGCTATCTTTGCAAGATCCTGCGCATGTTTTTCCGTAATGGTATATTTTTCCGAAAAACGCAGCGGATTTAAGCCCGGCCGGCCCGGCTGCCGTTCCGTCTGGCTTCCCGCCCTGGCTGCATTTTCAAAGGTAGAACAGATATCAATCACCGCAATCTGTCCCGCCGTTGTGTCCAGAATGGCAGGACGCGATGCTTCGTAAAGATTTTTGCCTGCTCCGGCATATGCCACATCCTTTTTTTTCAGTTCGCTGATCGTAGATGCAAGTCCTTCGTAGGAATAATCCATCGTATGATTATTCGAAATCCCAAGAAAATTAAAACCGTAACGCAGGGTATCTTCCAGACACTTCGCATCTGCCGTCAGCCATGTTCCGCCGGAATACGCCGATGCGTAACAGCTGCCGTCCGATATCGTTGTTTCCAGATTTGCCATCCGAACCTCTCCCTGCATCAGAAATTCGCGAATCGGCAAAACATCCTGATATCCCGGCAGAAGCCGTTTCATAATCAGAATATCACCTGCCGCCGATACTCTTATTGTTCTGTTCATTCTTTTTTTGCCTCCCGAACGATTCCTGCTCTCTGCTTTTGGAATCGCATCTTTATCCATTCTCATTTTTTCGTAACGGTTCAAAAGTCCCATCCCGGTTTTTCTTTTCTCTTACATGGTTCCAAATCGTTACCTTTTTTCTCTGTATCTGCTGCTTCTTTCTACCAGATCCGCAAAAAGGCGGTTCATCTCCGGCGCTGAGTGGATAAGCCCTTCCGGATGCCACTGTACGGCCACAATCTGTCCGTTGCGGCTTTCTATCGCCTCGATGGTTCCATCCGGCGCCGTTGCTGAAACCACGATGTCCTCTCCCGGCGTACGCACTGCCTGATGATGCATGGAGTTTACCGCATGGGTTCCCGCCCCGAGGATTTCTGCCAGATGGGTTCCCTCTTTAATTTCCACATGGTGATGCAGATAAGACCGCTCCAGGGACTGCAGATGCAAAATTGTGGTTTCCTTCTGTGTATAGATATCCTGGTACAGATCACCGCCGCACAGGACATTTAAAAACTGAATTCCCTTGCAGATGCCAAGCATGGGCATTCCCATCTCTTTTGCTGCTCGTCCAAGTGCGAACCATGCCTCGTCGATCTCCGGGCGAATGGTCTGGATCTGCGGTTTTGGCTCTTCTCCATAATACCACGGATTTAAGTCCTCTCCGCCGGGAACCAGAATTCCGTCGCACACAGCAAGTATGCCTTCCGGATCCGCTTTCATGGCAACTGCCGGAATTGCCATCGGAATTCCGCCGTTGTTCAGAACTGATTCGATATAATCGCTGTTGACATACATTCTCTCCGCACTTGAAAAAAGTCCCGGCTGTGTTTTATACGTATTTCCCAAGATTCCAATGATCGGTTTTCTCACTTGTAAACTCTCCTTTTTTACCAGATATGCCGAAAACGGCTTCACCTTTCCTGTGAACCCGCTTCCGGCATGCTTTTTCTTTCGTTATCGAATATTTTACAGTACATCCTGATGGCAGATATGACGGATCTTTTCCTCATCTAAAGCACGAATGACATTGGCTGCCATTGCGCTTGCTGCCTCCAGGTCTTCTTTTGCGCAGAAATTGTAATGGCTGTGCGCATAGCGGGATGGAACACCAAGCACCAGACACGGAACTGCTTTTCCTGTCACGCTGATTTTTGCTGCGTTTGTGCTTCCGCCTCTTCTTACGCTCTCCTGGTATTTAATTCCGCATTTTTCTGCTACTTCCTCGGCCAGTGAAATAAACTGCGTATTGGAAATATAGCTGTTGTCCAGAATACGAATCTGAACTCCCTTCTTCATGCAGCCCTGTGCCTGTCCTGCGCTGATGAAAAAGTCATCGGAAGGAGATCCCTCAAATACAATGGCAAGGTCCGGTTTTACAATCTGACTTGTTACCACAGCACCGCGGGTTCCGACCTCCTCCTGTGCTGCAAAGGCGCCGACAACATTAACCGCAAGAGAAGCCTGCTCCTTTTCCAGCTGTTTCATCGTATCTACGATGCATGCGCAGCCGGCCCGGTTGTCAAATGCTTTTCCGAAGCAGATTTCATGCTCTGCATCGTATTCAAAGGTTACATCCGGCATCATCGGATCACCGATATGGATTCCGAAAACATTTTCAACCTCCTCGCGGCTGGTTGCTCCGACATCCACATACATTTTTTCAATTTCCAGAGTCTGGCTGTTGCGTTCTGCTGTTGTCATGAAATGAACCGGTTTTGCGCAGATAATACCATGTACCATCTTTCCGGATCTGGTGCGGATCCATACCGCATGTGCCGGAAGGCTGGTCAGATGAAAGCCACCAAGCATGATAATGCCAAGGCATCCGTTGTCCTGGATATTCTGTACCATGAAACCGCATGCGTCCAGATGGGCATCAAGCTGGATGACCGGACGGGAATCCTGCTTTGTTCCCGGCATCCGCACATACAGGTTATTCATTGCGTCATTTTCCACATCAAATTCTTTGCAGTAATCTGCTATGGTACGGATGACATCCTCCTCAAATCCACTTGGTCCAAATGCATCAGAAAGCTTACCAAACATTTCTATATCCATTGTTTTATCCTCTTTTCTTTGGGTTTCTATCAGATTTATATTCTTAATATACAACAAAGCAGTGTGCTGTGACAATATCCATCCAGCGATCTGTCTCCAGCTTATTTGTGAAGGTATCTACCTTCTGCATTCCCGGATAAAACGACATCGTGTACGCTTTTTTCCAGTCTTTATAGGTTACCTCATATGTAAAGTGCTCCGGAAGAGCCACCTGGCACTCTTTTTTCTGTCCGGCAACTGCCTTTTTTACCCCTTCCCGGATTTCGGATATCACTTTTCCTTTCGCTTTGCACCACGTTGCCGCACCGACACCATGCTTCGTTTCCACTGTCGTAATGCCCGGAATCAGTTCTTTGGCCTGACGGCAGATCTCTTCATCTCCGGAAAGAAACAGCACCGGTACGTGATGTGATGCTGCTGTATAGCTGTTCAGCATGCACTCACTCATCACTTTTCCATTCAGGTGGATATACAGGCTGTTTCCTGTCGATGTGTGGCTGATCGAAAAATTCGGATCTCCTGCCGGTGCATGGTATCCAAGATACAGTACGCCGTCATAGCTGTCGTCGATACCATACATCATATTATACGGATGACCACTCTTTCCCCGGATCAGGGTGACATACTCCGGCATTTTCAGCGGGTCAATGTTGGATGCATCTCCGTGACCGTCCTTTACGACAATCTCATCCGCACCCGCTTCATGTGCTGCTTCGCATGCCGCAACGACCTCTTCGGTCATCTCCTCTGCAAATCTCTGGTATACGCTTTCCTTCTTATGTGTTTCATCGGTCAGTGCCACTCCGGCACAGCCCTCGATATCTGCACTGATAAAAAGCTTCATTTCTGCTGTTTCCTTCTTTCTTTATCATAAAGATGACAATATACGTAATGTCCGTCATCCACTTCATACCGCTCCGGCGCCTGTGTTTTGCAGCATTCCATGCATTTTGGACATCTGGTATGGAATTTGCAGCCTGTCGGCGGCTTGTGGGCGGATGGGATACTTCCCTCAAGCAGAATTCTTTCTCTTTTTGCCGTCGGATCCGGAACCGGAACTGCGGAAAGCAGTGCCTGCGTATACGGATGCATCGGATTGCTGTAAATTTTCTCTTTTTCTCCGACCTCCACGAAATTGCCGAGATACATAACGCCGACACGGTCACTGATGTATTCCACAACGCTCAGGTCATGTGCAACAAAAATATAGGTCAGATCCAGATCATGCTTCAGTTCATTTAAAAGATTCAGAACCTGCGCCTGAATAGACACATCCAGTGCCGAAACCGGTTCGTCTGCGATGATCAGAGACGGTTCTACCGCAAGTGCACGGGCAATTCCGATTCTCTGACGCTGACCGCCGGAAAATTCATGTGGATAACGGTTTGCATGGTAGTCATCCAGTCCTACCCGGTGCAAAAGATCCAGCACTTTCTTTTCCAGATCCGCTTTATCCTGATACAGATGATGCACCAGCAGCGGCTCTGCAATGATGTCAAAAACAGACATCCGTGGATTCAGGGACATATACGGATCCTGAAAAACCATCTGTACCTTTTTCCGGATGGAACGCATTCTCCGGTCATTGTACTCTGTAATATCTTCTCCATCCAGATACACATGGCCCGATGTCAGATTTTCCAGTTTGCAGACGCCTCTTCCCAGCGTGGATTTTCCGCAGCCGGACTCGCCTACAATTCCGAATACCTCTCCTTTTTTCACCTCAAAGGTAACTCCGTCTACCGCTTTGACGAATTCCTTTTTCCCAAATCCGCTTCCGGCAACCGGATAATAAATTTTCAAATCCTCTACTCTAAGTAATGTATCTGACATCCTAGTCACCTGCCTTCTCTACGTGATCTGTTTTGAGCTGTCCGCTTTCGCAGAGCCAGCATCTGCTGATATGGCCTTCTTCGATCTGGAAAAATCCCGGTTCTTCCTCGCGGCATTTTTCCGAAGCGTATGGACATCGCGGCTCAAATTTGCAGCCTTTCGGCATATATTTCGGGTTTGGAACGTTACCCGGAATCGACTTCAGTTCTTTTCCGGCATCTCCCAGTCTCGGAATCGATCCCAGCAGTCCCTTCGTATACGGGTGGGACGGATTGGCGAAAATTGTTTTTACATCTCCGCGCTCTACCACGCGGCCGCAGTACATAACGGCAACATCATCGCAGACCTCTGCAACAACGCCAAGATCATGTGTAATAAACAGGATGGATGTACCCGTCTCTTTTTTCAGCTGATTCATCAGATCCAGTATCTGTGCCTGAATCGTTACATCCAGTGCAGTCGTCGGCTCATCCGCAATCAGGATTTCCGGCTTGCATACAAGTGCCATGGCAATCATGACCCTCTGTCTCTGGCCGCCGGAAAGCTGGAACGGATACTCCTTCATCATATGCTCCACACGCGGAACACCCGTTTTCCGGAGCATGTCCTCTGCCTTTTTCAGTGCCTCTTTTTTTGATATTTTTTCGTGCTGCAGAACGCATTCTGCCACCTGGTCCCCAATCTTCATGACCGGGTTCAGACTGGTCATCGGTTCCTGGAAAATCATGGAAATTTTGCTTCCGCGCAGCTTTCTCTGCTGTTCCTTCGTCAGCTTTACAATGTCATCGCCATCCAGCAGGATTTCGCCATCAGCAATTTTTCCTTTCGTTCCGGCCAGTAATCCCATCACAGAGAGGGATGTCACGCTCTTTCCACTTCCCGACTCGCCTACGATGCCAAGCGTTGCGCCGCGTCGAAGCTCCACATCGACACCGTCTACTGCTTTGATCACACCGCCATCGGTATAGAAATACGTATGTAAATTTTTTATCTCAAGTACGTTATCAGTAGCCACTTCTGCTCCTCCTTATCAATCAGAAAGTTTCGGATCGAGTGCATCGCGAAGTCCGTCGCCTAACAGGTTAAAGCTCAGTACGGTAAGGAAAATCGCAAGACCCGGGAAAATCGTCACATACATTGCACTTGCCATATAGTTTCTTCCGTTGGAAAGAAGCAGTCCCCATTCCGGTGTCGGCGGCTGTGCTCCCATTCCCAGGAAGGAAAGGCTCGATGCCGTCAGAATGGAAGATCCAAATGACATGGAATACTGTACAATGATGTCCGGAATGGCGCCCGGCAGAATATGGTGAAACAGAATTCTTGCATCGGAAACACCGATGTTCCGTGCCGCCAGGACAAAGACGGAATTTTTCAGGCTCAGCGTTTTGCTTCGGACAAGCCGTGCGAAGGTCGGTGTAGAAAAGACAGCGACCGCAATCACAACGTTTGTCATGCCGCTTCCGAGGATTGCCACGATGGCGATTGCAAGAATCAGTCCCGGAAAAGCGAACAGGACATCGCAGATTCTCATAATAATAGAATCAATCCATCCGCCGTAATATCCGGCCAGAAGCCCGAGAATGGTACCACAGACTGCACCGACCGTAACAGCGCCGAATCCGACCGCAAGTGAAATCCGGGTTCCACAGACGATACGGGAAAACAGATCCCGTCCAAACTCATCCGTTCCAAACAGGTGCTTCATACTTGGTCCCTGCAGAATCGCATTGTAATCATACTCATTGATTCCGTACGGCACAATTTTGCTTCCGAAAAACGCAAGGAAAATGAGAAAAATGATAAAACAAAGCGCAACTACTGCATTTTTCTGTTTTTTAAATTTTCGAACCATCTCAGAAAACGGAGTTTTAATTCTCTCCTGGTTCTCGGTCTGTACTTTTTTCTTTTCTTTCATTCCACTCATCTCCTACTGAAGTTTAATTTCCGGATTCAGAACCGCATAGAGGATATCGACAATCAGGTTGATGACGATAAACTGCAGCGAAAAGATCAGAATCAGGGACTGGATTGCCGGATAATCTCTGTAATTGACCGATTCAATCAGAAGGGAGCCAAGGCCAGGATAGGCAAATACCGTTTCTGTGACAACAGAACCTCCCAGCAGAAAGCCGAACTGCAGACCCACAACCGTCACGACGGAGATCATGGAGTTGCGGAAAACATGCTTCCAGATCACAACCTTTTCTTTGATTCCTTTTGCTCTTGCTGTTCTGACGTAATCTTCTTTTAAAACCTCAATAATGGAGGATCTTGTAAATCGTGCGATCACGGCTGCAATTCCGACGCCGAGCGTGATCGACGGCATAATCAGACTTTTCAGGCTTGTTCCGCTTGTTGTCGGCAGAATTCGCAGTTTTACCGCAAACAGCATAATCAGCAGAAAGCCGATCCAGAACGAGGGGAGCGAAATACCTGAGACCGCAATCGTCATTCCGGTATAATCCTGCCATTTTCCCCGGTGTGTTCCGGACCACACACCAAAGAGCACACCAACAACCGAGCTCCACAGCAATGTGACAAATGCCAGACGGACGGTATTTCCGAATCTTCCCGCAACCTCCTTTGTAACTGGCTGCTTTGTGCGAAGGGAGGTTCCGAGATTTCCTTTTAAAAGTCCTGTCACATAGGTAACATACTGTGTCGGAATGGATTTATTGAGGCCAAGCTCTTCTCTTACTGCCTCTACGTCATCCTGTGTTGCCTGCTCTCCTGCAACGAGTCTCGCCGGATCTCCCGGAATCAGGCGGACAAAGAAAAATACAAATGTAACAACAATAATCAGTGTGGGGATCGTACCCACAATACGCTTCAGTATATATTTTGGCATATTGTATCTCCTACTTTCATGCTTATCCTACAGGTACAATCCCACGGATCACTGCCTGCTTTCCTGTTTGTAAGAAACCGGCGCCCTCTTTTGATGGAAGGACGCCGGGGTCTTTTTCATATCCTTGTTTCAGTCTGCCGTTATTCGGCTGCCATTCTGGCATTTCTCATACCGATGCTTCCATCGCCTAACAGATATACTCCGGTAATGTTGTTGCTGGTTGCCCAGATGTTTTTATCGCTTGCGATGCAGAGCAGCGGGAGATCCTTCCATACGATATCCTGTACTTCTCCATAGATCTCACCACGTTTGTCTTCATCTGCAGTTGCAAGACCGTCTTTGAGAAGCTGATCTACTTTTTCATTCTCATAGTAGCTGATATTGAAGCTCATCGGCGGCTCAGACTCGGTTGCCAGCATCGGGCGAAGTCCCCAGTCAGCATCACCGGTGGAAGTAGACCATCCGCTTAAGTAGCAGTCAACCTCGGCATCTGCTCCTGCGCAGTCAGCTCCCTGAACCTTTTCATTCAGAACGGCATTTTCCATTCCGTTCAATTCCAGATCAATACCAACCTCAGAAAGCTGCTGTTTGTAGAACTCTGCTTTTTTCTGATTTGCTGTCGTGTTGCTGTACATCAGTGTTGTGGTAAATCCATCCGGATATCCTGCTTCCTTTAACAGTTCCTTTGCTTTATCCGGATCATATGGATAGCCCTTGCTGTTTTCTTCTGTTACATAAGGAACTGTCGGAGACATAAGTCCGGTTGCCGGATTGCCGTAACCATCCAGCAGATCATTTACAATGCTTTCTTTATTTGTTGCATAATTCAGTGCCTGACGTACGTTTACATCCTGAAGCGCCGGTGTATCATAATTTTCGATCAGATAGTAAGAAAGTGTGGAAACCTGCTGTTCTGTCGATAAATTTTTATCTGCCTGGATAATACTGAAGCTTTCGGATGGAATATCCTGAAGATTCAGATCTGCCTCTCCACTCTGAAGTGCCATCACTCTGGCATCACCGTCTACCACCTGTTTCAGAACTA
>OLSA01002735.1_pt1 | contig 12893 bp, 16 predicted proteins | sample 1672731 | NCBI WGS metagenome assembly OLSA01 (sample SAMEA3136718, study PRJEB25190) | human gut metagenome | biome: human gut; feature: human-associated habitat; material: faeces | place: Austria | collected 2013
ATAAATATTTAAAATAGGACAATAGCAGATAGATCGTAATTTTATCGGATAAACATCAAAACACAAAGAGCCGCCACGGAACACCTTCCGGGCGACTCTTCTTTCATAGAAGTAATGTAACAGAAAGAGAGTATAATACAGAGATTTAGTCTTGTCCTCCTCCCAATGCTTGGAACAGATTAATTAAGCTTTGTATTTCGGTAAAATGATTGGCAGTTTGCGACAGTTGCGCACTTAGCAAAGTCTGCCGGGCCGTAAGCACTTCCAGATAGGTGGTGTTACCATGCTCCATCAGCAAAGAAGTACTTTTCAGGGCAGTTTGCAGAGAAGCAACCTGTTTATCCAACAGTAGTTTCTTCCCCTGGCTGGTCTGGTAAGCCGTCAAGGCATCGTTCACCTCACTGCCTGCATTGAGCAAGCTCTGCTGGAAACCAAGTGCAGCCTCTTCCTGCCGTGCACGGGCAATGCGGTATTGAGCCACAACCTGCCCCCGATTGAAAAGCGGCTGCGTCAATGAACCTACAGCAGATGCCAGAAACTTGCCCGGATTGAGTATCATCACTCCGGCAGAGTTCGTCCAGCCGGCACTTCCACTTAAAGTAATGGAGGGATAGAAAGCCGAACGGGCCTTATTGGTACCATAAAACGCTGCTTCGAGTGAACGCTCGGCACTGCGGACATCGGGACGACCGGAAAGCATCTGCACCGGAATACCTACCGAAAAGTCGGTGGGGAACTGCTGCTGTGCCAGACTACCACGTTCATAATGACGGGGTGTTTCAGCCAACAGAAGAGCAAGACTGTTCTCTGCCTGGTTGATTTGCTTCCTCAAGTCGAGCACGGAGCCCTGTACCTGATAGTACGTCGCCTCCATCTGCGATACGGCCGATTCATTCGCCATTCCGGCATTCATCAAGGCACGAGTAGACGCCACGGTTTCTTTCCACGCTTCTTCCGTTTGCCGGGAAATGGCAAGTTGTTCGTCGAGCATCAGCAGCGTATAATAGGTATTGGCTATCCCGGCTATCAGTTGGGTACGGACAGCCTGACGATAATCCTCACTTTGAGCATAAAGAGCTTGCGACTGTTTCTTGGCATTGCGCATACGGCCGAAGACGTCCAACTCCCAACTGGCAGTGACGGGCAACGAATAAGTTTGCGTTGCCTTTTGCGTATCGAAGCTGCTCACGGTTCCCTGCGGAGCAAGAGCAAAGGCAGGCAGGAAAGCAAGTTTGGCAGACATCAGTGCCGCCTGTGCCTGTTCCACACGAAGCTGGGCGGACTGATAGTCGGTATTAGTCTGTAATCCCACTTCGATGAGGGATTGCAGATAAGGATCGGTGAAAAGTTCCCGCCAGTCCATATTACCCAGACTGGCAGTGTCCTCGGCCACCACTTCCTCCCCATAAAGATGGTCGGGGACGACAGTGGCGGGTTCGTATTTGGTATAGATGCCACAACCGCTCAGCAGCAGGCCGGTGACAGCTAATGTGATGATTTGTTTTTTCATTCTTCAGTATCTTTAATATGTTTCCGGGAATTGATCTTATCAATAATGCACCATAGAATCAAGGCAATGCAATATGCCACCACCTGCTCTATCCAGAATATTTCACCTTGATACATCATTCCTCCTTCATTTATTTACTACTTCGTTCAGCTTCACTCTTCTCCTTTTCAAGCAACACCTGCACGTCTGCTTCTTCTTCCATCGGCGGACGGATTTTTTCCTGCAGGAACTCGAAGATGATGTAGAACACAGGTACCACGAAGAGCAGAGCCAGCGTTCCGACAAGCATACCGCCTACAACACCCGTACCCAGTGAACTGTTACCATTGGCACCTGCACCGGAAGAGAACATCATCATGCGCGAAGCTGCGCAGGACATTCCCGCGGCAGGCCCCTGGACCTGTCCCGCCTGCGGCGGCGCCAACACGGGCAGATTCTGCGAATACTGCGGTTCCCCCCGCCCCTGACAGCTGCCCGCGCGGCATGAATACTGCTGCGGCAGAAATGGCACAACCACATGGGAGGAACCTGCAAGGGATCAACAATATATAAAATATAAAAGTTTTAGGAGGAAACGATTATGGCGAACCTGACCGGAAATTTGAAGGACTCTATGACCGCAACCTTCCCCCGCGAATTTGATATCCCCAACGCAATGACGATCCAGGAGATCTATGACAAGCTGAACGCCCGCGCTGCGGCGTTCCAGATGCCGTTTTCCGTCAAGGGCGGTATTCCCGGCGAGCGCGTCGTCTTTGAAAAGGAACCGAACCTTGATGTTACCATCTGGCTCCATGTCAAGAACGGCACGCACATCAAGATCACGCCTGTCACGCAGGATAGCAGCGCCACGATCAACGGCATCAACGTCGGCAAAAACAGCGTGATGCGCAAGGGCGTCAAGGGCGTTGCCAGCAGACCGCTGCTGCAGGGCCAGTACATCGACGGTGTGACCGACACCATCAAGAAGATCCTTGCCGACGAGACGGTTCCCGATTATGTGGCGCCTGCGGTAATGCCCGGCGCGGATAAGCCTCTAAACTGGCTGACGCTCCTGCTGCTGTGCATCTTCGTCGGCGGCGCGGGCATCCACCGCTTCTATGCGGGCAAGATCGGCACGGGTATTCTCTACCTCTTCACCGGCGGCCTGTTCGGGATCGGCTGGCTCATTGACCTCGTTAAGATCGCCACCGGGAAATTCACGGATAAGAACGGCAATGTCGTTCAAAAGGCATAATGCCGCCGCCTAAAGCGCAGATCGCGGAACCACAGGATCGATGATAAGGAGTTCGCTATGAAAAAAATCGTTTCTCTTGCACTGGCATTGGTGCTGGTGCTCTCCCTTACCGCCTGCGGCGGTAAGGATGGCGGGAAATCCGCCGACCCCAACCTCGGCAAATACATCGGCACAGAGTTCTCCAGCGACGGCGACAGTTGGTATTCCTTAGCCGACCTCTATGACGGCGAGTGCTATATCGAGCTCAAGAGCGACGGCAAGGGCGTGTTCTGTCTGGGCGGCGAGGCGACCGACATCAAGTGGTCGCTCGAAAGCGACGGCGCTTTGACGCTCAAGCGCGACGGTTTGGAAAGCAATGGCCTTTTGCAGGACGGCTGCATCATGCTCGACGATCTCTGGGGCAACGAGGTTTACACCCTCTACGAGAAGGAAGATGCCGACTCCTCGCCGGAAAAGACCGGTGATACGCTGCTGGACTGGTGGAACGGCGACTGGTACGGCTGGTGGAAGATGACCGGCTGCTCTGGCTATTACGAAGACATGGAGGACGACTGGTGGGATATCTGCGGCAATATTGACATCGGCGCGGATAAGACCGGCGTCGTCCGACTCTGGGATGAGGACTACTCAAGAGACAGCCTCATGGCGAAGGTGAATGTCACCCTGAGCACCGCCGGTACCGGCGAGCACGGCACGATGACCTCCGAGGACGGCCAGTTCACGGATATCGCTATCGGGCACGCGGACTGGATCGTTGACCCTGGCCTGGCGGATCGGGATGATCTCATCTGCATCGACGGCTACTACGAAAACGGCGACGATGAGTTCTACTACGAAATCTATCTGCGCCCGTGGGGAACCTACTGGGACGACGCGGATGAGGATTCTCGCCCCAAGTCCTACGACGACTGGTATCTGCCCCTCATCAAGGCGGGCAAGTCCATGCCGGACGCCATCGGCGCGGACGCCCCGGCAAGCAGCGGCGATACGAAGTCCACAGCGCCGAGCGGCAATTCAAATGCTCCCAGCGGTACCGGCCTTGTGAGCGAGGAAGCGGTGCAGAAGGGCTACGTGTGGATGAACGAGGTCAATAACAATGTTTTTGACACCACCTACGAAGACCTCGTCGATTACTTCGGCGTGGAGGGCGAGTTCGTCAAGGAAGAGTACAGCGACCACATGAAGAGGAACCAGCGCTACTACAAGTGGGTCTCGAAGGACGATCCCAGCCACTACGTCTACGTCAACTTCGCCGAGGAGGCGCCGGGCGTTTATAAGATCAGCGCCTTCAACACCAGCGGTTTCTCCGGCGAAGAGGCCATCGAGAAGTATCTTGATACCGTGAAGGCTGAGGCTGCTGAGGCGGATAAGGCCTCCACCGCAAACACCAAGATGAAGGACTTCGCCGTAACCGTCACGCAGTTCGCGCACGATGATGTCGCGGTCAAGATCACGACGAAGATCCCCGAGTCCGGCTGGTCGTATGACGAGGGAAAGAAATGCCTTGTGGAAAACGACGATCCCACAGCCTTCGGCGCGGGTGCCATCAGATTCGAGGTAAGAGCCAATGTGGAGGACTTCGACTACTACAAGGACAAATTCGAAAACTATCAGGATATCGAAGACCGCGTGATCGGCGGCATCACCTTCCGCGGCCGCACCTATAAGTACATCGGCTACAATTGGATCCAGTATGTCGCGCAGATCGACGACGGCCGCGCACTGTCCATCGGACTGACGAAATTGGACTGCGTCCCGGGAACGATGCCCGACATCATTCTCAACAACATGACATTCCAGTAAGGGCAGCGTCCTTCTGAAAATTTGCACGAAAACCGGCTCCCGCTCCAATTTGGAGCGGGAGAATCCGGCTATTTGCGGAGAAACGGAGGGGATGCTGTGAAGCTCAAGGCGTTCCTCATCATGGCAGGTCTATGGATGGGGCTGTTCTGTCTGACCGCCTGCGGCGGCGCTGACGTGCGCACTTATCAGTACCCTGAGACATCGGTTCTTTTTGACGACTTCCACATTAAAAAAACCGTTTACAGCCCGGGGATCATGAAGCTCTATTACCGCGGCGGGCAGTTCAAGGACACGCCCATCCGCTGCTACGACGCGAATTTTGAAGATCTGGGAGATCAGTTTGAATATTCCTTTCAAAACGGCGTTCTGACAGTTCAGGCGGATTTTGCAGAACAAATCAGCGGACTCACGATTGAGGATAAGGATCACGATACGGTCTATCATCTGCGCTATCTGGACTCTCCGCAGTTTGCGTGGCTGGCGGATACGTTCTGGCTGGATTACGGTATGATGACGATGGGAGACGAGGCGCGGTATTACAGCGATGCGGAGCGGCAGGCGCAGGCAGAGCGGGAGAGCGCCGAGCATGAGCAGACACGCGATGTTTTTGCGCTGCTCGAGGGCACGTGGATCTCCGAGGATGGCGTGCAGAAATATGTGTTTTCCACGGACGCAGACGGGAGCGAATTGCGTGCGGCGGAGCTGTGGTTCGACGAAACGGAGCAGAAATGGAATGGCTGGGAGCTGTGCGTCGAGTCCGCGTTTCAGACGCCGTATTTCGGCGGAGAATACAGTGAGGACGTGGCGGAGCACCTGCAGGAGATCGTGCTGGGAAACAGCGATCATGCGGCGGCGGATATGTGCGTCTTGTACGATTCGGAAGAAAACGTCATAAGAGACACGAACACGATCTATCACAAGCAGTGAGCCTGCGGGACATATCCGGAATAACACGATCATAACTGTGTTCGGCACTGCAATCTGCCCTTGTGGGCTGTAACACTGGTCTGAGAAATGAGGAACTTAGATGGCAACACAAATCACAAATTATCAATGTCCCGCCTGTACGGGACCGCTCCATTTTGTAGGAGAATCCGGCAGGCTGGAGTGCGATTACTGCGGCTCAAGCTTCGATATCGCAGAAATTGAAGCGTTCTACGCGGAAAAAGAAGCAAAAGCAGCGGAAGCGGCGCAGAAGCAGGAAGAAACGGAAGCGGCTCAAAAAACTGCTGAAGCGGAAGAACAACAGACTGCCGCAGACGGCTCTGACTGGGATGCTTCCGGTCTGAGCGAGGACTGGGGCGCAGATGCGGTCGGCATGAAGGCCTACTGCTGCCCATCGTGCGGTGCGGAGCTGCTCTGCGACGCGACGACCGCAGCCACGTCCTGCCCGTACTGCGGAAATCCGTCGGTACTTCCGGGGCAGTTCGCCGGCATTTTGAAGCCCGACTTTGTGCTTCCCTTCAAGCTGAGCAAGGAGGATGCCATCAAGACATTGAAGAAGCACTATCTCAAAAAGCCTCTGCTGCCATCGACCTTCTCCAAAGCCAACCATCTGGAGCAGATCAAGGGTGTGTATGTACCTTTCTGGATGTACGACGGCGAGGCCAGCGGAAGTGCGCAATTCCATGCTACGCAGGTACATACCTACACCTCAGGAGACTATGAGATCACGGAGACAAGCCACTATGATGTGCGACGCGCAGGCTCCATTGCCTTTGAAAAGATCCCGGTGGACGCGTCGAGCAAAATGCCGGACGATTATATGGACTCCATCGAACCGTATGACTACGCGGAGCTCAGGCCATTTTCCACAGCGTATCTGCCCGGATTTCTGGCGGACAAATATGATGTCAGCGTCGAAGACAGCCGGGAGCGGGCGGACACGCGCTGCGCGGGCTCGCTGCTGAGCGCACTGGAACGCACGGTTTCGGGCTACACCAGCTGCAATGAAACGAGCCGGGATATCCACTTGAAGCGCGGCAAGGTGCATTACGCACTGCTTCCCGTCTGGATCCTGAACACAAGATGGGAGGGCAAGGACTTCCTCTTTGCCATGAACGGTCAGACAGGCAAGCTTGTCGGCAACCTTCCGGTCAGCACGAAACGGGTAATTGGCCTGTTTGCGGCAATCGCGGCACCTCTTATCGCCATCAGTGTGACCGCGCTGCTGCTTTTGGCGCGATAGGGAGGGCTGAGACATGAAAAAAAGAATACGTTGTCTCCTGCTGGTGTTTCTGTTCTGCCTTGTGCTCTGCGTGGGCGCAGCTGCGGCTGAGCAGACAGGCGCACAGCTTTCTTATGTGACGGACGCGGCCGGACTTCTCAGCGAAAACGAAAATATGCTGCTGGAAAAGATGGCGGAAAGCGTCTCCCAAAAATATGGCGTCGGCGTTTACATCGTAACCGTGGAGGACTATCAGGACTTCCATTCTGAAGGCGTCTATAAGGCGACCTACACCATCTACCATGAATACACCATGGGCGAAGGACCGAACCGCGACGGGATCATGCTCCTGCTCAGCATGGATGATCGCGACTGGGCAATGTTCTGCTACGGCTCACGCTGCGAGTATGCGTTCAACAGCTATGGTCAGCAGAAGCTGGAAAAGGTCTTCCTCGACAATTTCGGCGAGAACGACTGGTACGGCGGCTTTGAGGATTACGTCAAAGAATGCAGCGTCTATCTGGAAAAGGCTTCCGCAGGAAAGCCCGTCCGGGCAAGCTTGTTCTATCCGCTCCTTATCGTGATCGGTCTTTCCCTGCTGGCAGCAGCCGCGGTCGTCGCTGTGATGTGGCGGAAAATGGAGACCGTATCAAAAAAAGCAACCGCGAACGACTACGTCTCCGCGGGACTCCGGCTTACGGAGCAAACAGACCATTTCACCCATAAGACGACCTCCAGCCGGAAGATCGAGCGCAGCTCTTCCAGCAGCGGAAGCAGTTACAGCGAATCCGGCGGCGGCGGTTCCGGCCGAAGCGGAAAATTCTGAAAGGAGCGGCTATGAAAACAACACCCAAACAAATACTCGCGCTGTTGCTGGCACTGGTTCTGCTGCTGTCGCTTTGCGCCTGTGTACAGAAGACGCAAACAGAGCCTAACGAATCTAGAACAAGTACAGATAAGGTAAAAATGCCCACAAAACCCGACAAAAAAACGCCTGAAAAGCAGCCGGAGGAAGCTCCATTACAAAACGATATGCGTGATCGCACGTCACGCGACGAGGCGTCAGACACACAGCCGGTACAATACGGGTTTTCACAGGAGGCAGAGACCTCGCTTGGATGGCTGCGGGATAGGATCGACTTTCCAATGACCATGTTTGGCGCGGCGTATCTCGGTTATGTCGGCGGGCTGTTTGACGAGGGCTTCGAGGCGGGCTTCCCCGCATGGCTGTGGGAAACCAATGAGGCCATGCTCCTCGAATACCCCTTCATCGCCGAGATCGACGAGGAGCATATTATCGGCGGTGCGGGGCATCTGTACTGCATCGTGCCGGTCGACGAGAACGCGACGGTTGCGATCAACCGTGTGCAGTGGAACGAAAAAACACAGACCGACGAGGTCACGGAGGTGCTCTACCGGTCAGAGAGCGGCGAACCGGTGCTGCTCTTTGCAAATCTCGACGGCGTTGCATATGAGGCCGACACGCAGGTCTTTATCACCGACAACAACGGGAATACCTGCGAATGGTACCCCTCGCTTGATGCGATGAGCTATCTTGCGCCGTGTATATCGGAAGCTGGAGACTATCTTTCGTTTGACTTTACGGAATATGCCTGGTACAACGCCCCGGCCGAGTTTTCCGCGTGGCTTGCCGACGGCTGGAGCGGCATGACCGCGCTCGGTCTTGCCGGATCGCAGCGTGACGGCATGGGCTGGATCACAGAAACCATGGTGGGGGAAACCAGCCGCTATGCCTATTTCTCGCTGCGCTTCTATCCTGAGGATGAGACGGGTGGTACGGTCGATCTGAACTGGGTATACGAAGACAGCGACGAATTTGAGGAGATGTGGAGCGGTTTCTGGACGATTCAGACCATTCAGGATGGGCCGAGTTATGTGACGCTCAGCTTGTCGCTTGTGGGCGGCAATAACTACGGCGTCACGGACGGCCCGATGTATCTGTGTGAGACGTATCCCCTCCTGATCAGCCCGAGCGGCACAGAGCTGCTGGTCGGCGCGGGTGAGAGCGGCATTTGCCTGCCGTTCATGTCGCAAAGCACAACGGCATGTGTGCTGACACAGGCCGTAGGATAGAAGGCGTGCAGGGAGCCAACTGCTTTGAGGTTTGCATTTACAAATTCTGTTTGGTAGCAATCTACCGTTCAGGTCTGTGTCCGTGACAATAATCTGTTCGGTTCACAGTATCAATGCAAGCTGCCGCTCAAGACACAGCCCCCTTCAGAAATTGCCGCTGCAGCATTTCGGAGTTTTAAGAAGCGGTAGATGTCACCGTCCGCATCCCGCAGAGCGCGGTTCAGGAGCAGACCTTCCAGCTTGCCTTCCTCGTTGCAGACTAGTCGAATATACGCTCAGCAGGTCTATGTCTCCGACAATGGTCGCAGATTACACATTGCATCTGCCTAATAAAGCCATCCTGCAAAATAAGCCGCATTTCCGGTTTTAGATGCAGAAACACCATCATTTCTTCCGTCAGCGTGATCTCGCCGGACGCTGAAATGGCTGTCCAGCAGTACGCACGCCCCTTGTAGGGAACAAAAGTACCGTCAGGAACTTCATATAAAAGTGACGGTGTGTCGGTCAGAATATGTCCCAGCTTCGACGGCAGGAGCAGTCCCTGCCGTGTCACGCAGAAGCCGCCCGTAATTTTGCTCCCGGTAAACAGATAAGCCTTTCCTTCCGAAGCAATGCGGTATTCGTCCACGGCCTGCGGTGGAAGCTGCACCCGTCCATCGGGACGGATCACCGATTCTCCAAAAATAAATTTTCCGCCCTTGTTCATCTGCGGCATAAAAAACAACCCTTCCGTTTCAGAGAATACTTCGTGCAATCTCCATTGTCACGATCTTCAGCACCGCGCCGCCGGACATGACATAGAACCATATTTCACGCGCACGCTGCGTTTTGGCAATCGGCGTGGCAATGGCGGCAATGATGATCAGCAGCGCGCCAACGCAGCCGACGATAGTGGGAATGCTGACCAGCGGGAACAGCCCCGGTGCGCAGCTTCCGTCGATGGTGTGCTGAATCGTCTTAGCCTCACGTTTATATTTGCATGGATAGACGTAAGCTTTGGAATACGGTGTGAAAACACTGAGTTTATCAATCTTACGATATAAATCGTCAATAAATGGGCCGATTTCTGCGCCAAGGCAGCCACCAATGATAATGGTACAATCCAACATCATCTTTAGATTATGGATGGCCAGCGCCAAATGATTTGTGTAGGTATTCCAAACCTTTTTTATATCTTTTTCTTCAGCGGCGAGTTGTTCAAAAAAACGGCTTAAGCTTCCACCTGCACAGGACTCAAGAACCGCGACATTGCAGATCGCGTCAAAGCAGCCGCATTGCCCACAATAACATCTGCGGCGGCTATGCGGATCGATAATAACGTGCCCAAGTTCACCGGCATGAATATTGTCTCCTGTATAAAGCTTTCCGTCTAAAAAAAGGAACTGCCGGTTGTGCTGTTCAAATTCAAATAGATCATATTGCCGCGGTCGGTTGTACGCCAAATTTCTGCGAAACCGGCCGTTTCTGAGTCGTGGTACATTTTCACAGGATAAGGGATGTATTCCGAAAAAAAACGACGTGTAACGCCTGTAAAATTGGAAGACATACCATAAACGGTCGTCTCTCCATCAGGGCTGACCAAACTCGGAATTGCGATACCGACACCCAAAAAGCGGTCATCTGGAAGCGCGGTCTCACGTTTGACCGCGGAAATCAAATCCACCATACGATTCATATATGCGGTGTCCTGTAGATTAAGCGCACAGGAAATACGCTGTGTACAGAGAACATCGCCATAAAGGTTAACGCTGGCGCAATGGGTTACGCCATCGCCTGCACCAGCAAAAACCGTCAGGCATATGGTTGGCAAAGAAACGGCGGTATGGCCCCCTATATACTCTGTGACGAAAAGGACTTAATTGCGCTTCCAGACGAGTTGACTTATAAAGATGGAGCCTCTGTCTCCTGCGGTTTCGGCACTGTCTATGAGGCCATCGAAAAAATCGGCGTCAGCGGTGATGATGCGGTGCTGGTTGTCGGTCTCGGTCCAGTTGGTATGGCCGCATTGATGCTCTGCAGGGCAATGGGCGCGGAGAAACTGATTGGTGTAGAAATGAACGAATACCGCATTAAAATGGTGCAGGACATGGGTCTTGTTGATCATATCGTCCGCCCGTCCGATAACGCGGTGGAAGAAATCCGCGCACTGACCGGCGGACACGGTGTCGAACGTGCCATCGACTGCTCTGCATCTGATGCAGGCCGTCAGACCGCAATTCGTGCCACCAGGGACTGGGGGAGAGTCGTTCTTGTCAGCGAGGGGAACTCTCTGACCATCAATCCCAGCCCGGACATGATGCACGCACAGAAAACCGTCTACGGCTCATGGGTCACCTCAACCTGGAGGATGATGGAACTGGTTGAGCATCTGGTTCGCTGGAGTATCCATCCGGGAGGCCTCATCACCGATGAGTTCCCGCTTGAGCGCGCAGACGAGGCTCACGCACTGATGGCCAGCGGCAAGTGCGGCAAGGTTGCCGTTGTTTTCCCGGAAGAAGAATAAGCAGTTCGGGCTAATCGGATTAAAAAGAAGATGAGACAATAAAAGCGATCATGCTGTTGTCCGATACGCGTAACAAACGCTTCTTTTCCACATACAGAAATGACCAGGTAAAAACGTGCGATGTCACGAACCGATAATAGCTGACAGTCATATCTCCGCCAAAACAAAAAGTCATTCCGAAAAGAATGGCTTTTTTGTTTTGCATGAAAATGAGAGCCGCAGGAAGTCCGCGGGGATTTGGCCGCACGCAGGTGATTCGGTGCCATGCCAGGTGCTTTTGAACGCGTTCTTTCTATGGATTGCAAATAATGTTTTCATTATGCGTCGAAATGCGGTATACTCTTGGCGGGAGGGGATTTCATGAAAAAGAAATCTGCCTTATGGACGCTGTTTTTCTCCACGCTGTATCTCAGCGCATTCACGTTTGGCGGCGGATATGTGATTGTCTCGCTTATGAAAAAGAAGTTTGTGGATGAATACCATTGGATCGAAGAGGATGAAATGCTGGATTTGATCGCCATTGCGCAGTCCGCGCCGGGAGCGACTGCCGTGAACGGTGCGATCGTCGTAGGGTATAAGCTTGCGGGGATCTCTGGCGCACTGGTTGCAATTATCGCAACGATTCTTCCGCCGTTTCTCATCCTTACAGTCCTTTCGTTCTTATATGAGCGTTTCCGCAGCAATCTCCTGCTTTCGCAGCTGCTGGCTGGTATGCAGGCAGGCGTTGGTGCGGTCATCGCGTCTGTGGTGTGGGATATGGGGACGGATGCCGTCCGGCAGAAAAATACCGTGTCGATAGAAATCATGCTTGGTGCGTTTCTGGCTGCCTGCTTTTTCCATGTGAACGTCGTTTGCATTATTCTCTGTTGTATTGTGCTCGGTATTGTCCGGACGCTGCTTGCACGCAGGAGGAACCAGAGATGATCACACTGCAACTTTTTCTGAGTTTTCTGCAGATCGGCCTGTTCAGCTTCGGCGGCGGCTACGCGGCGATGCCGCTTCTTCAGGAGCAGCTTGTTGCCCGGAACGGCTGGCTGAGCGTACAGGAATTTGCAGATCTTGTGACCATTGCGGAAATGACGCCCGGTCCGATCGCGGTGAACGCGGCGACCTTCGTCGGCACGAAGCTTGCTGGGCTCCCCGGTGCGCTGCTTCTGGTAAATGCTTTCTGGGATGGGGGGCCGGTGACGCTTGCCGAGACAAATTGGACGATGCTGCTGCTTTTTGCAGGCTGCTTGCTGCTGCTGCGCAAAACAAAGCTGAGCCCAATTCTGATAATGGTACTCGCGGGAGTCATCAATGTCGTGAAATCTGTTTTGGCCGGATAGCGGGCAGCGGAAAATCTGATTGACTTTTTTCATATGCCGTAGGAAAATAGGGGCGAAAACCAAAGAGGGAGGTGCTTGATATGAGCAGACAGGAAGCGATTCAGCAGTTCCGGCAGGCGCTTAAGGCCGGACAGAAATGCTACCGCGAGTGTGTGCACCGCGGACGCTATCCGTATCCGCAGGTGCTGGAGGAACGGCTGCGCGACTGCGCGGTGGCCGGCCGTGTGGATCTCGGCGTTCTGGATATCCCC
>OLSA01002741.1_pt1 | contig 12887 bp, 12 predicted proteins | sample 1672731 | NCBI WGS metagenome assembly OLSA01 (sample SAMEA3136718, study PRJEB25190) | human gut metagenome | biome: human gut; feature: human-associated habitat; material: faeces | place: Austria | collected 2013
CAACTCACAAAATGCATCATTACAGATATTCACGGTGAGGAAGAGTATGAGAAAGCACTAGCTATCAGCAAAGCATTGTTCAGTGGCAACATCAAAGAAATCCCAGTGGAGGAATTGGAAACGGCATTCAAAGGAGTTCCTAGCAGTGAACTTTCCAGTGATAAAAATATTGTCTATGTTTTAGTAGAATCTTCTATTTGTTCTTCTAAAAGAGAAGCACGCGAAATGATTCAGAATGGTTCGATTTCTATTAATGGTGACAAAGTAACAGACTTAGAATTTCTCGTAACCAAAGGAAGCGCGTTAGGTGGAAAATACACGATTATTCGTCGTGGTAAGAAAAAATATCATATGTTAATTAGTAAATAAAGTTCCAATGATGGAGCTTTTTCTGTTATAATGAATAACGTTAGTAGTAAGGTGGGATGATGGATGAAAAAAGTAGTTTACAATACTGGAAATTTAGAAATGAAAGAAATCGATGATTATGTAAAAAAAGCACGAGCTTTTCTTGTAAACGATAATGATGAAGTGTTGTTGGTCCGTTATGCTAATATGTATATGTTACCAGGCGGTTCTGTTGAAGAAGGACAAGAGACATTTTTAGAAGGATTAAAAAGAGAACTGCTAGAAGAAACGGGAATAAGCAATTATACAGTAAGTGAAGAACCGTTTTTAGTTATTCAAGATTATATTAGAGATTATCCAAAGCGGGATAATGTTGGTACAACAAATCGTTACACAGAAACGGAGTTTTTCTTACTTCATACAAGTCAAGGTATCGATTCCAGCCAAATTCACTTGACAGAAAGTGAACAGAAACGAGGATTTCAAGCAAAATTTGTTCCAGTCGAGCTTCTTTCTACGTTGATTCAAATGACTCCAAGTAATAATCCAAAAAACAAGTACTTTGTAAGAGAATTGGAAACAGTACTAGGTAATTTGCCGGATGAACTACTCGAAAAGGTAAAAAAGATAAATTAAAAAAATATCCACAAGAACTGTGGATATTTTTTAATAAAAGAAGAAGCTTGTGAATAACTTCTTTTTTGCTACTCTTATTTGTTGTAGAATTCAACGATAGCAGCTTCATCGATATCAGCGCTTAATTCGCTTCTTTCAGGTAGTCTTACATAGACACCAGCTTTTTTAGCAAGGTCAAATGTAACATACTCTACACGTTTTGTAACGCTTTCTAAAGAAGCATTAGCAGCTTTGTGATCGAATGAATTTTCTTTCAAAGCGATTGTAGAACCAACTTTAACACTGTAAGATGGGATATCTACTTTCTTGCCATCTACTGTAATATGTCCATGGTTAACTAATTGTCTTGCACCACGTCTTGTCTTAGCGAATCCCATACGGTATACTAAGTTATCTAGACGAGACTCTAATAATCTTAAGAAGTTCTCACCTGTAATACCTTTCATCTTTTGAGCAGTTTCAAAAGTTTTTCTGAATTGTCTTTCGTTAAGACCGTACATAAATCTAACGTTTTGTTTTTCTTTTAATTGTAAACCGTAGTTAGAAAGTTTTGCTCTACGACCATTACCATGTTGTCCAGGACCGTAAGGACGTTTTACTAGTTCTTTTCCAGTCTCTAAAGTAGAAAATCCTACACGACGAGATTTTTTGTAACTTGGACCAGTATATCTTGACATGTTTCTTCCTCCTTCAATCAATGTTTTCCATAAACGTTGAATGCTATTTTAAAGTACTTAGGGAGTTCTTTTTAATACGTTCACAATTGACAGCTTGTTGCTACTAGTAAACGGAAAGAACACATTAAATATTCTAAAATAGGGCTGTCAAACGAATATGCAATATAGATTATAGTAGAAAACCCTTGATATGTCAACAAAAAATTGAGGTTTCAATCCATTTCTAGTAAGATAAATCAAAATTATAGAGAAAAAACTCGAAATTTATGATAAAATGATTATGAATACTAGAAAATACGAGGTGAAGTCCATGACGACGGGTGTTTTATTGATTGTTGCAACCTATCTAATCGTCGCAGTCATTTTGGTTACCATTATCCTGCACTTGATCACCAAACACCATCAAACAGAAATAGAACGAGAAGTGGAACAACTAGATAAGGAAAAGAACTTGATTGCCAGCACTCCAGTTCTATCCGAACTTTCTAAAGTGGAAGCCATCGTAAAAAACGACAAGATGGAAGAACGGTACAAAGATTGGCAACGTCGTTTTGAACAAATTAAAGAAGAAAAATTAGTTCGAATCAACGATATGATTATCGACTTGGATTTGTTTGTTGAAAATAAAGATATTAAAAACTTACGTTTAAAGATTGCTAAGACAGAGATGGAAATATACAAGGCTCGTACAGCAGCCAATAAGTTATTGTCAGAAGTTCAAGAGATTACCGTAAGTGAAGAAAAGTATCGCCATATCATTACAAAATTAAAGACGAAGTACCGCGAACTTTTAAAAGAATTTCATGATCATGAGAGTGATTACAAGGATATTAAGGATGCCATTTCTCTTCAATTTGAAAATATCGAAAGAAGATTTGCTGATTTTGAGGAGACAATGGAAAACAATGAATATAGTGAAGTTGTACACATTGTAAAAGCTCTAGATACGATGATTAGCCATATGGGAATTGTCGTAAGTGAAGTTCCAAATTTAGTTTTGTTAGCAGAAGAATTAATTCCAAGACGAATTCTAGAAATCAAAAACACATCGGAAACGATGATAGAAAGTGGATATTCGTTAGATTATCTAAATATTCCATATAATATCGAAGCATCTGAAAAAAATATCAGCAACATCTTAGACCGAATTAAAGTATTGAACTTAGAAGATTGCATGTTTGAACTGAAGACGATGTTAGACTACTTAGATTCTTTATTCAATGATTTTGAAAAAGAGACGATTGCTAGAAAAGTATACGATGAAAACGTCAATGCTTTTGAGGAAAAATTATCTAAGATTAATTCTCTATTAGAAAACATTTTCGTTCAAATGCCAGACATTAAAAACATGTATGATTTAAAAGAAAATGATGTGAAGGTAATCGATGAGTTAAAAGGTAGATTATTAGCAATCAATGTCAATTACAAAGCATTGTTAGAAGGTGTGAACAATCACGAAACGCCTTATTCCAAAGCAGCGAGAGAGTTAGAGACGATTTCCAATTTATTGAATACGTTACAGGATGACTTAGATATTTCGTTAAAGAATCTTGGCAGTATGTACGATGATGAGACACGTGCAAAAGAACAAAAAGACGAACTTGCTAACTTATTAAAGGAAGCAAAAAATAAAATTAAGAGTTATAAACTACCAATTATAACAGATAATTATTATGTGGAGTTATCAGAAGCAAAAGAAGCAATTCGTGAAATTGAACGAGAATTAAACAACAAGCCAATTGTCATTAAGACGTTAAACACTCGAGTTGATACAGCGAGAGATTTAGCAATTAAATTGTATAATACGGCGAATGAAATGGTTAAAACGGCTGAGATGGCGGAAATGGCAATCGTATATGGAAACCGTTATCGAAGTGATTTAAAAGAGATTGATACGGGATTAACGAATGCTACAACACTGTTCTACAAAGGAAAGTATAGAAGTTCCTTGGAATGTGCAATCCATGCCATTGAATTGATGGAACCAGAAATCAGTAAAAGTTTAGTGAACTTGTATAAGGACTAAAGTAAGGAAACTTACTTTTTTCTTTTGGAAAAAATATATTTTATAGTTGCAATTAGAACAAACGTTTGATATAATGGGCACAAGGAGGAAATGGATGAATCAAGATAAATTACATTTAGTGAATCAATTATTTCAAAATGAGACCATTCGAACAGTTTGGGACAAAGAAAGTGAAAAATACTATATTAGTGTTGTGGATATAGTAGGGATTGTTGCAGAAAGCGACAATCCAAGAAATTATTGGAAAGTTTTAAAACACCGTTTAAAAAAGGAAGGTAATGAGTCGGTTACAAATTGTAACCAACTGAAATTGAAATCTTCTGATGGAAAGTATTATAATACTGATGTGGTAGATATTGAGGGAATGTTTCGAATTATCGAATCGATTCCTAGTAAAAATGCAGAACCGATTAAACAATGGTTGGCAAAATTAGGAAGTGAACGAGTAGATGAAACGTTCGATCCGTCTCTTGCAGCAGAACGGGCAATCGATTTGTATAGAGCCAAAGGATATGATGAAAAATGGATTGCTAGACGAATCAAAGGAATACAAGACCACAAAGAGTTAACAGATATTTGGCAACAAGGAGGAATTGTAGAAGGACAAGAATATGCAATTCTGACCAATGAAATTTATAAAGAGTGGTCCGGTATGACCGCAAAAGAATACAAAGAGTACAAAGGTCTTCGCAAAGAGTCTTTGCGGGATAATATGGATAGTATGGAAGTCATATTGACGGATTTATCGGAGGAAACAACCAAAAGATTGGCTCAAAAGCACAGACCAAAGGGATTGGAACAAAATAAAGAGATTGCTAGAATGGGTGGACATGCTGCAAAAGTAGCAAGAGACGATATTGAAAAGAATTTAGGAGAAAGTGTTGTTACTAGACAAAATAAGTTGAATTACGAATATATAGACGAAAAAGTGAGTCAAATTGCTAATGATAAAAAATAATGCTTTGTTTCTTCAATTTTAACTTTTCATTTTAGCGGTTTTATGGTAATATTTTGAAGAAAACGAAGTGGCGCAAGTCTTAGATATAACGGTAAGGAGGAAGTATTATGGAACAAGTAATTTTAATTGAATATGGAGAATTGACAACCAAAAAAGGCAATCGAAATTTTTTTGTTCAAACGTTAAAACAAAATATTCAAGCAAAACTAAAAAACATTTCTTGTGAAATTGTTTCAGATCCATCCAGAATGATGATTTCATCTGATAATTTATCAGAAGTTCAAAAAAAATTAGGTGAAGTGTTCGGTATTCATGCATATCACATTGCGTATAAAACAGAAAGTACCGAAGAAACTATTAATGAAACGGTTTTGGAAATTATGAAAAACAAAAATTTTCAGACGTTTAAAGTAGAAGTGAAACGAAGCAACAAGGAGTTTCCAATTCGCTCGATGGAGTATGCAGCCAAATTAGGTGGTATCATTTTAAAAAATATTCCAAATGTGAAAGTAGATGTTCACAGTCCAGATATATTGTGTAAAGTAGAAATTAGAAGAGATTTCACGTATATTTATTCAGAAAAAATTGCTGGACTTGGTGGATATCCAGTCGGAACACAAACCAAAGGAATGCTAATGTTAAGTGGTGGAATTGATTCCCCAGTTGCTGGATATCTTGCTATGAAAAGAGGAATGAAGATTGATGCAGTCTATTTTGAAGCCATTCCTCATACTTCGATAGAAGCTCGCAATAAAGTCATTACCCTTACGAAAAAACTAAGTAAATACACGAATAAGATCTGTTTACATATCGTTCCTTTTACGAAAATTCAAGAAAGTATTTATAAAAAATGTGAACCGGATTATTGCATTACTATCATGCGTAGAATGATGTATCGAATTATGGTATTACTTGCTCAAAAAAATCATGCACATGCAATTGTCAATGGCGAATCGTTAGGTCAAGTTGCTAGTCAGACAATCGAGAGTATGTATGTCATCAATGAAGTTACGAATATGCCCGTGATTCGTCCAGTTGTATGTCTAGACAAATTGGAAATAATCGACATTGCTAAAAAAATTGATACTTATGAGACTAGTATTTTGCCATATGAAGATTGCTGTACAGTGTTTGTTCCAAAACATCCAGTGATTCATCCAGAATTAGAACTTGCCAAGGAAATGGAACAAAGATTTGATTTTGAAACAATGTTACAAGAAGCTGTCGAAAATACAAAACATATGACGATTAAGGAAAACGAAGAAAATCCATTTCAAGATTTGTTATAGCAAAAATTACCAATTCAAAAATCGTATAAAAAGTGAATTCTTTCACATTCTATTAGTGTAGGAGGTGAAAGAATGAAAGCTGGTTCTACAAAGATGATGGTTCCAGGAGCTAAACAAGCAATTGATAAAATGAAATACGAAATTGCTAATGAATTTGGCGTTAACTTAGGCCCAGATGCTACTTCACGTGCAAATGGTACAGTTGGTGGCGAAATCACAAGACGTTTAGTTCAAAATGGATTAAACCAAATGAGCGGAAGTTATTTAAATAAATAACGATCGAATAAAAGTTTTGAAAGATAGGAAAAAATCCTATCTTTTTTTAGTGTTTTGTAGTATAATATGTAGTCCAACGAAAGGGGGATAAAAATGAATGCAACAATAGAAAAACACAAAATTATGGCAAGTTCGCGTTCACGACAATTGACACAAGAAGTAATAGAATATCAACAAATGCCAGAAGGACCAGAAAAGCAAGCGAAATGTGAAAAAATTATGATGGAGAATGAACGCATTATTTTATCAGTTTGCAAACGATATCTAAATCAAGTAGAGGAGGAAGATTTGTTGCAAGAAGCTAGATTGGGATTTTTTCAAGCTATGCAACACTTTGATGTTACGAAAGAAACGCATTTTATATCGTATTGTATCAACGGAATTAAAATAGCTATTAGTCGCTTTTTTGAGAAACAAGTGAATCCAATTCGCGTTTCGCCAACTGTTATATCAAAAGAAAATATAATGAAAGAAGCATCTATTCAGTTTCAACAAAAGCAACATCGTATGCCGAACCTATTTGAATTATCAAAAATAACTGGCATCCCTGTAAATGATGTGAAAATGATTCTAACACTCCCTAAAATTTCTAGAACTATTGATGAACCAATCCATGTTGATGATGACGTGCTATTAAAAGATACAATAGAAGATGATTCTGCATCGTTAGAAGAACTTTGTGAGGAAAAAGAACATCGTGCAGAAATTTTAAAGTTATTTCATAGTGTCTTAACAGAAAGAGAACAAGCAGTTGTTTGGGCACATACAATTCAAAAGCTGAGCTTAAATTCAATTGCACAAAAAATGCACTTATCAAGAGAAAGAATTCGTCAAATTGAACAAAATGCATTTTTAAAATTTTCAGAAGCATACATGCGATTTTATGATAGAAGAGGCTATGAAGAACCAGTCGAGCTTCGTTCACGTAGTATGTCAGAGAGTCAAGACATAATGATTCCACTACAAGATAGGTATGAGCGAAACTTAAAAGAGTTTTCTAAAGTCAATGGTACACCAGAACAGTACTTTGCTGTATCTCATATGCTTTGTTTAGAAGATGCGCCATATATTTCGCAAATTTCTCTTCGTGAAACTTGTCACATCAATCCCAACACCTTATTAAATAAAGCTATGTGCGATGACACGTTAGCTCAATCGTTACGGGTAATTAAGGAAAAATCACGTTCTCAAAGAAAAAATATCTGCGCTAGAGAATGCAGCAATTTTTATCAAATTTTTGCGAATCGAAACATTTCAAAAGTGGAAGTGGATCTTGCGTTTACCACTCTTTCAAAAGAAGCAAGCAAATTAGCATATCAATACTTTGGCGAAGATTTAAATAATCAATTAGATTGGTCATGTCATCAGCATAGTTCAGAAGATACTATCTTGAGCAACTTTGTAATTCGACCTCTATATGCAAAAATATTGTATTTTCGTGAATTTGGTCAATATCCACTTTCTTTCCCAGAGAAAGAAGATGCAAAGTTACAGGAAACTTTGGCAAACCTAAAACAACCATTAGAAATGATACCAATTGTTACGAAAACAAAATTAGCATCACGAGTTTATCAATATCAATAATTTCGATTATAACAAGAAAGATGGGTGAGGAAATGCAATCAAAAGAAGCATTGAAATCACAGTTAGATAAAGAATTTATAAAAAAATATCGTTGTCTATATAATAGGCGTTATAAGCCTGTTTTTAGAGCAGTAATTAGCCATTATGTAGATAATGTCACGGATATCAACGAAGAAAATTTATTAGAACGACTAAAAACTCAAATTGATTACACGATGACAGAATGGATGAAGGACTCTATTCAAAAAGAGAAGGACTATTTTCTTTTGGGAATTATGATTGTGAATAAAAAAAGAGCATATAATCCTAATGCAAGTGTAGTTACTAGAATCAAATCATTGACACCGGTGTATACTTGGCTAAAGAGTCTTGGACTTCATACAGATAATGAAGTGATGGATTATGTCTACAATCAAGATGAAGTGTTTACGTATCTAACTAGTCTCATTGATTGGAACCATTTAAATATGGATGAATTACAGATTAAATTGCCAGAAGATGCACTTCTTTTTGTGAGTGATTACATGACGAGAATGAATATAACTCAATCCACGCCATCTCAAATGGAAGAGACTTTTACGCAAAATAACTTGGAAAGTAAAATCATGAGATATCGTCAAATGCCAGAAGGAAGACAAAAACAAGAATATTTTGAAGCATTATTAAAGTCTTATGAACCGTTTTTAAGAAAAACAATTTCTAATTACGATATGAATGAGGCAGATAGAGAAGACGTCTATCAACAGGCATGCATCGGTTTTATGCAAGTTCTGTTATATCAACAATTTCCTGTTGCCAATCTTGCTGCAACAGTAAAAAGGACAGTATGTCAAAGTATCAAAAACTATCTTCAAAATCAAACGAAGACAATCGCAATTCCGAGTGCTATTGCCAATGCTAAGCTTCGCCTAGAAAAAGATATTCAATACTTAACCGCAGAGTTAGGAAGAGCACCTACTTACGATGAAATATCTGAGTATGTGGATATACCATTGGAAACGGTCAGAAATTATTTGATGCAACCAGAAACAGTAAGTTTAGAATCTTTGGGAAGTGACATTCCGTTAGATACGACATTAGAAACTCATTATGAAGAACAAGAATACATTAAGAAAATGAAAACACTTTTGCAAACCCAATTTAGTGCCGAGACACAAAAAGTGCTAGAAGAAATAATTTTTGAAGGGAAAAAGTTAAGGAAATTAGGACGAGAGTTACATGTATCCGCTACTTATTTGCGGCAAATGAAAGTAGAAACCTTTAAAAAGTTGCAGCAAATGATCGAATGTCAAGAAGCAAGACGACTAGTAAATAGAGACAGTGCAAGTGCATCAACAGGTTCTCCAAATTCACAAAATCTATCACCAGAAAATCGTGTTTACACATATGTAAAAGACAATTATAATGAAGAGACACTTTTTGCAATTAATCATTTATTATGTCTACAAACAAATCAATACATATCAAAAATGTTATTACAACGAGTTTGTAATATTAAGATGTATAACTTTTTCAATAAAGTGACTAATTATCATTGGCTCACTCAATTAGTAGACCAAATCAAGAAACAAAATCGTTGTTTTTATAAATTGATTTCTGCATTAGATGACAAGGACTTCTATCGAATTTTTGAAAGAAAAGGAATTAGCCGTGATGAGGTAGACAGTGCATTTATGACATTATCTGACGAAGTGAAAGAACTAGCCTATTCCTATTATGGAGAAGAATTATCTAACCCATTGAACTGGCGAGATTATCGCGAGGAAACAACGTATATCAATCGTTTGATTATCCAACCGATTTATGTTAAAGCATTGTATTTTCGTGAATTCAAAAAGTATCCAATTTCAAATGCTATAGCAGAAGAAAGACTATGGAAAGAAGCACAGCAAAGAATAAAATTTCCTTCAAAAGCCACGAATTTCCAAAATAAAACTATCAAATTGTAAAAAGAGTGTTATAATAAAAGTTATTCAGAGGGAGGTTTGAAAATGCAAGAATTTAAAGATAAACGCATAAACCTCGCCTTGCAAGAAATGAAAGACACTATCAAGAAAAATCTACATAAAGAGTATGGATTTTTAGATCATGAACCGTTCCGCGAATCGCTTGACCAACTATTAGACCAATGTTTAGTAGAGTCGGTTTCTAGTTATTCACAGTCCAGTGAAAAAACATTGGCAGAATTTGTAACAGAAGAATTCGAAGAACAACTGCAATCGTGGCTACGAGATCAAATCCAAAATCATCATAATTACATATTATTGGATTTGATGATTTTAAATAAGAAAAAATATGTTGGCAAAGGTAAAACAACTCAATGCATTAAAGGGTTGACACCAATTTATATTTGGTTAAAGAATATTGGATTAGATGAGGATGAGGAAATACTTCAATATGTGATGAACGATACAGTTGTCCAGACGATTGCCAAAAGAGTAGATTGGAAACACTTGAATTTAAAAGCGTTAGAAAAGCAATTAACAGAAGATGAAATGTCATTTGTATATGCTTATTTAATGGTGTTTAATATTGATGTAACAACAGATAATAATTTCGTTGTATCTGAGCAGTCTCAAAAATTAACAGAGAAAGTTGTTCGATATAAAAACATGCCAGATGGATACAAAAAAGAATTTTTATTTGAAGAAATTTTAAATGAAAATAAGAGTTTTTTATATAAAATAGTGAGTCGTTATTATAATTCTGGAGTTGAACAAGACGATTTAATGCAACAAGCATCATTAGGACTTTTCACCGCAATTAAACGGTTTGAACCCGTAAGAAACGTAGCATTTTCCACATACGCAATGTGGTGGATTAGACAACATATTGTTCGATATATACACGATCATAACAGTGCCATTCGGATTCCAGTTCATTTGCACGAGCAAACACTAAAATTACGAAGAGTACAAGAAATATATGAAGTGGCCGAAGGCAGTAGGACCGAAGATTGGATTGATGAAGATTCTGATCTTGACGTGTTGCGCTTGGTTTTTGTTAAGGATTCGGCTCAAAGCCCTTATAGATTTGTAGGAGTATTTAAAAGTGGAAAGATGGAGTTTTGCAAACATACATATTGCAGAATTGCATCAAAAGTGAAGATAATTGGTAATCCGGTGACAAAGATAGAATTGTTGGATGATAATAGATAGTTTGTGAGACTTGGGAGAATGTTCCCAAGTCTTTTTTTGCGCTTTTTGAGCTGGTGTTTTTAACGTACAGGTCAGAGTGTAAAGTGATAACATCAAAAGAATTGTTATGAACGAATGAAAGCCGGAGGTGTTGAAATGTTTGGATTTGATTGGACAGGTGATGGAAAAGAAAGTTTAATCGATGATCTGATTACTTTGGATGTTTTGGGACTTTTGGATGACGAAGATGAGTCAGACGAAGAGGATGAAGATGATGAATAGAATTATATATTGGCTTCAACGGAAAAAACGTATAAAAGAAAAAAGATGCGGTCAGTGTTGTCTGACTTGTCCTTATTATAAAGAGTGTAGTGGCGAAGGTTTAGTTGATTTTTTAGGAAGGAGAACCTGGTATGAACGAATTAGTAATTGATAATGGTGTTGTTATAGATGATGCTGAAGCTGTATTAGAAGGTATTTCAAAACTTAGTGGAAAAAACATTTCTAGTGCAGAGACATTTAAGAAATTTATTAATAATGAAAAGACAATAAAATTCTATATTAATAGTAAGTGTGCCTGTAAGATGCAGCCGGATCGTGACACGGTTTACCTTTGGCTTGATAGTGGATTTACGGATTATTATGGCAATCCAATAATGATTTCTTTGCTTAATTCATATGGAGAGTATCGTGGGCATTACTTTGGATCATTTTAGACGCTTTCAAATGCAATTAGAGTTTTCTTCCCAAGAAACATAAAAGATATCAATAGAAATCTCGGCGGCCTTAGAAATAAGTATGAATACAAAATTGCAGATCGTAAGATAAAGCATATTGAAGATGAAAATGAGTTTTTCTTGTCATTATGTAATGAAGATGAACCACTTGGAACAATGAGCTTCGTTCTTGAAAATATACATGTTGATTTGGTAGAAGATAGGCTGGGAATCGAGGAAGAGGTCATTGAAGCGGATGATGTTAAAGAACCTGCTTACGATATGAATTTTCGCGAGAAAGAAATTACAATTCTTTATTGCTGTAGGGGATAAAATGTCTACAAATTCGCTAATTGAATACATTTTATTCTTTTCAATATTAGATTCCAGTATTATATCCTTCAAAAATACATTGGCATTTGGAATAATAAACATATCTTGTAAATAACCAAAGCCCAAAAACGAAGCCCAAAATCGCCACGCTCTCATAGCCATAGCGTCGACTTGCAAGCCAGTCATCTCTGAAAACATTGGTCCTAAGTTAGCAATATTCTTATCTTCCTTAAAAATATCGCTTCCCTTCTCAAAAAAAGCATTTGTCACCAAATAAAACTGTCCTGCATTAAATTTCTCCAGCTGCTGATTTATATATTTCCTCATGTTGTCTGTACTCTTTACAACTTTATCCTCAACCGCTAGACTAACCAAATCGTCCGATATTGAAATAAGTCCTAATTCTTCAGCTGCATTCCTATAATCGTTAAAATATGACGATTTATTTCCCAAGAAATCAGGTTCCATTTTTTCCTTTATCTCTGATGCAGTAATAGGGCCCTTCTCCACAATTTTACAAAGAGCATATACTCTTTCTGGAATTGCAGGCGTAACCATTTTTTCTTTAAACATCTTGTTCCTTTCTACACATATAGAGTATCGCTAAACAAACTAGGTCCATCCACTAACTCTATAAAATTCTTTCCTAATTCGTCTAAATATGTGTTTTCTTTAATTATATGAATTACTCTTGTTTCACTCTTTCTACATAAGTTATTTCTAATTGATAAATACTGCTTACCAATAGTGTTCTTCCCTTTATCATAAATGACTGCAACCAAACCAGATGTATAATAGTATCCCCCAGCCTTCTGCAGATTAAACAAATCACTTTGGGTTATTATGAGAGTATTTCTTATCGAATTAATTCTAATAAGATTCTCATAATCATCTTTCGTATCCGGCA
>OLSA01002745.1_pt1 | contig 12874 bp, 11 predicted proteins | sample 1672731 | NCBI WGS metagenome assembly OLSA01 (sample SAMEA3136718, study PRJEB25190) | human gut metagenome | biome: human gut; feature: human-associated habitat; material: faeces | place: Austria | collected 2013
GCATATGTGCAGAAAAACGATATTGCTTATTTGAATCAAACCGATTTAGACATTCCTGCTTCCATTTATTTGAAAACATGTGAAACTGGAACTTTCATCGTTGATGATAGCAATCGTTATGAATTTATTCAGTTTAACGAACCAGCCGAAATTCAATTTTTTAAGAATCAAGATTGGATATTAGACTATAATCAAGTCAAAGATAAGACGGAAGACGAATTAATCGAATATTGTGAAAGAATCATTACACAGTACAATGAACTTGCCGAGACATTTAATGCATTGAGTGAACAAGAACAAATGCAAAATACAGAATTAGATATGCAATGTGATTTATTAGGATTTAAAATTTTTTCGCTTCAGGAGTTTATTTTTTACCGGAAAGGATTATTAGAGATGCAGTTACCTAGCGAACTGCCAAAGGAAAGTCCTTTCATTATAAGCAGTCGCACTTTTATTAATCCAGATCAAGAATTACCTCTTCCTAAAAAAACTAGAGTATTACGTAGAGAAAGCGATTCATCCAAAACAATAAAAACCGTACATTTGATACGGTTTTTTGTTGACTTCCTTATCCAACTAGTGTCAGATATTGATCTAATATTTTGTTTTCTTCTTCTACAATTAATTTTACAAAATCAGTATAATCATGATTTGCCATTGCTTTATCTAAGGCATCATAATATCTAGTTCTTTCCTCTGCTCGAATGATAATCGGTAGATAGCCACTTTTCATCGCTTCAAAATTCATGAGCAATCTGGCCGTTCTACCATTTCCATCCACAAACGGATGAATAAATACAAATTCTCCGTGCAACAGTGCCGCTCTTATTAAAGGATGAAATTGCTGCCATTCATCATATTCCAGTATCAACTTTTCCATTTTTTCTGGCACTTGTACATAATCTACTGGTTTTTGGGTTGCACCAGATATCACAACATTTTCTTGGCGGTATTTGCAAGCATTTTGATTATCAATTCCTTTTAAAATCAAAGCATGAAGATTTTTTATATTCCATTCTGATAATTCTGTATTTCCATTTACAAGATCTTCTAAAAACAAAATTGCCTCTTTATGATTTAATACTTCCAAATGTTCTTTTACAGATTTTCCGCCAATGGTGATTCCCTCTAATACGACTTTTGTTTCTCTTAACGTTAGTGTATTCCCTTCTATTGCATTGCTATTATACGTCCAGTTTAGGATGTTGTTTTCTTCTAAAGACTTGATCGTTTTTTTTGGTAATGGTCTTTTGCTATTTAATTTTTTTAATTTGGAATCTACTTCATTGAAATAATCCTCTGGTAAATCAATCCTATAGTTTTTTTCTTCTTTCCATCTTTTATCAATTGGTTTATCTGTCTCATCTGGTATGTACCATGTTGTTCCCATCTTTCTAGCACCTTCAATTCGTCCATCTTGGATTAACTGGCGAATTCTTCTTTCACTGATATTCCACTTTTCACTGGCTTCTTTAATTAACATTTAATCACCTCTAACATCATTATACCGTTTGCGGTATAATATGTCAACTACATACTTTTTAGCTAGAAGTCACTCTAATACATGATATGGTTTTCTAGGATAAATTGTATTTTTGAACGTAATATTGTATTGCGTTACTTAAAATTGTTTTATCAAGTTCTAATCAAAGTTTACAAAATAAAAACCCTTTTCAAAAGGGTTTGTTTCATCATGGTGCCGAATGCCGGGATTGAACTGGCCTCTAGTCATTACCAATGACTTGTTTTACCACTAAACTAAATCGGCATGTACTCCTTTTAAGAGGATAACTTAAAAGGAAGTTTTGATTTCTTTTCTTGTAATACGATGCCTTCGCTTTGGGCATTGTAAATTCTCTTTCTAATGACCATACTGCCACGACGTTTGAATTCATAATTCAAGTAATCGTAATACGTACCAGGAGTGATGATTCCATTCATCTTTAAAATATCACTACCTGTTTTACCGATAATGGAATCTGCAAAATACGTGCAGTTGTTCGTTAATACAAAGTAATGACGGTACAATCCTTTTTTGAATTTGTACAACTTTGCATGCGTCTTCATTACTAATAAACTAGCATAGTCTTTTTGATACGTATTTTCAGAAAAATCGAGTCCTGCTGCTTGATCAGTAACATATTTAGGATACCATGGATCCGTGTTACTTTTCAAGTTATTTATTTGTTTTCTGACGTTTTCTTTCTGTTTTTCATTTAGTTTTAGGCCAAATCCAATTAAAGTTTTTTTACTATGTTCGATACAAAATGGAATATATTCCTCTTTGTTTGTCACTACTAATATACCATCTCCAACGGAAGTAAACAAACGAAAACTCGTGTTGTCGTAATTTCCATAAGAAATGACCTTTCCCTCAAAATAGATATCGACGTGACCAAACGCATTGAATCCGTGATCTGCCACGTGGATAAAGATTTCCAAATCCGGGCTGGTATCTTCCTTTTTTAATTCGTAGTCCAATTTGGATTCATCTTGATTGTTGACATAACGGTTCAAACTATTTAAAACACTGATAGGAATAAAGGCATCTATAAAAGCCGGTAGAGCCATGCGAAATTTTCGTTTTAATTTATTTTTGTATCTTCTTGGAATCAGTTCTGCGATAAAAGAACGATAGTAACTGACGCCAATTAAAATAAAGTAAATGCCAATGATGGTAAGTAGAAGGCTCAAATTATTGATTGGCGAGGTGATGAATAAAATACCACCAAATAAAAATATGACTCCCATCACGAACTCGCGGTACCTTTTATTCACATTATCCTGTTTTAGAATCCAGTAACTGACAAATTTGATGGCAGCGTTGATGAGCAAGTATAAACCAAAACAGATTGGTAACACGGCCATGGCAACTTTTTGAAAAAATAATAAGACGACTGCAATCGTCAAGTTTAATAAAATACGAGACCAACGACTGTTACTTTTTTTCTTACTACTTACATTTTTCATCAAATCGGCTAGTACTAAGCCTAAAAATCCTAATCCCAATATGGTAATGGTCCAGCGATATAGATTCACGCCACCGACAATAGCAATGATACCTAGAACTATAATGACAGTTCCTGAAACTAGGTAGTTTGTCCAAGTTAAATAGCGATCCTTTTTCATACTTCCACCCACAATCGTTATTATACTATCCTATCATGAAATTCGTTTTCTTTCAAATCAAAAGACAAGTTAATTTCTTGTCTTTTCAATCATATCTTTATAAATGTTTTTTAATTCTTCTTCGGAAGTACCATCTTCATCGATGCTGCCTGTATGAGCAGCAACGACCTCACCATTTTTTACCGCTACTACGGTTGGAAAGTACAGTCTCTTAATCGTTTCGTCTTCTAATCCTTCGTATGCTGGTAAATACTCTTCTAAACGGGATACGATATCGTAATACTCTTCCGTTCCTTCGGTAATGGTTTCAATTTCGTTCGTCTCTGGATTTCGTTCTTTTTCATCGCGAATCGATGTGGCATCAAAGTAGTAGACTTCATCGACTCCTAACTCCGCAGATACGGACATTAAAATAGGAATTATCTCGCGGCAATCAGAATTTTTTGGACTTCCAATATAGATGATACCTGTACCGGAATCCAGTAGTTTTAATACCTCATCCGAAGAGATATATAAAATTGGGTTTTGTTTTGAAATTGTCAGTTCTGGGTATAAGTTCCCTTCTTGATCTTTTTTTCCATTCAAACTTTCATATTCGTTTTTAAAACGGAACGCATCTGTCGTATTAGTAGAATCACTGTGATTTTGAATGCTATCGATGTACAGGTAAATACCCGCAAACAGTAAAATCAACACCGTTACAATGATAATACCAAAACTTAAAATGGTTGTGGTTCGCGATCCTCTTCGCATTCGTTCTTCTTCTGACAATTCCGGTTTTTTGTCTTTTTTCTGTGACAAGAATCATCACCACTTTCTATCGTTACACGATTCGTGTTATCTTCAACTGGTGTCCATAGTGGGAATCGAACCCACAGTCTATGGCGTCGGAGGCCATTATTTTATCCAATTAAACTATACGGACAGACAATCTCATTATAACACAAAAACTACTTATGTTGTCCAGTTTGTTTATCATTTTGATGATTTATTGCATCTTTATATAACTCTGATAAGTCATTTTTGATTAGATATTCCGGATCTTGGGATGCCTGTGTCGAAATATGCAAGATATCATCTGCTTTGCGAATTGGTGATAATCCTTCTATGCCACCTACTCCTTGGGCAAATTGTAAAAACTTCGTTTGACTAGATAGCGGTTGGGATTTTAAATCTTCAATCGAAGATAATTTTTCTAATAATGTATATGCGTCAGCAATTTCTAAACGCGATGCGACTTGTAAATTTCTTTGTAAAATTTCTTTGACACGGTCTAATGTCATGATACCTGGAAATAGAGAATTTTCTTCGTCATCTGCGCGCATCTCTCGCGTTGAAAGTTCCGTTTGTACATAGGCAAGCATCTCATCTGGAGTGGTGACGCGACCTACTGCTGATAAAATCAAATCTTCGACGAGACCTTTCTTCATTCTTTCACGATTGTTTTCTTCATAGCAACTTACCTTTTCTTCTATCTCATGATAAATCTCATCGTCTAAAAGAAACGATGCAAATACCGAATAGTTATCGGGATGTACTTCAGTTGACGTTAAAGCATCGATGATTTCTACTTTTCTATTTTTATTCACTCTTAAAAAATCGTCGCCAAAGTCATAAAACAGTTTTGAGTAAACCAATTGACAATATCCATCTAAACCAGCTTCTTGTACTTCTGCTAAGCCTCTAAAATATTGATAGATTTCACTTGGTTTAAACTCTTCATTACACATATCTTCTATTGTGGCATGAAATAAGTTTTTCAAGCGAAAGTAAGAAGAATCCTTATGCAACTCCGGTTCTTTCCTTTCCAAAGTCTTTAATTCTTCTTCTAAAGACTTTGCTCTTTCTTTAATTTCTTCTTTTTTATAAATGTGATAATCACTATAATCTATTGTATTCGACATATTTCCTCCATTTTTATTTTGATTGTCGTTTTACATCTATTTCTATCATATCATACTTTCTTCGGAAATGGATGTTTTTTACATATTTTTCCATAAGTGCTTGCTTTTATTGTTTATTTACTAGAATTTATATAGTGCTTGCTTTTATTGTTTATTTACTAGACTTCATATTGGGATAGCATTTTTCTAACATCTCATCTGGGTACCAATAGTCTAACAAGGTATCGATTGGTGTTAACGGTGGAATCTCGTGATTTCGCAAAGTCTGTCTTGCTACGGCAAGTAGTGAGATGAGACAATCCAAGCAGACTAGTACCATTAAAATCTTCGTCAGTTTTTTGCCTACGCGGTATGGGATTTTTTCAATCACTGTGGAAATCTTCGGGTACAATACTTTCACTAGTACAATAGAAAACAATCCCCAAACCAGTATGAACGGGAATGTCGTTCGGCCACCGATATTCATAAAATGATGGGAGTAATCCCAAGATATGGTGCCAGTAAACACTTCTTGTAAATAACTCATTCCATATTCGAATGTGCCTCCGATGAGACTGCTAATGACAAACGTTTTCCAAATTGACCTTTTTTTTCGTAATAAAAAGTAGACCATTAAAACGGCACCGATACCGTAAATTGGACTCAATGGACCATAGATTACACCACGTCTCACTTGCCAATAGATGCTCCCGTCTCGCAAGTAATGCGTTACAAAATTTAGAATTTGTTCGTAGTAGACACCAAATACACTAGCAATTAAAAATATCCAGAATAATTTATTCCAGCAGAGACCTTGAGCAAATATTCTACTGGGTTCTTTTTCTAATTTGTGATTTTCTTCCATAATTCATCACTTCCTTCAAGAAAAAAGAAGGGGTTCCCTTCTTAAATATTTTCGTTGCGAATTGTATCGATGATGTTCTCTTTCTTTACTTTGCTTGCTTGATACCAAATACTAATCATCACCACTACGAAGACTCCGAAACAAGAAATGATAATTGCTGGAATCGGTAAATGGAAACTGTTTTCGACTAGCATTCCCATGTTGCGACTGATCAGGTAGGAAGCAAGAATTCCAACTGGCAAACCATAAAGCAAAGATTTCAAACCAAAGAAGATACTTTCAAACCAGATCATCTTGTTGAATCCTTTTGGTGATAATCCAACACTTCTTAAGACCGCGAATTCTTTCTTTCGTAAGTTGATACTGGTCGTAATCGTATTGAATACACTTGTAACACCGATTAGAGTTACCAACGTCAGTAATCCATAGAATAAAATTTCGATGGCAAGAACCATGTTCTTAGCGTCTCTCATCTGCGCAACATAATTGATATAGTAGATGTCTACTGAGTTCGATTTGTCTTTTAAGTACGTATCGATGGAATCCAAATCATCGCCATTTATCATCGCTTCATATACGAATGATACCTGCCCATCTTCCAAGTTCCATATCCGATCGAATTCACTTTCGGATACAAAGACGGTTGGACTGGTAATATAATTTTCGAGCATCTCGGGTAATTTGTCAGTAAAATGGAAGTTTTCTAACGTCGTATATTTTTCTAACTCGTCACTTTCCGTGATTCGAACGAGTTCTAACGATAAATCTGAATTTTCTTGATAGTATTTTTTATTGGTTACAAAGCGATTACCATCACTATATTTTAGTGAGTTTACGTAATTATATAGGATTGGACGTTCATCTTTGATTCCTAACTTTTGGCGATATTCATCGTAAGTTGCTTGGTCTAGTTCGATGACATTGATACTATCTGCTATGTAGTCAGATGAATCTTCTTCAGCTATGATTTCTTTTGGAGCACCTGGACTTACTAGCAACATCATACTTTTCGTTGTTAAATAATCGGTGACATGCTCATCTTGAATGGCCGTATTGATGACAGAAAGTTCTGCATCTTCCAGCTGATACGTCGAAACAATCAAATCAAAGTTAAGTGTCGCCGTATAAGAATCCACTGTACTAACACCGTAATCTAAATATGTATAAAATGCAATGAATGTTACGATACTTATGAAAAGAGATATAATTGTGATACGATATTTCTTGCGGTTTCGTTTGATGTTTTTTAATGCCAGTTCGCCTTCTACTCCGAAGATTTTTGTTACCAATTTACTCGTCTTAATTTTTTTCTTATTCAGTTTGATATCATCATTTTGACGAATCACTTCGATTGGTGAAATCTTACTTGCCTGTTTGGCCGGAATCCATGCCGAAATGTAGATTACGGCAATGATAAATAAGATTGGAATTACTACAAACAATGGATACGTCGTCAAAGTGAATGTAAGGGATTCACTTAAAATGCCACTTAGTAAATGATTGATAATCATGATAACAATTCCAATACCAATATATGCACTGATAAGTCCTAGTATGACACCGATGATACCGACGATAGTTGCTTCATAAAATACGGTCCTTCTGATTTGTTTTTTGGTGGCGCCGACAGAAGAAAGAAGTCCAAATTGTTTCTTTCGTTCCATGACACTGATGGCGAACGAGTTATAAATTACAATGATGCAGGCCACTGATAGAATCGTCAAAAAGATAACTAGAAACACGCCTAGGAAGTTATTGATGTTGCTGTACTGAGTCGTGCCGTATAGGGAGAGCAAACCGGTATGATAATAGATGTCGTTTTGACTATTCACGTCATTTAAATCTTTCCCTACGTTTTGGGCAAACATTTCAGTTAAATCGTACGTATCTTTTGGATTTTTATATGTTAACATGACACTTAAATGAGACATGCTAGAAGGACTCGTCAATTTCGTAAATACATAGAATCCAGGAGAGGAATAACTTTCTAAATAAGAACGGTTACAGAAACCTACAATCGTATACTCCTGTTTAGTCGTATTGGCAAGAGTTTCTGTGTCGTCATAGAAGTTTTTCCATGGTTGCTCATATCCATCTAACATCCTCGTACCAACTTCTAACGTAATCTTATCTCCGATTTGATAAGTTGGAGTACCTTGATCAAACACATGATTAGAAATGACGATTTCCGTCTCGTTTTCTGGGAGTCTTCCTTCCGTAATCTCAAGATGACTCAAATAAGCATCATCGCCGGCAAAGACGTAATAATACGGTTTTCCTATATTGTCACTTTCTTTAAAAAAAGCTGCTCCCAACTGGCTATAATACTCTACTTCTTTGACATTTTTATTCGAGTTAATACGGTCTACATTGGCGCCATCAAAGTCTTCTATTATGGCATGATAACTACCATTGTTTAGTTCTTCATCGCGAATCAAGGCATCTCTGATGGAGGAGACTAAAAGACCTACTCCTACCATCATCGCCGTCGATAGTACAATTCCAATAATCGATACGATGGTTCTTCGTTTATTTAATTTTAGATGTTTGATTGTCAAACGATTTAAAATGTTCATCTTACTTTACCTTCTCATCACTGATGATTTTACCATCATCGATCGTTATGATACGATCTGCTGCTAAGGCAAGATTGTGATCATGGGTAATCATGATAATCGTCTGTTTGTATTTTTTGTTTGACAATTTTAACAACTCTAAAATTTCTTTGGAAGACTTAGAGTCCAAGTTTCCAGTTGGTTCATCGGCAAGTAATAAGGCAGGATGATTCATGAGTGCTCTTCCGATAGAGACTCTCTGTTGTTGGCCACCAGATAGTTCGTTAGGAAGATGATTGACACGGTTTTTTAAATCTAATGTTTCCAACAGTTCATTTAAATATTTTTTATCTACTTTTTTGCCATCTAGCAAAATTGGTAAGGTGATGTTTTCTTCTACGTTCAATATTGGAATCAAGTTATAAAACTGATAGATTAATCCAACTTGTCTTCTTCTAAAGATTGCCAAATTTTCTTCATTTAAACGATAGACGTCTTCACCATCTACGATAACACGTCCAGAAGTCGGTTTGTCTACTCCACCTAATAAATGTAACAACGTACTTTTACCGGAACCTGAGGCACCGATAATTGCTACAAACTCTCCTTTTTCGACCGAGAAACTAACGTGATCTAAGGCTTTTACTAAGGTGTTTCCTTTGCCATAGGTTTTGGTTAAATTCTCTACTTTTAAAATTTCCATATGGGTTCTCCTTTCATGAATCCAGTATATCAACAAACTATTACAAGAAAATGACAAAAATGATTACAGTTTTGTCACTTTAATTTTTATAAAATTGGATGGTGAATGTCGTCCCTTCTCCTTGCTTACTAGAAACAGAGATGTCTCCTTGTTCTAAGTTGATAATCTTCTTTGACATATTGAGACCGATGCCGATACTTTCTTTGGATGTACTTTTACCACGATAGAATCGTTCGAAAATGTGATGAATATCGCTTTCTGGGATTCCACATCCCGTGTCGCTAATCACAATCTGCGTGTAAATCGGGTTATCTGTGGCCGTAATGGTAATGGTTCCTTTTTCAGTGTGCTCATAAGCATTCTTAATGATATTTAAAAGGGCTTCGACGGTCCAATTATGGTCTAGTTTTGCTGTCAATTTATCTGGAATTTCCATCTTTAATTCCAGTCCTTTCAATTCAATTGGAATCTGAATTGTCTTTACGGCATCTAAAACTAAATCTTTTACTAAGACTTTCTCTTTTTTCAAAGTTACCGTACCACTATCTAACATCGATATTTTTAAAAGTGACGTCACTAACCATTCGATTCTGTCCAACTGATCACGGTTTTTAGCACACAGTTCTTTTCTCTTTTCCTTAGGTAAATCTTTTTCTAACAGTTCATTTAAAACATTCATACTTGTCAGTGGTGTCTTCAACTGATGAGAAATATCTTGCAAAGTATGTTGTAACTCTTTTTTACTCTGTTGCGATGCATCTTTCGCTTCTCTTAACTTAATCGTCACTTTGTAAATATTGTTTTTTAGTTTACTGTAGTCCCCTTCTTCGTAATCTCTGATATCCAAACTTTCGTTTCCTCTTAAAATCTCACTCATGTAATGGTCGATTTCTTTCAGTTTCCGATGCCGAATCCAATAGTTATGTAAGGCGTATCCTAGAATGACTCCTAATATTAAAAGTAGTACAACTGCATTCCACGTAATCATTTCATTTTTTAGACTGTCGTCCTCGATTAAGTATGGGAGCATTTCTTTTGTAATGCCATAACTTTCCAACTTATCGTAGTCAATTTGAAAAGAGTCTAGTACGGAGTCCATCATTTCACTTTCCAATTCCGGGTGATGTTCCAAAATATTAGTGACAATATAAGCATCGTTTTGCAACAAGAGATCTAGTGTTTTATGATATAAAGTATAATTGATGCCAACGGATGTGAGTAGTAAGAAGCAAAGAATTGCTACAAAAATAATCGTCTTTCTATTCATAGCGATTTCCTAACTTGTAACCGATACCACGCACTGTAACAATAATTTTTGGATTTTGTGGATCGTCTTCAATTTTCTCTCTAATTCTTCTTACATACACCGTTAAGGCATTATCATTTACATACTCTTCATTGACATCCCAAATATTCGATAATATTTTCTCTCTCGTAAATACGGTCGTTGGATTCAGTGCCAATATTAATAAAATCTTATACTCTAATGCGGTCAAGAAAACATCTTTCCCATCTTTTAACACTTTCATCTTCGTCGTATCAATCGTAATATTTTGAATTTTAATCATACTCTTATCAAGTGAAGAATGAGAAGTTCTTCTTAAGACACTTTTGATACGAGATACTAACTCTTTGGCTTTAAACGGTTTGGTAATGTAGTCATCTGCACCCATATCGAGTCCCATTACGGTACTTACTTCTAAATCATTTGCAGTCAAAAATATGACCGGAATGTCATCTTTTTCTTTAATTTTAGGAAGTGCTTCAAAGCCACTCATACCAGGAAGATTGATATCTAAGAGAAGTAAGTCATAATGATTTTTAGGAATGCTTTCCAAAAAACTTTCTGCATCTTTATATGACGTTAAAGAAAAGCCTTCATCTTCTAAATAATACTTTAATCCTAAACGAATTGATTCATCGTCTTCTACTAATGCTAAATTCATGTATATCACCAACTTTATTATACAATAGAAAAAGACGATTTTTTGTTACAAAATCGTCATTTTAAGAAGTTTCCTAATTTTCATTTTCTTTCTCTACTTCAATTGTACTTTTTAATTCTACTTTTAAAAGTTTTTCATAAAATGGTGGACGTTTTCGCAATTGCCACAAGTTGACTCCGTAAAATAGTAAAATCAGAATTCCCGCTAAGGAAGTAATATGGATGTTTCGGAATTGAATGCTAATTAGCAATGGAATTCCAATATAATATGCACCGAGGAACAGAATTCTAGTTAAGAGTGAAATCGGTTTGGTTGGAACGATAGCAATGTTTAAAAATGTTCCTGCTGGTGTCTTGCCACCTCTTAAAAGTGGAATTCCTACATAATACGAAATGATGGCAATATATTTAGTGAAAGAGTATGAGAAAAACACTTCTAAGATGGACCAGAAAATTAAGAACAAGAAGAAATCTAAACCTGCATAAGTAAGTCTTCTTAGAACGGATATTTTCATTCCTTCTTCCCTACTTTTTCGGTCAATTTCTTTTCTAGAAGGTAGAACTTTGGAGACTGGTTTTATGAAGAGTGCGCCTAGGAGGCCTCCTAACGTATTGGTTAAAAGATCATCGATATCAAAGAGGCGATACGGTCTAGGATAAATAAAGTAAAGTCCTGTCAGTTGGGTAATTTCAAAAAACAAACTTAGAAGAAACGTGTACAGCACTACTTTTTTGGTGGAAACGCGAAAGTAATATTTCAAATACATACCAAATGGAATGGTCATGACAATGTTAAACAATACGGTATACACGGCCGGTTCCGTTACAATTTGTAAATACGTCGTTGGATCGTTCCACTGAAATGCGGTCTCTTTTAAAAAGTCCGTTACAAATGAGAATGGGATCAAATTCATCGTTGGTCCGGTCATCGCACTGACACTTTCCATACTTGGAAGTGGTAAAATCGTTAAAAAGTAGATTGTAATCATGTATAAAATGAAGGAGTATACAATTAAGGTTCTGAGTTTATGAATAGAGCCGTAACGATGATATTGATGTAAGATATAGAAAAAAGTAAAAAAGAATGCTATGAATGGGAATAATAGTAATGCTGTTTTAATCGCTTCTAAATAAGTCATGTTTAACGGATGATGAACTTAGTCATCCTTATCTCCTTTCCGTAAAAATGCAATTGCTAAAAAGAAGAGAAATAATAGTGCCATCGGTATGATGAGTGGAAGCCATGTATCGACAAAACTTCGGAACACGGCTTGCCAATTGATTGTTAATAGATTCATTCTTTAATCACATTCTTACTACATAAATACGTTACCAAGAAATATCCGCCATAGATGCAAACTAGGAAGATGGCTGTCATAATGATAGATGGTAACAATTGTTCACTACCGAATGTCGATAGAATAATATTACAGAACATGATTCCAAAAATGGAATGGATGATGGCTAGTAGCAATGGGAATAAGAAGAATATTGCAATCGTTTTAAACAAGGCGCCATTAATCATTCGTTCGTCTGCACCAAGTCTTCGTAGCATTTGATATCTTACTTTGTTGTCACTACTTTCTGATAATTCTCGTAGTGCGAGAATGGCCGCACAAGAAATTAGAAATATAATTCCAAGATAAAGACCGATGAATGTTACAAGTCCACCTAGTCCAATCGATGCTTCATAGATCGATAGTTTCGTCGTTGCTGAGAGCGTCGTATTGGGAGCGTATGCGGCATCTCCTGTGGCAATTAAGATGTTTTCGATTTCTTCTCGCTCACCTT
>OLSA01002755.1_pt1 | contig 12842 bp, 10 predicted proteins | sample 1672731 | NCBI WGS metagenome assembly OLSA01 (sample SAMEA3136718, study PRJEB25190) | human gut metagenome | biome: human gut; feature: human-associated habitat; material: faeces | place: Austria | collected 2013
TTATCCGCTTATGCAACTTATAATCAGGGATTTAATTTATAGAAGTCCCCTTAATAAGTTTAATAAAAAAATAAATGATAAGAACTTATTAGATAGAAGTTTTTCACCTTTAAATATTGATGATGATAGGAAAAAAATGGTCAAAATGCTATGTTCTGCTAATGGAGGTGATTATTGCTTTTTTAAGTGTGAAAATTATGATTTATTGCATAAGTTATGAATAAATCTATACTGGTTTCAGCATATGGGTGTGAGCCTTTAAAGGGATCAGAACCCGGTGTTGGTTGGAATTGGGTCTTGCAATTAGCTCAACAAAATAAACTTTATGTTATAACTAGGGCGAATAATAAGGCTGCTATTGAAGAATACTTACCTACAAGTATAAGACATAACATAACATTCTATTATTACGATACTCCATTATTTCTTCGCCAATTTAAGAATAAAGCTAAAGGTTTATATTTTTATTATTTCTTCTGGCAAATTGGTATTGTCTCTATCGCAAAGAAAATTATCCGGAATAATCATGTAGATTATACGATGCATCTGACGTTTGGAAGTATGTGGATGCCCACATTCTTGCCGTTTTTGTCGCCTTCTTTTATTTGGGGGCCCATTGGTGGTGGAGATGGAGAACCTCGTTCATTTTTGAAATTGTTATCGCCACGTCAGAGATTCATTCAGAGTTTTCGGTATGTAATGAATAAAACTGCGATTGTAAATCCGTGTATTCTTATCCCGGCATTTAAAGCAAAAGTCATATTATGTCGTACGGAAAATTCAGCTAACGTTATTCCCAAGAGGTTTAGATCTAAAGTGAAGATTATCTTGGAAACTGCTATGGAGGGAGATGTATTTAAATATACGAAAAAAGAACGTCAGGATAATAAAATCAGAATGATATCTACAGGCCGATTACTCCCTAGTAAAAATATTATAACAGCAATTCGAGCACTAAAATTCTTGCCAGAACATTTAGATTTTGAATATTATATTGTTGGCAGTGGATCTCAAAAGCAGAGTATAATAAAAGAAATAAAAGCACTTGGGCTTAATAATAAGGTATTAATAATAGACGAATTGCCGCGGAATAAGGTTTTAGATTTTCTTCAATATTCTGATGTCTTTATATTCCCGAGTTTGCGAGAAGGAGGAAGTTGGGCTTTAATGGAGGCGATGGCTATAGGTTTGCCGGTAATATGTCTTAATTGGGCTGGAATGAGAATAATTACAGATGATAAGTGTGCTGTACGTCTATCTGTTACATCTCCAGAGCAGATGCCTAAAGACATGGCTAAAGCAATTGTTCAATTAATTGAAAATTCTGATCTGTGTAGGCGTATGGGAGAGAATGCACGTCGCCGAATTCAGACTGTTTTCAACTGGGGAGCAAAAGGTAAGTTCATGGAAGATTTATTTGCCGAGCTTGATAAAAATGAACATTAATGAAGTCTTTGGGATCTTCTTAAAGAATAAAAGAGGACGTCCGTTTGTCGACTTCTCAAATGCAGACGGTAAGAGGTGGCTTATGCCTGTGCGGAATATGAGTACGGGAATGAAGCTCTATCAACCGAGTGGGGCGAAGGGAAAACTTGTAAAATGGGGGCTCCCGTGGTTGTATTGGACTCCTGGAATTTTACATTTCCTTCATGCAAAGCAATATTCATTGTCCTTTAGAGCGGAGTTTCTGGATCTAATTCGTCAGATATTTGATCTCGAAGATTTCGAATTTGCCGTGTTTTGTGGAACTCCAGGGGTGCATCAAAAAATCACAATTCAAATTAGTTGTGGATCAAAGATCTTTGGATATCTGAAAATAACGGATAACAAGAATCTGTTAGAGGTTTTTATGCATGAACGGGAGATTCTTTCCACATTGCATAATAGGGGTGTTGATAATGTGCCAAAGTGTCTTTATTGTGGAACCCTCTCTAATGGATTGCATGTTTTTGCCCAAACGACGGTCAAAACGAGGCACTCGAAAGTTTTGCATTATTGGTCCTCGCTTCATGTTCAGTTCCTTGAGGCTTTGAAGGAAAGAACTAGTCAACAAATACAGTTTGAAGAGTCTGATTTCTATCGGGATTTGATGGGTTTGAGAAGCAATGGACTTGTTATAAAAGAGACAATCTTGAATGATGCTATCGAAAGTGTACTGGCCCATTATGCAGGAGAAAAGGTGCAATTTTGTGCATTTCATGCAGACTTTACGCCGTGGAACATGTTTGTGGAGTCGGGACAGCTGTTTGTTTTCGATTGGGAATACGCCCGGCTTACTTATCCTCCCCGGTTGGATTTTTTTCATTTCTGGTTGCAGACCTCTATTTTTGAGAAGCATCTTTCGGTAGAACAGGTTGTTGCTGATTATCGGTACATCCGTCAGCAATATGCGAATGATTTTTCCGATATTGATTTTTCGTTAAAATGTTATCTGCTTGTCGTAATTGCTCTTTATGTCGAACGAGAGAAAGGTGTCCTGAACCTTGGGACGCAACAGCGTATTGAGTTTTGGAGTTCCTTATTGAAACAGTTGTAGAGATTTAATGAAAGTAGTGTGTTTTCACCTATATAATGACTTTAGTGGCAGCCCCAAGGTATTACGGATGGTTTTAGAGGGGTTGACTGCAAAGAATATTCATGTTGAACTGGTGACCTCAAGAGGGCGTGGTGCCTTGAGTGAACTTTCTAAATATGGAGTCCGAATATTTACTTATCCATATAGGTTTTCTCAGAACCCAGTTTTGACGATGATCCAGTATGTTGGTGTGCAATTCTATTTATTCTTTTTTGCCCTTCGATACACTTTTAGTCGACAAACGGTATTCTATATTAATACTATTCTTCCCATTGGAGCTGCTATCGCAGGGCGATTAATCGGGAAACAAGTGATTTATCATTACCATGAAAACGCTTTTGTAAAAGGGGCATTTTATAAACTATTGGCTAGGGCTATGCAGATGCTTGCTTCACGGATAATTTGTGTCTCTGAATATCAGCGATCATTTTTAAGACGCCAGAAGAATGTTCATGTAGTTCCTAATGCCGTGCCAGTTGATTTTGTGCAACGGTTATCCCCATCCTCGAATGAGGCTTTTGACAGGAAGTGTATATTGATGCTTGGATCTTTGAAGCGCTACAAAGGGATCTTCGTGTTTATGGATTTGGCGAAACAATTGCCGGATTATTCGTTTGAACTTGTCTTAAACGAGAATGCGGAGAATGTAAGCTTGTTTAGGCAGGAGAATCACATTGGTTCAATTCGGAATTTAAAAGTTTATTCCCGGCAGAGCGATGTCGCTCCATTTTATAATCGTGCGTCCGTTGTGTTGAATTTATCAAATAAGGATCTTTTTATCGAGACTTTTGGGTTGACAGCTTTGGAGGCTATGTCGGCCGGTTTGCCCGTGATTGTTCCTACGGTTGGAGGAATCGCAGAGATGGTTGAGAATGGAGTGAATGGCTATAAGATTGATTGTTCGGATCTTGAAAGTATCGAGGAGCATATTCGTCAACTTCTTTCAAATAAGGATTTATATTGTAGATTGTCGGATAATGCGTTTCAGGTCGCCCATAAATATAATGAACAGGCAATGATTGATAAAATTGCATTTTATTTTCATTGAAAAGTTTTAATGTCGAGCACGAGGATTCTCTTCGTGTATAATGATCCTTGTATATATGAAACAAGTTGCGATTATAGGCACGCAGGGGGTTCCTGCGCGCTATGGTGGCTTTGAGTCTTTGGTAGAGAATATTATCGGAGAAAATTGTCCGGCAGATATTCACTATACGGTGTTTTGCAGCAGCAAAGATCTCTCCAGCCGGGACTCCTCCTACAAAGGGTGTAGCTTGAAATATATTCCATTGCACGCCAATGGGAGTCAAAGTATTCCATATGATATCATTTCATTATGTAAAGCGATTCGCGGTTATGATGTTGTATTGGTTTTGGGTGTGTCGGGATGTAGTTTCCTCCCGATTTTCCGGCTTTTCTTCCGCAAAAGGCTTATCATCAATATTGATGGGCTTGAACATCGTCGAGATAAGTGGGGTTACTTAGCCCGATGGATTCTTCGCTTTTCGGAGTCCATGGCCGTTCGTTATGCCGATGTCGTCATTTCTGACAACAAAGGAATCCAGGATTATGTCCGAGAAACCTACCACAAGGAATCGGCGTTGATCGCCTACGGAGGAGATCATGTCGGGCGGAATCTTTCGAAGGAAACGCAGCAAAAGTATTTGGATCAATATGGACTGAAACCGGGCGAATATGCAATTACCGTTTGCCGGATTGAACCGGAGAACAATTGTCATATCACCCTGGAGGCCTTTGCGCGTAGTAAGAAACGTCTTGTGTTCATTGGCAATTGGAAGCACAGCGAGTATGCCCGGAATTTAAAAGAGCGCTATAATACTTATCCCAATATTTCGTGCCTGGATGCGATCTATGATCTGGACGTGTTGTATGCGTTACGGTCGAATGCCGGGTTTTATGTTCATGGACATAGTGCAGGAGGAACAAATCCATCCTTGGTGGAGGCCATGTTTTTGGGATGCCCGATTCTGGCCTACGATGTGGTGTATAACCGGGAAACTACACAAGGTCAGGCTTATTATTTTTCGAATGTGGAAGAACTGGAGAACCTCCTGCAGCGGACGGATCTGCAAGGCGATATTATGAAATTGATAGCAGAAAAGGAGTACACTTGGGAACATATCTCCCAACAGTATTGTGCTTTGTATTAACGAGGACAGGTACTTTCTTTAAGTATAGATAATTTCGATCTCTGCTCGTTTATTTGATCTTCTTCGATTATCTCTAATCGAATCAATCGCTACTGCGTCATCATGGCCGGAGGCATCGGCAGCCGGTTCTGGCCGGCCAGCCGACGCCATCTCCCCAAGCAGTTCCTCGATATTCTGGGCACCGGGAAGAGTTTCATCCGCCATACGTTCGAGCGTTTTGCGCCGATCATTCCGGCGGAGAACTTCCTTGTCGTCACGAATGCCGCCTACCGGCTGTTGGTTCTCGAACAGCTCCCCGAGCTCCGGTCCGAACAGGTGCTGTGCGAACCCGTCGGGCGCAATACGGCTCCCTGCATCGCCTATGCGGCCTTCCGCCTCAAGGCGCTGCAGCCCGACTCGACGATGGTCGTGGCGCCGTCCGACCACTTCATCTTCGATGAGGAGGAGTTCCGGCGCAACATCACCTCCTGCATGGAGTTCGCCGAGACGCACGATGCGCTGGTTACCATTGGTATCCGTCCCTCGCGTCCCGATACGGGCTACGGCTACATCCAGACTGCATCCGCCGGGGAGATTTCTCCCGTTGTATCGTTCCGCGAGAAACCCGATCTGAAGACCGCCATGAGCTATTTGGCCGCCGGCAATTACCTGTGGAATGCCGGCATCTTCGTCAGGTCGGCGCAGAGCATCCTCGCAGCGCTTGAACGCTGCCTTCCGGAGATGTATGGCCTTTTTGCCGGACAGGCCGACAGATTCGCTACGCTCGAGGAGCCAAACTCCGTGGAGGATATCTTTGCGCGCTGTCCGTCGATCTCGATCGACTACGGCGTGCTGGAACGTGCCGATAATGTTTTCGTGCGGAGTTCGGATTTCGGCTGGAACGACGTCGGAACCTGGGGCTCGCTTTACGAACTCTCGGCCAAGGACGCCGATGGCAATGTCGTGCCGGCCTACTCGGAACTCTACGATACGACGAACAGCCTGGTCAAGGCGGCCGGAAAGAAGGTCGTCGTGGTGGATTCGCTGCACGACTATATCGTGGTTGATACGCCGGATGCCCTGCTGATCTGCCCGCGTTCGCACGAGCAGCATATCAAGCAGGTTCTCGAAGACCTCACGCTGCTCGACGACGGTTGCTTCGTGTAAATGTAGCCCCGTTTGAACAGAGAGAGGGTCGGTTCCGCCTGAGGACCGACCCTCTCTCTGTTTTTTGCTCCTGCAAAGGTCCCGATTGCGGGAATACATGCAGCCGGTTGTGCCGGAGGCATCTTTTATCCCGTGCGGTCAATGTTTCATCAGTATGTCCCTGTGGCTTTCGATGCATTTCACCAGTTTGGAAAACCTGCGGTTGCGTTTTTTTATGATGTACGGTCGGAATACGAACCAGTTCAGGGAGATCCATGACAATAAGACCGAATATGCGATTATTCCCCGGAGAGATGAATGGTGGAATGTATATTCATAAGTATAGAGCGAGAAGCCCAACGACAGGAACAAAAAATACAGGTTCAGCACGATATGTTGCTGTCTATGTTCCTGTTTCTTGATTTTCAGAAGATTGCTCATATAATCGACGTTGGAGCAGTCTGTTTTTAATCCATAGTAAAGACGAAGCAGTCTGCCGTAGGATAGGACCGGCAGCATGAAGCCCATGGATAGTAGAATAATTCCAGCCTTGGTAACAGACAGCAAGGGGGGCCAATGTATCCAGACAGTCACTCCTGAAGCCAAGGCCAGCATCATGAGCATAATAACCGCACAGGACTCTCCCATTCTGCGCATTCTGAAATATTTTATCTTTTTTCGGACCGCCGACAAATCGATGACAGGAATCTGCTGCCCTTTCCATAAGGATTTTATGTCGATATCATTCTTCATTCCCGCGTAATTTTTTGGCCAATATGGATTTGATCCGGTGTATCCTTACACGTACGTTTACTTGCGACATACCCGTGATCTGAGCTATTTCCGATTGTTTCAAATCTTCCAGATAAAGCGAGATGATCAGGCGGTCCGTCTCTGAAAGCCCGGATATGGCCTTATACAAGGCTTGCACATGCAATGAGCGGTCATCCGCTGCTTCAACCGACACGTCGGGGGGGGGAACTTCCGTTTGAGAGATTCTTCTCTGACGTTCGCCTTGACGCAAACAGATGTTGGTGGCAATGCGAAAGATCCAGCTTCCCACGGATGATTCACCCTTGAAGGAGGGGAGATATTGCCATACGCGGGCAAAAACGTCCTGTGCCAGGTCCTGGGCAAGGGGATAATCATTGAAATAGCCCATACACAATCAATCGGAATACCTTGTCCCAGTAGGCCTTGTATATATCCTCGAAATTCACGATCAGTCATTTAGAAAGTCCATAATCTGCCGGATATACCATTCCCGGTCATCAAACATAATAAAATGCAGGCCTTTGTTCGCATATTTCAATTCAAGGTTCGGCCGATTGCCGAACTGCCGCTCAATGATCGGGGCGATTTTCTTGAACGGATGTTCCAGTAAGACCAATGTCGGAACCGAAATATTCTCGACGGCAGATCTTAAATCCACATTGGAATAGTCATAATACATTCTCGCGCAGGTCATTCTGTCGGAAGACAGACTCCATTTGACCAGATCGTCATAACGGAGTGAATCCGTCGTAAGGGCTGTTGCACTGATGTATGCTTGCCTGCGGAACTGCTCATCGCTCATGCCGAGCATTCCGGCTCCGGCCTTTGTCCGTTCATCGTCCGATATTTCTCTTGATTGAAAATCCGGATTATAGACAGCCGCCAGACAGGGGAGTGCATCAACAACCACAATGCTCTTTATCCGGTTTGTCTGGGTCGATGCGATGTTCAACGCCAAACCACCACCCATACTGTGCCCGATCAGTATGGGTTTTTCTATATTTTCATGGCGGATGAAATCGACAATCTGCCTGGTCCAATTGGCAAATGAGGGCTTTGCCTCTGGCGCAGTCCCTGCAAAACCGGGCATGGTTAAGACATAACAGATGTAATCATGGCGCAGGGTATCGACGGTTTGATCCCATACATCTCCGGAACACGCAAATCCAGGTATCAGAATAACTGCCTGCTTTCCGTGACCCGTGCGTTGGACAGAAAAAGATTGTGCAACACATGTATCCGTTATTCCCAACAGTATCGCATACAGCAGCCCGGCTTTGCAAATTACTTGTTCATGGCTTCGATCTTTTTTTTCATTTAGATACGAAACCATGAATAATGTTACCCGGTCGGGCTGACTTTTTTCAGCCGTATTGCGTCCTGGAAACGGATTGGACTATTGGACGAAAAAAAGTGTGAATCTCGCAAATGCTTGATTCACACTTTTTTCCTTGCGGAGAGAGAGGGATTCGAACCCCCGGTACAGTTGCCCGTACACCGCATTTCGAGTGCGGCCCGATCGACCACTCCGGCATCTCTCCTTGTGTTGCGGGGTTGCTTTTCGGCTTTCCCCTCCCCGAAACTTTCGTTTTGGGACTGCAAATATAGACATATTTTTCGGAAACTACTATTTTTTGCAGGAAATTTTCGATTTTTTTGATTTTTTTCTTCGGACGGCTCCGTTTTCCGCTCTTTGCCTGATTTAATTCCTATCTTTGTATCCGGGGGTTTGGCCGCTTGCCGGTGCGGCGCAGTATTTCCCCTCCGCACCCGTTTATATGGGTGAGAGCCGATACTAAAACCGGTACGGTTTTCGTTCTGTTCATGAACAGAGCTAACGCAAACAACGAGTGAGCCATGAAAGAGTTGAGATTATGGATTGCCGCCGTCGTCGCGGCTGCGGGTCTCGCAAGCTGCTCGTCGGCATATTACGCCGCGTCGGGGTATGCCGGCGACGACCTGTATGTTCAGCACGACCGCGCGCAGATCGCACGCAAACAGCAGGCCGAGGCCGAAGCCAAGAAGGCCGAAGCCGAGGCGCGCAGAGCCGAGTGGGAGGCCCGGATCGCCGAGGCCCAGGCCGCTGCGGCAGAAAATGACTACTACGAATACCGGAGTGCCGATTCGAATCCTTACCAGAGCATCCTGGCCGATGACTACGAGAGCGCCTATGCGCGCCGCCTGCGGGGCTTCGAGTCGCCGACCTACCGGATGCCTTCGAGCTACATCAATGCCCGCTACAGTTCGGCCTTCACCTATGCCTCGGCCTACGATCCGGCTTTCTACAACGTCATCGTCATGGGTGACGAGGTGTGGGTCGAGCCCAAGTACATCACTTCGATGTTTGGGTCGTGGGGGACTTCGGTCGTGCTGCTCGATCCGTGGTATTACGGCTGGAGCTGGCCGTGGGGGCCGTCGTTCTCGATCGGCAGCTGGGGCTGGAGCTTCGGCTGGAACGCCTGGTACCGGCCCTGGTACGCAGGGTGGTACAGCCCGTGGTACGATCCCTGGTGGGGGCCCGGCTGGGGCTGGGGGCCCGGTTGGCATCACCATCCCTACTGGGGCCCGGCCTGGGGGCCCGGCTGGGGGCATGGGCACCATTGGGCGCCGCGTCCGAACTATCGCTTCGGACGTACCGGCACCGCAGGCGGATCGCGCTACCTGCCGGCCTTCTCGTCGGGCGGCAGCCGCTATCGTCCGGCACTCTCCGGAACGCGCGGCGGTGCGACCGGCAGCGGCTCCTCGCGGGTCTACTATAACAGCGGCGGGCGTACGAACAACAGCAGCCGGATCTACCGCAACAACAACAATTCGCGCAACGACTCGTGGAACAGCAACCGCGGTTCGTCGGGCAGCCGCTATACGCCCGGCCGGACCGAGAACTCCGGATCCCGCGGCAACAGCTTCAACAGCGGCAGCAGCTTCAACAGCGGCAGCAGCTTCGGCGGTTCGCGCGGCGGATTTACGGGCGGCAGCTCGGGCGGCTCGCGCGGCGGATTCACCGGAGGGGGCTCGGGCGGTTCGCGCGGCGGCAACTCCTACAGAGGACGTTAAACCTTAAAGAAGAATCGGAACATGAAACGAATCATAATCTGTTTGCTGGGAGCCGTCTCCGGCCTGGTGGCCGTGCCGGCCGCCGCACAGCAGTCGTCGATGCAGTTTGGCGGGTTGATGTTCAGTCACGACCTGATGCTGGCCGAGGATTTCGCCTCGCTGTCGCGTCCCGCGAATTTCGGGACGGCTCGTGCCATGGCGCTCGGCGGGGCCTTCACTTCGCTCGGCGCCGACATGTCGGCCATGTCGATCAACCCGGCCGGTCTGGGCATGTACCGCCGCAGCGAGATCTCGCTGACGCCGATGCTCTCGGTGGCGCAGGGCGAGACCGCGAATACCCTGCCGTGGCAGGGCAACAACCGAACCCGCTTCTCGTTCGCCAACGTCGGTGCGGCGCTCAACATCTTCGAGAGCTCCTCGGGTTCGCTGGTGAGCATGACGCTTGGCGTCGGACTCAACCGGGTCGCCGACTTCAATACGCGCTACTCCTACTCCTCGGAGTCGGTCTACGACGCCGCATCGGGACAGACCGTGCCCACGCTGGCCGATGTCTTCAGCCAGCAGCTGACCTACCACGGGATCTTCCCGAACCAGGACGGGGCACTCGGCTATGACTACGTACCCTACTTCTGGCCGGCGATCCTGGGCTACAACGGCTTCATGACGAGCCAGGCCGGTGACCAGATGGTGCCCGACATGATCGGCCACAACGCATCGGCCATCCATTCGGTCGATGTGGTCAATTCGGGATCGATCAACGAGTTCCAGATCGCCCTGGGCGCCAACATCAACAACATCCTCTACGTCGGTGCTACGCTCGGCATCCAGAGCGTCCACAAGAAGACGGGGATCACCTACCAGGAGCAGTATCTCTACGACGGTGCCCCCGTGGACCGCGACGGGACGCCGCTCGCCTCGAAACTCGACTATGCCTCGCTCTACCAGCAGACGGTGCTCGACGGCAGCGGGCTGAATTTCAAGATCGGCGCCATCGTGCGCCCCGTGGCGGGACTGCGTCTGGGAGTAGCCTACCATACGCCGACCTTCTATTCGCTCGACCGCACCTATGCGGCCGACATCGAGTCGTCGATCTCCAACGCCGCGAACACGAGCCGCGAGATCAACACCGACCGCACGCCGGTGCTCTCCGACGACGGACCCAACAGCTGGGAGTTCGTCTCGCCGTCGCGCCTGCTGTTCGGCGCCTCCTATACGTTCGGCACCTTTGCCATCGTCTCCGTGGACTACGAACGCGACTGGTACAACGGCATCCGGGTGAAGAACGTGCCTGACGGACAGCCCGGGTTCATCATCCAGCCCGAAGAGTACAAACTCGAGTTCAAGAACAACTTCTGTGCGACCAACGCCGTACGTGCGGGCCTCGAACTCAAGCCGCTGCCCGTGCTGGCCCTTCGTGTCGGCGGCGGGTACACCTCCTCGATGCTCAAGGACAAGAGCCTCTACTTCAACCGCCCGGTGGCTACCGAAAGCCACTACTTGACGGCCGGTGTAGGCTTCACGCTTTCGCGCACGACGGTGCTCGACCTGGCCTACCAGTACGCCGTGGACAGCTACTCGAAGTACCAGCTCTTCTTCAGCATGGATGCCGATGCCGGGCAGCCCGTGACGTGGAGCGGTTTTTACGATACTTCGATCGCGCGCCACTACATCGCCCTGACGCTCGGCTTCCGCTTCTGATCCGCCGGGCCGCTGCGGGCGGCGCGGGATGCGATTCTGCCACCCCGGACAGTGGCCCGTCGCCCGCAACGGGGAAATATACCGCATAAAGGTCTGCTCCATGATAGGCAGACCTTTATTTTTTTGTATATTTGCGCTCCGGAACAAACGTAAAACCAAGATAAGTTATGGCTAAGGAACTCAAAGACCTCACCAAATCCGACGAGAACTACTCGCAGTGGTACAACGATCTGGTGGTCAAGGCCGGACTGGCGGAAAATTCGGCCGTCCGCGGGTGCATGGTCATCAAACCCTACGGCTATGCCATCTGGGAGAAGATGCACGATGCGCTGGATCGGATGTTCAAGGAGACGGGACATCAGAACGCCTATTTCCCGCTCTTCATCCCCAAGTCGTTCTTCTCGAAGGAGGCCCACCACGTCGAGGGCTTCGCCAAGGAGTGTGCCGTGGTGACGCACTACCGCCTGAAGAACGATCCCGAGGGCAAGGGGGTCGTCGTCGATCCCGATGCGAAACTCGAGGAGGAGCTCATCGTGCGCCCGACCTCCGAGACAATCATCTGGAACACCTACAAGAACTGGATCCAGTCCTATCGCGACCTGCCGATCCTCTGCAACCAGTGGGCCAACGTCGTGCGCTGGGAGATGCGCACGCGCCTGTTCCTGCGTACGGCCGAGTTCCTGTGGCAGGAGGGCCACACGGCGCACGCCACGCGCGAGGAGGCTGTCGAGGAGGCCGAAAAGATGATCCGCGTTTACCGGAAATTCGCCGAGGAGTGGATGTCGCTGCCCGTGGTCGTGGGCCACAAGTCGCCCAACGAGCGTTTCGCGGGCGCCGAGGACACGCTCACCATCGAGGCGCTGATGCAGGACGGCAAGGCGCTGCAAAGCGGTACGTCGCACTTCCTGGGCCAGAACTTCGCCAAGGCGTTCGACGTGCAGTACGTCAACAAGGAGGGCAAGCTCGAATACGTGTGGGCGACCTCGTGGGGCGTCTCGACCCGTCTGATGGGTGCGCTGATCATGGCCCATTCGGACAACAACGGTCTGGTCCTGCCTCCGAAACTCGCCCCGATCCAGGTGGTGATGGTGCCGATCTACAAGACCCCCGAGCAGCTCGCCGAGATCTGCGCACGCTTCGGGGCGATTGCCGCAGAGCTGCGCGACAAAGGCATCAGCGTGAAGATCGACGACCGGGACAATGTGCGTCCGGGATTCAAGTTCGCCGAGTACGAACTCAAGGGCGTGCCCGTGCGGCTGGCCATGGGCGGACGCGATCTGGAGAACGGCACGATCGAGCTGGTGCGCCGCGACACGCTTGAGAAGCAGACCGTTTCGCAGGAGGGGCTTGTGGAACGTATCGAGGGGCTGATGGCCGAGATTCAGGAAAACATCTATAAAAAGGCGCTCGCCTACCGCGAGTCGATGATTACGAAGGTCGACACG
>OLSA01002760.1_pt1 | contig 12808 bp, 8 predicted proteins | sample 1672731 | NCBI WGS metagenome assembly OLSA01 (sample SAMEA3136718, study PRJEB25190) | human gut metagenome | biome: human gut; feature: human-associated habitat; material: faeces | place: Austria | collected 2013
CGCCGCGACGCGGCGCTGGCTGCAAGGCTGTTATACGGCGTGGTGCAGAACCGGATGCTGCTGGACTTTTATCTTGCGCAGGCCGTAGCGTCCCCGCTGACAAAATTACAGCCGGTCGTGCTTGATATCCTGCGTCTCGGCGCGTATCAGATCTTATTTCTGGATAAGATCCCTGTCTCTGCCGCCGTCAATGAAGCGGTCGAGCAGACGAAGACCTATGCGAACAAACGCGCCGCCGGTCTGGTCAACGGTTCGCTGCGCACCCTTGCCCGCAGAAAGGACGAGCTGGAAAAGCCGCACGATCTGGCCACGAAATACTCTCACCCGCAGCCGCTCGTCGACTGCCTGCGTGCGTCCATGGACGAGGAAACGCTCGAAGCCTTCCTCGCCGCCGACAACGACATTCCCAAAACGGCGCTTCAGGCAAATCCCCTGAAGGCATCTGCAAAGCAGGTGGCAGCCGCGCTGGACGAAGCGGGGATCGCCAGTGAGCCGCACCCGTGGCTGCCCGGCTGCTTCCTCGTCTCCGGCACAGGGAATCTCGAATCGCTGCCGCTGTTCCAGTCCGGCGCAGTCTATGTGCAGGACGCTGCCGCGAAGCTGGCCGTGCTGGCCTCCGGCGCTGCGCCAGGGATGCGCGTGCTCGACTGCTGCGCGGCCCCCGGCGGCAAGAGCTTCGCCGCCGCCATGCAGATGGAAAATACGGGCAGCATCCTGTCCTGCGACCTGCACGCGCATAAGATTTCCCTGATCGAAAAAAATGCCGCACGGCTCGGCATTTCCATCCTGAAGGCCGAACAGCGCAGTGCGTCGGAGCTTGACCCCGCGCTCGAAGCGCAGTTTGACCTCGTCATCGCCGACGTGCCGTGCTCCGGCCTCGGCGTCATTCGCAAAAAGCCGGACATCCGCTATAAGCCGCTGGACGCCATCGAGCGCCTGCCGGAGGTGCAGCGCGCCATTCTGGAAACCGTCAGCTGCTATGTAAAGCCCGGCGGCGCACTCCTTTACAGCACCTGTACCGTCCGAAAAGAGGAAAACGAGGCTGTCGCCCTGCCGTTTTTGCAGGCACACCCGGAATTTTCACTGGAACCGTTCCCAGTCCCGGACGGACTTGACCTTCCCAACGAGGGCTATGCCGCGCTCCTGCCGCAGAAACACGCGGCGGACGGCTTTTTCATCTGTAAGCTGAGGAAACACCCATGAAACAGGATATCAAATCCATGACGCTGGCCGAGCTGCAAGACGCGTTCGCGGCGCTTGGCGAACCGAAATTCCGCGCAAAGCAGGTCTTTGCGTGGCTGCACCGCGGCGCGGTCAGCTTTGAGGCCATGACGAACCTCTCCAAGCCCCTGCGCGAAGCGCTGGACAGCCTCTATTTCATCAATAAGCCCACCGTCGCCCGCAAGCAGATCTCCAGGCTTGACGGGACGATCAAATATCTCTGGAGGCTGCGCGACGGCAACTGCGTCGAATCCGTCGTCATGCAGTACCACCACGGCAACACCGTCTGCATCTCCTCGGAGGTCGGCTGCCCGATGGGCTGCAAGTTCTGCGCGTCGACCATCGGCGGCCTTGTCCGCAGGCTTGAACCGTCGGAGCTTCTTGATCAGGTGCTTTTTTCCCAGCTGGATTCCGGCCTGGCGATCTCCAACATTGTCCTGATGGGCATCGGCGAACCATTGGATAACTTCGACAACGTCATGCGTTTTCTGGAGCTTGTCAACAGCCCGGACGGCATGAACATCGGGATGCGCCACATCAGCCTTTCCACCTGCGGCCTCGTCGACAAGATCGAACAGCTTGCCGAACGCGATCTGCAGCTGACGCTTTCCGTGTCCCTGCACTCGCCGGACGACGAATCGCGCAGTAAGATCATGCCCGTCAACCGCCGCTGGCCGGTCGACACGCTGCTATCTGCCTGCCGCGACTACTTCGCGAAGACCGGGCGGCGCATTTCCTTTGAATATACCATGATAAGCGGCGTGAGCGACAGCCCGGAGCAGGCGCAGCTGCTGGCAAAGAAGCTGGCCGGAATGGGCGCGCACGTCAATATGATCCCACTCAACAACGTCACTGAAAGCGGCCTGCATACCTCATCCAGACAGGCCATCCGCCGCTTCCAGACCATTCTGGAGGAAAACGGCGTCACCGCGACGCTCCGCCGGACGCTCGGCAGCGATATCGACGCTTCCTGCGGCCAGCTGCGCCGCAAATATGAATCAAACTGACTGAAGGAGGAATCTCCATGCAGACCTGGGGTTTGACCGATCCGGGCAATATCCGGCAGCAGAATCAGGATTCCTACGCGATCGTGCCGTTTGGCCGCGACCGTGTGCTCATGATCGTCTGCGACGGCATGGGCGGCGCGAAATCCGGAAACGTTGCCAGCAGCCTCGCCGTCGAGGTCTTCACGGACGAGGTGCGCCGCACGCAGCGCCCCGGCATGACACCGGAAAAGGCCGCCGCTATGCTCCGCAGCGCACTGGAGCTGTCCAACAGCGCCGTCTATGAGCAGTCGCAGCTGAGCGATGATTTTACCGGCATGGGCACGACGCTCGTCGCCGCCTGGATCAGCCGCGATCTGGCCGTCGTTATCAACGTCGGCGACAGCCGCGCCTACCACTTCACCCGTGAGGACGTGCGCCTTATCACGCGCGACCATTCCATGGTCGCCTACATGGTCGAGCGCGGAGAGCTGACGCAGGAACAGGCCAAGCTCCACCCCGGCAAAAACGTCATCACCCGCGCCGTCGGCACCGAGCCGGAGGTCGAGGGCGATATCTTCACCTGCCGCCTGCGCCGCGACGAGTGCATTCTGCTCTGCTCTGACGGCCTTTCCAACGAAATGGCCGATCAGGAAATGCTCTTTGAGGTCGTCCACGGTCTGAGCAAAAGCGACTGCTGCCAGCGGCTGCTGCACATCGCCAAGAACCGCGGCGCACCCGACAACGTGACCGTCACGCTGGCGGCTGTCTGACGGGAGGGCGCATAGGATGAAATTTTTCGGAAAGGAGCGAGCCTGATGGACCGATACATCGGAAAGCTGTTGGATAACCGCTACGAGATCCTTGAAAAGATCGGCTCCGGCGGCATGGCGGACGTCTACAAGGCCCGCTGTCACCGCCTCAACCGGCTCGTGGCCATTAAAATATTAAAGGAAGACCTCTCGCAGGATGCAGAGTTCCGCCGCCGCTTCCACGCCGAATCGCAGGCCGTCGCCATGCTCTCGCACCCGAATATCGTGAGCGTCTACGACGTGTCGCGTTCAGACAACATCGACTACATCGTCATGGAGCTGATCGAGGGCATTACCCTCAAGCAGTATATGGAGCAGAAGGGCACGCTCAACTGGCGCGAGGCCCTGCACTTCTCCACGCAGATCTGCAAGGCACTTGAGCACGCGCACAGCCGCGGCATCGTCCACCGTGACATCAAGCCCCATAATATCATGATTTTGAAGGACGGCAGCGTCAAGGTCGCGGACTTCGGCATTGCCCGCGTCTCCTCCGCACAGAACACCCTCACGCGCGAGGCGCTCGGCTCCGTCCACTATATCTCGCCCGAGCAGGCCAAGGGTGCGCAGGTCGACTGCCGCGCCGACCTCTATTCTCTCGGCGTCGTCATGTACGAAATGCTGACGGGCCGCCCGCCGTATGACGGTGATACGCCCGTTTCTGTCGCCATTCAACACATTAACGGCCATCCCACCATGCCGCGTGAGCTGAACCCCTCCATTCCGCTCGGCCTTGAGCAGATCACCATGCACGCCATGACGGCGGAGCTGTCGCACCGCTATCCCTCGGCGACCCGTATGCTCCACGATCTGGAGGAATTCCGCAAGGAGCCGAACATCGTCTTTGACTTTACCGCCGAGGCCGACAGCATCGACGTGCAGCGCCTGCTGAACGACCCCGATTATATGCCCAAGACGCTGGGCCGCACGAACGCGGTCAAGGGCGCGCTTGCCGACGCGGTCGCGAAGAAAAAGCAGCTCGAGCAGGACAAAAAGGCCCAGCAGGACGCCTCCCGGCGCGGCAGCCGCATCGCGGTCATCGCCGGCGTCGTCTGCATCGCGCTGGCCGTGATCGTCATCTGTTATTTCCTGTACAATTATTTCTTCTCCGGCCTGTTTGGAAAGACGGAGGAAACGGCTGTCCCGCGGCTCATTGGCCTGACCACCGACCAGATCCGGGCCGAGGATTACCCGGACTTCGTCATTCAAATCGACGGCTACGTCGAAAGCAGCCAGTATGCGGCGGGCGTCGTCGTCGACCAGTCCCCGCTGCCTGAAAAGCAGGCGAAGGTCGGCAGCACCATCAAGCTGACCGTCTCCGCGGGCGTCAGCGAGACGAAAATGCCGCCGCTTGTCAATCTCACGCGGCAGAACGCCGAGCAGCAGCTGAACGCCCTCGGCCTGAACCTGAACATTCAGATCGAGGAGCGCAAGGACGATATCTATACCGAGGGCTATGTTATCCAGACAGACCCGGTCAGCGATACGCCGCTCACCAGCGGCCAGACCGTTACCCTCGTCGTCTCGCTCGGCCCGGATATCGAGCTGACCGAGGTTCCGACGCTCGTTGGCGAGGACGTGGACAAGGCGCTGCAGATGATCGCGGACGCCGGACTGCAAAACGGCAGCATCCGCAGCGACGACAGCGACCTGCCCGCGGGCACGGTCACGTTCCAGTCCATCGACGGCGGCCAGATGGTCAAAAAGGATACCGTCATCAACCTGCGCGTGTCCAAAGGCCCGGAGGAGGCCGCGACTCCGGTCGTGACCAATCTGACGCAGGATCAGGCTGTTCTGCAGGACGAGCAGGTCACGCTCTCCATCTCCGCCTATGCCTCCGACAACGGGGCGCTCCGCTACGCCTGGTACATGAGCACCGACGGCGGCTATGAAAACGCCGCGCTCGTCTCGCGCAGCAGGGAAGGGAACACCACCTGCGCTGCCGATACCTCTGTCCCCGGCACGTATTACTATTTCTGCGTCGTGGAAAACTCCCTCGGCGACGACACGAAGACCACCAAGTCCAACATGATCGAGGTCGTTGTGCAGGAGAAGACTGTCGAGAAGACCATCGAGGTCAATCTCCCGAACAAGAACGGCCTGTATGAGATCACCGTCTATGTCGACGGCGTGCTGCAATACGGCCCGGCCTCCGTGTCGATCACAGACGACCGCTCTGTGATTGTCGAGGTCACGGTCAGGGGCAAGGGTACGCTCCCGGTCGACGTCTACCTCGACGGCGCGATCTACGATTCGCAGCTGATCCTGTTTGAGTAAGCGCATGGAAGAGTATCGCATCATCAAAGCCCTGAGCGGCTTCTATTATGTACAGACGGAGGACGGCGTTGTCGAGTGCCGCGCCAGAGGCCGCTTCCGGCGGCAGGACCAGTCGCCCCTCGTCGGCGATTTCGTCCGTATCACCCGGCAGGGGGACAAGGGTGTTCTGGAGGCGCTTCTGCCCCGGAAAAACGCGTTTATCCGCCCGGCGGTCGCCAATATCGACCAGCTCGTCGTGCTGGCCTCCTGCGCCATCCCGGTGACGGAGCCGTTTCTCATCGACCGCGTCCTCGCCATCGCCCAGCTGCAAAACGTCCCGGCCCTCGTCGTCGTCAACAAGGACGATCTGGCTCCGGCGCAGCCCCTTGCGGAGATCTACCGCAGAGCGGGCGTCCCCGTGCTCGTCACGAGCGCGGAAACAGGCGAGGGCATCGAGGCCCTGCGCGAAGCGCTTGCAGGAAAGCTCTCCTGCCTGACCGGAAATTCCGGCGTCGGCAAATCCAGCCTTCTGAACCGCGCCTGCCCGCAGCTTCAGCTGCCCGTCGGCGAGGTTTCGGAAAAGCTCGGCCGCGGCCGCCATACCACGCGCCACATTGAGCTTTACAGCCTGGGAAGCAATACGTTCGTCGCCGATACCCCCGGCTTCTCCGCGTTCGACACCGAGCGCATGGAGCTGGTGCACAAGGAGCAGCTGCAATATGCCTTCCCGGAGTTCGCTCCGTATCTCGGCCATTGCCAGTTTCCAGACTGCGCCCACCGGAAAGAGCCCGGCTGCGCCGTCCGTAAGGCCCTCGCCGAAGGAAAAATCGGCCAGACCCGCTATAGCAGCTACGAGCGCCTGTACGAGCTGGCCAGCCAGCTCAAGGAATGGGAGCTCAAATGAAAAACCCGCGCCCGGACGCACAACAAGCCGTCCGGGTGCGGGTTTGTTCTATGATCAAGAGAGAAATGAGCTTGCCTGAGTGTATGTGGACATCGACCCCTACAGCTTCAGCCGGACAGGTGAGGATCACTCGTTCTGCGCGTTCTCTCCCGCCTTTGCTTTTTTAATGTACCGGTAAATGCTTGCCTGCGAACAGGACAGCTTTTTGACCGTGAACTGCACCGCGCCGCGCAGCTCGAACATCCCCTGCTCGTGCAGCTGGGCGATGATGCGGGTGCGCTCGGCCTGCGTCAGGCGGTCGAGCGGCACGTTGACGGACTTCGTGACCGTCTCGAACAGCTCCTCCATGAGGCTGTTCATGTCCGATTGGAAATGCTCCGCCGGGACGGCTGCCGCGTGCTGCGGCTGCATGGGCTGCTTGGCGGGCGCGTCGACAGGGAAGTAGTGGTGATGGACAAAATCGTCCGGGTGGATGAGCTTGAGAATGGCGTCGCTGATCTCGTGGAACCGGCTGTCGTCAAAATTGATGCACAGCAGGCCGACCAGCTTGCCGCCGTCCTTGATAAACATCGTGCTCGAACGGATGGTCTTTCCGTTTGCAAGCTGTCCGGTGTAGTTCAGATTATAGTCGCTCGTCTCGTACTGCTTCTGCATGATCATGCGCAGCGCCGCGTTTGTGATCGGCGCGCCGACGCTGCGGCCGCTGATGGTGCCGTTGACAATGGCGGCCACGCGGCTGGTTTCCGGCAGGATCTCGTGCAGCACGACCTCGTAATCCGGCCCAAGCGTTGCGCCGAGGTATTCGACCAGCACGGTATACTGCCGAAGCATCTGTTCCGTCATAGGGCTTCCTCCTTATGATGTGTCCGTATTTCTCATACTAGCACAGTTTTTTCGCGAAAGCAACGAGAACCGCCCGATTATCTCACTGTATTTTCTCAAAACGAGAAATATTTTTTTAACATACGAAAATTAGCAGTAAAAATTGTGCGAAATACACAATTTTGAGTTTTTTATCTGGTGGTTTACAGTAATTATATTGACAACTGAATCGCGGAGTGATAAACTCTTATCATAATGAGGAGGTGAGGACAGTTTATGAAAACCGTCATTTCTACTGAAAAGGCCCCCGCGGCCATCGGCCCGTATTCGCAGGGCATCCAGGCAGGCAGCCTGATCATCACATCCGGCCAGCTGCCCATCGACCCGGCAACCGGCGCGTTCCCCGCAACCATCGAGGAGCAGACCCGTCAGTCCCTCGAAAACTGCAAGGCAGTTCTCGCAGCGGCAGGCGCGGCCATGGAAAACGTCATCAAGACGACCGTTTTCCTCAGCGACATGAACAACTTCGCAGCCATGAACGGCGTGTACGCCACATTCTTCGAGGGCGCTTGCCCCGCGCGCAGCGCAGTTGAGGTCGCACGTCTTCCGAAGGATGCGCTCGTCGAGATCGAGTGCATCGCCGTCCTGTAAGCAGGAAAAAACCGTGAATTGATACTGTCCGCCAGGCGCCGGCAGAAAGCCTGTCTGCGACGACCGGGGTATCTCCAAAACAATCGGCGTAAAACGCCAATACTAATGGAGGTCAGTATTATTATGAGCAACGAATATCCGCTGAATGTCCCCGCGCCCCATCATTTTACCTTTGCCGTCCGCGATATTCCCGACGTTACCGTCGAGCAGCGCGAACGCGTCCTGAAAGCCACCCATTATAATGAGTTTGCATTCCCCGCCGGTATGCTGACGGTCGATATGCTCTCCGACTCCGGCACCACCGCCATGACCAACCACCAGTGGGCCTCCCTGTTCCTGGGCGACGAGGCATATGGCCGCAACACCGGCTACTATGTCCTGCTCGACACCTTCCGCGACATCTTTGAGCGCGGCGGCGAAAAGAACTGGAAAAAGATCCTCGATCTTGTCCGCACCGACTGCCGCGATGTCGAGACGATGATGGAAAAGGTCTACCTGCCCGAATACGAGGGCGGCCTGTTTAACGGCGGCGCAGCCCAGATGGAGCGCCCAAACACCTTCATCATCCAGCAGGGCCGCGCAGCGGAATCCGTTCTGATGGAGATCGTCAAGAAGATCCTCGCCGCCCGCCATCCGGGCAAGGTCTTCACCATCCCCTCCAACGGCCACTTCGACACCACCGAGGGCAACATCAAGCAGATGGGCTCCATCCCCAGAAACCTCTATCATAAGGAGCTTCTGTATCAGGTACCCGAAGGCGGCAAGTACGAGAAGAACCCGTTCAAGGGCAACATGGACATCGAAAAGCTCGAGCAGCTCATCACCACGGTCGGCCCCGAGAATGTCCCGCTGGTCTTCACCTGCATCACCAACAACCCCATCTGCGGCCAGCCGGTCTCCATGGGCAACATCCGTGAGATCAACCGCGTTGCGCACAAGTACAACATCCCCCTGATCTTCGACGTCGCTCGCTGGGCTGAAAACTGCTACTTCATCAAGATGAATGAAGAAGGCTACGCCGACAAGTCCATCGCCGAGATCGCCACCGAGATGTTCTCCTACTGCGACGGCTTCTGTATGTCCGCCAAGAAGGACGGCCACGCCAACATGGGCGGCATGGTTGCCTTCCGCGACAAGGGCCTGTTCTGGCAGAACTTCTCCGATTTCAACGAGGACGGCACCGTCAAGACCGACGTCGGCGTTCTGCTCAAGGTCAAGCAGATCTCCTGCTACGGCAACGACTCCTACGGCGGCATGTCCGGCCGTGATATCATGGCGCTTGCTGTCGGTATGTACGAAAGCTGCGACTTCAACTACATGGACGAGCGCATCAAGCAATGTGAATATCTCGCACAGGGCTTCTACAAAGCAGGCGTCAAGGGCGTCGTTCTTCCCGCCGGCGGCCATGCTGTGTACATCAACATGGATGAGTTCTTCGACGGAAAGCGCGGCCACGAGACCTTTGCAGGCGAAGGTTTCTCGCTCGAACTGATCCGCCGCTACGGCATTCGTGTTTCCGAGCTGGGTGACTATTCCATGGAATACGACCTCAAGACCCCGGAGCAGCAGGCAGAGCTTGCAAACGTCGTGCGCTTTGCCATCGACCGCAGCCGTCTCACGCAGGAGCATCTGGATTACGTCATCGCAGCCGTCAAGGCTCTGTATGAAGACCGCGAATCCATCCCCAACATGCGTATCGTCTGGGGCCACAACCTCCCGATGCGCCACTTCCACGCATTCCTCGAGCCGTATCCCAACGAGGAAAAGTAAGACAATCAAAGGAAAGAGTAAGTAAACCTGGACGGCGCTGCGCCGGGGCTCCCGGCGCAGCGTGACAGTCGAATCCAACATTCTTATTGGAGGGAAAGAAATGGCTGACAAACAGGCAACCACACAGCGCGACGGCTTTAAATCCAAATGGGGCTTTATTCTGGCCTGCATCGGTTCCGCCGTCGGCATGGGCAACATCTGGCGCTTCCCCATCATGGTCTCCCTTTGGGGCGGCATGACATTCCTGATTCCGTATTTCATCTGCGTCATCCTCATCGGCTCCACCGGCGTTATCGGCGAGTTCGCACTCGGCCGTGCCACCGGCGCAGGCCCCATCGGCGCGTTCGGTAAGTGCACCGAGCTGCGCGGCAACCGCAAGATCGGCGAAGCCATCGGCTTCATCCCGGTTCTCGGCTCCATGGCGCTGGCCATCGGCTATACCGTCGTCATGGGCTGGATCTTCAAGTACACTGCGATCGCCATCACCGGCGATATGCACGCCATGGGCCAGGATATGGCGGCCATCGGCGGCCACTTCGACATCGTTGCGATCAGCAACCTGCCGTGGATCATCGTTGCAATCGTTGCCTCGTTCGCCATCATGGCGATGGGTGTCTCCGGCGGCATTGAGAAGGCCAACAAGGTCATGATGCCGGTTCTGTTCTTCCTGTTCGTGGGCCTCGGCATCTACATTGCGTTCCTGCCCGGCGCAAGCGAAGGCTACAAGTACATCTTCACGCTCGACCCCAAGGGCCTTGCGAACCCCATGGTCTGGATCTTTGCCTTCGGTCAGGCGTTCTTCTCCCTGTCCGTCGCGGGCAACGGCTCCGTCATCTATGGCTCTTATCTGCCCAAGAATGAAAACCTGCCTGGCTCCGCCAGAAACGTTGCGATTTTCGACACGCTGGCTGCTCTGCTCGCCGCGTTCGTTATCATCCCCGCCATGGCAGCGGGCGGCGCTCCGCTGGAGAAGGGCGGCCCCGGCCTCATGTTCGTCTGGCTGGTCAATGTTCTCAACGGTATGCCCGCCGGCCGGATCATCGGCGTCATCTTCTTCGTCTGCGTTCTGTTCGCCGGCCTCAGCTCCATCATCAACCTGTATGAAGCACCCGTTGCGACCCTGCAGGATAACCTGAAGCTGAAGCGCGTTCCGGCTACTGCCATCATCCTTGTCATTGGCTGCGTGATTGCAATCCTCATCCAGAAGATCACCTCCGAGTGGATGGACGTCGTTTCGATCTACATCTGCCCGCTCGGCGCTCTGCTGGCCGGTATCATGTTCTTCTGGGTTGCCGGTAAGAAATTCGTCCTCGACGAAGTCAACGACGGCCTCCAGAAGCCCATCGGCGGCTGGTTCTATCCGCTTGCCAAGTATGTCTACTGCATCCTCTGCATCGTAGCGCTTGTTGCAGGCGCAGCCCTCGGCGGCATCGGCGCTGTTTCCCTGCTGGTAGCTGCGATCGGCATTGCCAACACGATGATGATGTCCATCAACGAGCGGCGAAAAGAGATCGGCGTTCTCAAGGTGCTGGGCAGCGAAATGACCGATATCATGTTCATGTTCATGGTCGAGGCGCTGCTGGTCGGCATTGCGGGCGGCCTGTTCGGCATGGGCTTGAGCTTCGGTATGCGGGAGCTGATCCCAGTGCTGTTCTCCGACATGGACGTGCGCAGCATCATTCCGGTCTGGCTGGTCGTAGTGGGCTTAGGCTTTTCCGGCATCGTGGCGCTGCTGTCCGCGCTTGCTCCCGCAATTGGCGCAATGCGCATTTCTCCTTTGGAGGCCATCCGGGCGGAGTAAGCGCAGAGCCAATGAAAAGCGTACAATACGAGATCGGTTTCAAGCCGACAGGACCCAGAAAAATGCCGTATCACATTGGGAATGGTAATAAGCCCTTCCCATAGATGTAGAAATACGCAGTTCGCAATGCTATTCCAAACAGTGATACTTTTTGTGAGGCATTTCGGCTTAGTATATAGAACTCTTAAAATTAAGTTGGGTATTCACCGCCAGACAACTGGCGTGAATAAATATTAAAAACGAAGGAGACAAAAACATGAAAAAAGTAACTGCTCTTTTGCTGGCTATCGTCATGGTTCTCGGACTTGGTACGATGGCATCCGCTTCTGCACCCGCAGATCGGGTACAAATCAACAACATGATGGTTGACGCATCTCTTGTTGAAACGCAGAATGAGGAAGTTGCAGAACTGGAGATGGTAGTACCTGAATCCTCGATTGCAACGACTGCGTTTGATCCCAGCACTAATCCCAGCTTTGCTCCAATCAAGAACATCACTGTGGATTGGGCGAATTCTACGGTAGAAGCCGTTGGAGCAATGCAGGGACGTGTTCGCTATAATCTTACAATGCCTGGTGCTGCCAATAGCCTTACGGGGAGAAAATTGACTTTTGCCTTCTCCAATCGTACAAGCGTCATTGGCGATATTATTGTTACTATGGGCACAAAAACTTGCAGCGCAGGCGTTAACGAATCTGCGACGATGCAAGTAGATCTTACCGCAGGCGAACAACTCTTCACGGTATCCTGGAATGATGCGGGTACGCAGAAAACTGTTACTTGCGCACTCTATGTAACAACGCCGGACGTGGCCAGTGTTGAACTGACCAGCCTGACAGTCGCAGGTACTCTTGCAACGCTTAAAGATCTAGAAGATACAACGGTTGGCGGCGTTACCAGATATAACTATGTTGCAGCGCTTCCTAGCGGTACCGCCGAAACAGTCTTAACCAATGCGACGGTTGTGGTTAATCCTGTAAGTGATGAGGCAGATTTGACTCTGACAAACGCTAACGGCACTGATGCAGCGACTAGCACATCTGCTGATGGTCATACATTCTATGGTGTGGATTTTTCCAGCGGCACAAAAACGTTGCTTGTCGAAGACGGTGAGCTAAGCAGAGAATATAGTGTTGCGGCTCATATTGAAGATAGCACCGTAACTGTCAAAATCGCAATTCGAACCTATCTTGTCAACGAATGGTTAAATGGTAGCACCAACTACTATAACTACGAGACAAACGGATTTGGTAGTGGCAGCGATCTCTCCCAGACCGAACGTAGCAACTTAACCGCGGCGGCAGCAGCATTGGCTGCACACAACATGCCGAATGCGCCAACACAGGTGGGATCTGGTAGACGTATCTTTAGCGAAACATCTTATGTCACGCTGAGCGATATTGATGCAAACGCCACAGTTATGGATGTGCTGGAGCAGTTCCTAGCCCAGAATAGTTTATCCCAAGAAGGCGCAGGGAACAACTATGTTGAAAGAATGGGTCCGACTGGTAACATGATTGGCGAGTTTGACTGCGGCTCGGGAAGTGGCTGGATGTATACTGTTCGAACTGCACCGGACGATATTGAAAGC
>OLSA01002763.1_pt1 | contig 12791 bp, 7 predicted proteins | sample 1672731 | NCBI WGS metagenome assembly OLSA01 (sample SAMEA3136718, study PRJEB25190) | human gut metagenome | biome: human gut; feature: human-associated habitat; material: faeces | place: Austria | collected 2013
TTTATACTAATTACTAATACTTAAAAAACAGAACAATGAATCGTAAATTTAGTTTTAACAAGTCTATGCTATTTGCAGGATTATTGTCTGCCATGACACTGGGAGCAACCTCTCAGGTCTATGCAGTTCAGAGTCCTGATGTGCAGAAGATGCAGCAACAGACGGTAAAGTTGACAGGCAATGTATCCGATGCAATGGGTGCCATTATCGGCGCCAGTGTGATAGAACAAGGTACAACCAACGGTGTGATTACCGATATTGAAGGTAATTTCACGCTAACGGTCAACCGGGGAGCCAAACTCGAAATCTCCTATGTAGGCTATAAGACCCGCGTTATAGAAGTAACAGATGTCACTCATCTCCAGATTACGTTGGAAGAAGACTATCGGGAACTGGAAGAAGTGGTAGTAGTGGGCTACGGTGTACAGAAGAAGAAACTCGTTACCGGCGCCACCGTACAAGTGAAGGGTGATGATGTGACAAAACTCAATACCACCAGTGCACTGGGTGCATTACAGAACCAGACGCCCGGCATCAACATTACAGCCAACAACGGTCTGCCCGGCGAAGGTTTCAAGGTGAATATTCGCGGTATCGGTACCGTGGGCGACTCTGCACCGCTGTATGTGATTGACGGTGTGGCCGGTAGCGACATCAATACGCTCAACCCGGCAGATATTGAGTCTATCGATGTGCTCAAAGATGCTGCTTCGGCTGCTATTTATGGTTCGCGTGCCGCTAATGGTGTTATCCTGGTTACGACCAAACAAGGTAAGACGGGCAAGATACAGCTCAGTTACGACATGTATTACGGTTGGCAGAACGTATATAAGATGCCCAACACGCTCAATGCGCAGCAATTCATGGCAATTACTGATGAAACCAACTTCAATAACGGTGTTCCGGCGCTGAACTGGCAGACACAATTGGGCGAATACACTTGGAATATGCTTCAGAACGGTTGGCAAGGTACTAACTGGCTCGACGAGATGCGCAACGAGAATGCAGCGATGCAGAACCATGCCATCAATCTGACAGGTGGTAACGAGATGAGCAAGTTCTCAGCCGGTTTCAGTTTTACCTCGCAAGACGGTATTATAGGCAAGGGTACTGTGCCCAACTATACGCGTTATACCGCCCGTATTAACTCCGATCATGTGCTCCTCAAGGGAAGCGATCGGGACATCATCAAGATTGGCGAGAATTTACTGTTCTACTACTCAAACCAGAGCACGATAGCACAGACATCTACTCTCTATAACGATGTCTATAATTCCATAAAGACTACTCCGCTATTGCCTATGCACAATGCCGAAGGAGAACTGTTCGACTACCACGACATGCAGCAAACGGGCTGGGTGTATGACGATAAACAGGGCAATCCTATTCTGATGATGCAGAAGGCGCATGGGCTGAACAAGAACCGCACATACGGCCTCAACGCGACTGCCTATCTGGAGGTAGAACCCATTAAGAATCTTAAGTGGCGCAGTTCGTTCAGTTACCGTATGACCAACAGCTCCTACCGTTCACTTACCGCTCCCTATCAGGCTGCTACAAACGAGGGAAGTGCCTCATATATTGTGGCCCAGAGCTCAGCATTGGGACATAACATTTCGCAGGAGAATACAATCTCTTACATCCTTCCCAATTGGAACGGTCACCTCTTTGATGTACTGGTAGGCCAGTCGTTTGAGAAGACCATACCGGGCGAAAACCTTTCTATAATCAACAGCGTGACGGAAGGGCAACAATTGCCCACGATGAAACCCGATATGGATCATGCGTGGATATCCAACACCATCGGAAACGCCGCCACCGACATCGAGGGCTATCCGTTTGACGAATGGGCGCTGGCCTCGTTCTTCGGTCGTATCAACTACAATTACAAAGACAAGTACATGGCTACGCTGATTATTCGTGCCGATGGCTCTAGTAACTTTGCCCGTGGAAATCGCTGGGGCATCTTCCCCTCTGTATCGGCCGGATGGCTTATCAGCGAGGAAAAGTTTATGGAAAGCACCCGTGGCTGGCTCGACTTCCTGAAACTGCGTGCCAGTTGGGGACAGAATGGTAATCAGTCGATACCTAACTTTCAGTATGTGTCGCCCATTGCTTTCGACCTCTCGCATGGCTACCAGTTTGGACAGACACACATCGCAACGGGGAAGCTTCCTACCACCGGTGCCTATGCCACCACATTGGCCAATGAAAATGTGACGTGGGAGAAGTCCGAACAAATCAACTTGGGTATTGATGCCGTATTCTTGGGCAACCGCTTGCGGGTAAGCGCCGACTGGTACAACAAGAAGACCAAGGACTGGCTCGTACAGGCTCCGGTACTCTCCACAGCAGGTACCCAGGCCCCCTACATCAATGGTGGCGACGTGAGCAACAAGGGTGTGGAACTCTCACTCGCCTGGAACGACCGTGTGGGTAAGGACTTCACATACGGATTGAGCCTAAATGCCTCGTATAACAAGAATGAAGTCACCCGTATTGCCAACTCAGAGGGCATCATCCACGGCAATGAAGGAGCTATTGCTTCCGTCAACGCCGCCGAGTTCTACCGGGCACAGGTTGGTTATCCCATCGGTTACTTCTGGGGCTATCAGACAGCCGGTGTTTTCCAAAACCAAAAGCAGATTGATGATTGGAAGGCAGCAGGCAACGGTGTGGCACAGGCCAACCCTCAACCCGGCGACCTGATTTATGTGGATCGCCACCACGATGGAGTTATCGACGAAAAAGACAAGACCATGATTGGCAATCCACACCCCGACTGGCGTCTGGGCTTCTCGGTCAATCTCGGATGGAAGGGCTTCGACTTCTCGGTCACCACTTCCGGAGCCTTTGGGCAACAACTCTACTATGGCACGCGCCAGCACACCATCGAGGCATTTGACCGCTGGCATGGCGAAGGTACATCCAACCGCTACCCGCGTCTGGGCAACAGTGCCATGATTGCAGAACATGTGACTGATATTGACATAGAGAACGGCGACTATCTCCGCATTCAGAACATGACATTGGGATATGACTTCAAGCGCCTCTGGAAGAATTGCCCACTGTCGCAACTGCGCCTCTATGTAAGTGTACAGAATCTCTACACCTTCACCGGCTATAAAGGAATGGATCCGGAGGTAGGTTTCGGCGGTACCGACCGTTATGGCGAAAACGCCACTTCGTGGGTGAGCGGCATAGATATGGGATCTTATCCGATCGCCCGTACCTGGCTGATTGGCGCCAATCTGAAGTTCTAAGACACTGTTAACTCTAAATTAAAATAAAACAATGAAAACAAAAAAAGTAACGAAATATATGGGGATAGTCGCGCTGGCCGCGATGACGCTCTGCTCGTGCGAGGATCTGCTCGATACCAAGAACTATACACAGTCCAACACGCAAAATTTCCCCACATCGATGGATGATGTGGAAATGCTTGTGACATCTATGTACGCCAACCTGAATCATCAGGCGGCAAAGCCCGAATCCTCCTATTTGCTCACCAACCTCTATGCCAGCGACGATATGTTTGCCGGAAGTCAAGATGCGGAACTCGACCATCTGATGTATAAGAGTGATTCACAGTTTGACTTCTGCTGGGATATTCACTATAAGGGCATCTATGCCGCCAATACCTGCCTGGAGGGTCTTGACCTGATGGAGGCTGCCGACAACGTGCCCGATGCCGGACTCTTCAGCCAACGTAAGGGCGAAGCCTGTTTCATGCGTGCCTTCCAGTACTACGAACTGGCCGAACTGTTTGGCGGCGTACCCCTGATACTCAGCACTACGCAAGAGACTAACACGCCCCGTGCTACTGCCGACGAGGTGTGGGCGCAGATAGCTACCGATTTGCAGCAAGCTATCAGCCTTATGAGCGATAAGAAGTATCACGAAATAGAGTCCGGACACGCCACCAAATGGGCAGCCCAGGCGCTGATGGCCCGCTGCTTCCTCTTCTATACCGGCTACTACCAGAAAGAGGCTATGCCCACGGCCGACGGTGGCAGCATAACCAAGCAACAAGTGGTAACCTGGCTGGAAGACTGCATCGCTAACTCCGGACACCAGTTGGTGGGCGATTTCCGCAACCTATGGGCATACACCAACGAATATACGGTAGACGACTACGCATATACGGCCGGTGTAACAGGAGTAGATGGCCAGCCCCTCCGCTGGGCAGGCAACGGCAATGCCGAGGCTGTGTTTGCCGTGAAGTTCGGCAACTTTGCCGGTTATTCCTACGAAAATCAGGGCGGCTACTGCAATCTCTATCTGAGTTTCTTCGGCATCATGAGCAAAAGCGACAATGGGGCTGCTTTCCCCTTTGGCAACACCAACTCCTTTGGAACGGTTCCTACCAGTCTCTGGGACTCCTGGGAAGCAGCCGAGCCTGATGATATCCGTCGCAGAGCATCTGTTATCGTAGACGAAGATGAATTCGATATGGCCAATTATGAAAGTGGCGAGGTGCGCCAACAGTGGGAAGAGACCGGTCTGTGGAACAAGAAATTACAGCCCATTCTCTCCAAGCAAGCATACGACAAGATGGGTTCCTGGGGCAACTCGCTCTTTTGGATAGCCCATCCTGAATTTGCGGGTATGAACGATCCCTACATTCAGCCCCGTTGGGCAGCCATGTTCGAGGACCTTTACATCATCCGCTTTGCCGACGTGCTGCTTATGCACAGTGAATTAACCGGCAATGCCGACAACATGAACCGGGTGCGCGCCCGCGCTGGCCTGCCCGCCATCGGCTATTCGCTGGAGGCATTGCAGCAGGAGCGCCGCCACGAACTTGCCTTCGAGGGACAGCGCTTTCAGGACATTCGTCGCTGGCACATTGCAGAGACTGAACTCAACAAACAGAACAATACCACGCTAAAGAATCTGGGCGTAAGTACCGTGATGCGCGATGGCAAGTATGCCGCACGTTATCAAGCCACCGGCGGATTCTGGCCTATTCCGCCCGCGCAAATTCAGTTGTCCGACGGTGTACTCACGCAAAATCCCGGCTGGGACACTCCGGACGCGCGCTACACCACTTGGAATTTCGATTAAGTAATTTGTAGCTCTAAATTATTAAAAATATCATCATGAAAAACTTTTGCAAATACATCAGTATAATCGCTGTGATGGGAGCATTCGCATCTTGCGACCCTATCACCGACACATATACCATAGACGATAGCACCATCCCCGCTGATGAGCTCCAACTCAGTGTGGCTCCGAAGGTGGTCGATGGCAAAAATGGTAACATCATTGTTGTAGAAAACAATTCTCCGATACTCTCTGAATGGAGTGTAGGCGAGTCTGTCGCACGCAAGGCGTATGCCGAACTTTCGGTATCTTTCACCGGGCAGCATACCGTCAACTTCCGTGGATTGAATTCGGGTGGAAAGGCATTCACCGAGACCTCGTTTACCGTAAAGGTAGATACCATCTCGACGATTCCGGCCAATATAGCCACCCGGCTGTGCATCGGTCAGGAGGGGGCCCCCACCTACTTTGGCACAACTATCGACCTGGGAAAGATTGAGTTCTCCAACGAAGAAGATCTCCTCACCGTGAAGAACGGCAACCCCGTATTGACCGTGTGGAGCTGCGGCGGTGTCACTTCAGACAAGAATGTGGCTCAGATGCGACTGACGGGTGCGGGTGAGTTTCCCCTTTCGGCAACCTTTACCCTTGCCAACGGCGAGCAGGTGACAGAAGAACTGGGTACAGTCATTGTCAAGGACTTCAATCTACCGCAAATAGTGCTCGACCTGATAGGCGAGGATGGCGAGAAGACATGGACCTGGGCCGACCAAAGTTTCTTTGGCTTAGGCGGTTACGAGGCCGACCCCGGCCCCGCGTGGTTTGCCGCCAGTGTAGAGATTATGGACATGTTTACTCTGTATATGCCCACCATCAATCACCTGACGGGTGAGTCCACCGGCAGCATGACGCTCGATATAGACGGCAATTTCTCTGTCGCTCCCACAGGTCGCACCGGCACCTTCACGTACGACTTCGACGACATCGTGCCCAACTGGTCGGTAGGCAAGCTTAAGGTAACGGCCCCCATCCTTTATGGTACGGCCATAGCCCTGGTTGGCGAGGGTGCCGCGCCTACGTACCTGCCCACTGAGTTCTTCATTGTGAAGTGTGATGCCAATAATCTTGTATTGGCTGCGCCTGCCGAAGAAGGGCAAGCACTTTATCCATGGGCAGCTTGCACCTTCTGGTGCTTCAAACCAAAACCATGAAGCCAAGTCGGAAGTACCCGATAGTACATAATTTACAGTATATAAAATAGATGGGAGTTATCGCTCGCTCAAGCAGAAATGGATTCATTAATCTGAAATAAAGCATTTAGGTATTAGGAATTAGGCATAAACAGTAAGTGAGCCATTCTAAAGCCTGATGCGGAGCGATAACCCCTCCAAAACATTTTTGACAATAGAATGAAATACAATAAATTGATTGCTTTAGCATGTGGAGCGTTGATTCTGGCTGGTTGTGCCTCTGATAATAAATCGACATCCGTTTTCTTTCGACACAAAGCACAGGAAATACCGTTGTCAAATGAGTTTACCGAGAAGATAATCGATAACATATATCAACGCATGAGTATGGATGAACGTGCAGCTCAACTTCAGAGCATGTATCTATCGGAACTTTTCGACAAAAACAATCAGCTTGATACAGTCCGATGCTATGAACTTATTCCTAACGGAATAGGACATTTTGCTCAGTATGCCAGCAATTCGTTAGATGGACCCGAAGAGCTTCGCGATATGGTAAAACAAGTGCAGGAGTGGCTGGGGAAGAATAAACCAACTGTCGGCGAAGTAGGTGCTGTAAAAATATCTGATATAAATTGGAATACCGGCCTTATTTCATGAAGAAGTCATAACAGGTATTGCTGCAAAAGAAGCAACGGTTTACCCACAGCAAATTGGTTTGGCATGTTCGTTCAATACTGACCTGGCTGCAGAAAAAACTCGTCAAACTGCTATCAGCATGCGAAAAATCGGAGGCATGCTTTCGTTGTCACCTATGGTGGATGTGATTCGGAATCCATATTTCAACCGTTTGGAGGAATCGTATGGCGAAGATGCTTATCTAAGTGCTGCTATGGGTTCTGCTTTTGTTGAAGGTTTGCAGGACGGAGGGATGAAAAGTGGAGTCGCGGCATGTTCAAAACATTTTTTGGGCTATGGTGGCGGATGCAATACCGATAGGAGAAAAGAACTTTTTGAAGAAATACTCTTGCCTCACGAAACAATGATTCGAACTAAGGGTAGTAAAGTGATAATGACCGGTTATCACTACTTCCATGGTGTGAAAGCCGTTGCCAATAAATATCTTATGCAGGATATTTTGCGTAATTATCTCGGATTTGACGGCATAACAGTAAGTGACTATGGCTCGATTAACCAGATTGACACAGAAGAAGATGCGTTGCATCGTGGAGTGGCTGCCATAAATGCTGGGAACGATGTGGAATTTCAAAACCGTGACAATTATCAATACCTTCCCGAAGCAATAAAGCAAGGACTTGTTAGTGAGGCGACATTCGAGGGCGCTGTCAAACGAGTTCTGAGGCTAAAAGCTGCAGTGGGTCTGTTTGATAAAAATCCGGCATTCTGTGCAGAAGGCGATATAGAATTCGACACCGCCGAGGAGCGTCAAACCGCTTATGAACTTGCTACACAATCAGTAGTACTTCTTAAGAATGATAACATCCTCCCTATCGAACATCCTAGGAAGATAGCTCTTGTGGGACCTAATGCCAACACAATGTGGGCTATGCTTGGCGATTACACATATCAAGGCTTGCACTATTTTTGGCGAGGCATTAATACCGGAAACACAAATAATCAGATTATAACTTTGAAAGAAGGTCTGGAAAAAAAACTACCAGATGGATGCACTTTGAACTATTCCTGTGGTGTGGATTGGGTTGACAAAACTGAGACATCCATTTCAAAAGGCGGGGATGATCGTGCAATATGGCTCGATAAGAATCGCCATATAGCCCGCGATGAGAAAATAGATGCTAAAGAAGCGCTTTCGTTAGCTGCCAATAGCGACATAATCATTGCTGCAATGGGGGAGAATACTTTACTGTGTGGAGAAAATCGAGACCGCGGAAGTTTACGGTTACCAGGAAAACAAGAGGAATTTGTCAGACAATTAATAGTTACAGGTAAGCCTGTTGTATTGGTTATGTTCGGTGGGCGTGCACAGGTTATTGGCGACCTTGCGGATAAATGTGCAGCCGTGATTCAGGCGTGGTACCCCGGTGAAGAAGGGGGTAATGCTCTAGCCGATATTATTTACGGTAATGTTGCGCCATCAGGAAAGTTGAGTGTGAGTTATCCAAAAGTAGAACTTAACGAAAACATCTGCTATAATTATTCCAGTACTCCTGATGAGCGTATTCAATATCACTTCGGGTACGGACTGAATTACACTACTTTTGATTATTCAGACCTAGTAGTTGACAAATCAGTTTTCACGACTGATGAGTTATTCAATATTTCCTTCAATGTGACTAATACCGGGTCGCGCGAAGGTGACGAAATCGTACAGATATATATATCACCTACTTCAGCAAGTCAACCATTGAAACCCATTAAACTCGCCGGGTTTGGTCGAGTATCACTTAAGCCGGGCGAAACTAAAAAAATAGACTTTATCATGTCACCGCAACAATTGGGTTATTATAATGATGGAATATGGGCTATAGAAAAGGGTGATTTCATTATAAAAGTTGGTGCAGCATCCAACGATATTCGCCTTACTGATAGTATCTGTCTCATCGGTGATGCTCACACTATGCCATTGCGCACAGTTTACTTTTCGGAGATGAAAACTATTGATAATTAACAATCTTAAGAGTCGTTAACAAAGTCTAATGTGGAGTGGTGAATCCTCTACAATTTTAGAACTCTAAATAATAAATTTAAGTGAATATGATGAAATATAGCAAATTGATTGCTTTAGCATGTGGAGTATTGACTCTGACCAGTTATACTCCCCCTCCCTCTGCTAATGGAGAGATGGATGCGTTTATCGATGACCTGATGGCAAAGATGACGCTCACAGAAAAGGTAGGACAGTTGAATCTTCTGGCGGTGCCTTCGTTTGTATCGGGCAACGCATCTGACGATAACGACAGCCGCGAACAACTCATAGTCGATGGCAAACTTGGCGCCATGTATGGCAGCTATGTGGCAGAAGATCTGCTGGCAGCACAGAAACTGGCAGTAGAGAAGAGTCGCCTGGGCATTCCACTGATGTTCGGCTACGATGTTATTCATGGTTTGCAAACGGTGCAGCCTATACCGCTAGCTATGTCCACCTCATGGAATCCGGAACTGATAGAGCGGGGAGCCCGCGCTGCTTCCCTTGAGGCTACGGCTTCCGGCATCAACTGGGTCTATTCGCCGATGCTGGATATCTGCCGGGATGCCCGTTGGGGACGCATTGCTGAAACATTTGGAGAAGACCCTTTTCTGTGCGGTGAACTTGGCAAGGCAATGGTACGCGGTTATCAGGGTACTGACCTTGCCGACAATACCACGGTAATGGCCTGCGTGAAACACTATGCGCTCTATGGAGCGGTAGAGGGTGGCCGCGACTACAACATTGTGAACATGGGACGCCAGGAGGCTCTTAACGGATTCCTTCCACCTTATCGTGAATCTGCCTACGAGGGTGCCGGCAGTTTTATGGCTTCTTTCAACGATTTCGAGGGTATCCCTGCACACATCAACCGCTATCTGCTCAACGACCTGTTGCGCGAAGAATGGGGATTCAAGGGATTCATCACCTCCGATTATGAAGGCATCAACGAATGTGTGAACCACGGCATAGGCGATATTGAGGAGGTTACTGCACTGGCCATAGAGGCTTCGGTAGATATGGACCTCAACGGAAGTGCCTATATGGACAATCTAGAGAACCTCGTCAAGCAGGGACGTTTATCGGAAAAAGATATTGAGGTGGCTTGTCGCCGGGTGTTGGAAGCCAAATACAAGCTGGGACTCTTTGAAGACCCCTATCGCTACCTGAATCTACAGCGTTACCAGCGCGAGATTCACACCGATGAGGCGCGTCAGCTCAGCCGTGAGATAGCCAGAGAATGCCAGGTGTTGCTCAAGAATGAAGCCAATGTGCTGCCTCTCTCCAAATCGGCCAAGATTGCCCTGGTGGGTCCGTTTGCGGTGGCAGCCAAAGAGATGCAGGGCAGTTGGTCCTTCTCCAGGTTTGCCGATGGCTGTGTAACTTTTTTGGAAGGTATGCAAGAAGCTGTAACAGGTCATGGCGGTTCGGTTACATACGCCGAAGGCTGTTGGGTGCTTGAAGACAAGCAACTGGAACAAGATATGGTCAACCAATATCTGGGCGCCTACAAGCCGGGACAGGTCATCAAACCTGTACATACTCGTCCAAACGAGCAACTCGTGGCAGAGGCTGTGGCCCTGGCCCGCCGGAGCGATGTGGTGGTGGCTGCCTTGGGTGAGCTGAACAACATGAACGGCGAAGGCGTGTCACGTTCCGACATTACCCTGGGGCTCCCGCAGGTAGAACTTCTCAAAGCGCTGAAGGCTACCGGCAAGCCGGTAATTCTCATCTTGACCGCCGGCCGACCGCTGGCGCTCACCGAGACCGAACCGCTGGCCGATGCCATACTTTATACATGGTCGTTGGGCGACCAGGCAGGTCGTGCCATGGCCGATGTGGTCTTTGGCGATGTCAATCCGAGTGCCCGTCTGTCCACCTCTTTCCCGCGCAACGTGGGTCAGTGCCCTATCTACTACAACCACAAGAACACGGGACGTCCGCATCAGGATGGTGCAGCCTATTCTCGCTTCAACAGCAACTATCTCGACTGCATCCACGGGCCACTCTATGCTTTTGGGCACGGATTGAGCTACACGACCTTCGAATACAGCGACGTCACACTATCAAACAATGAGATGACTGCCGACGGTCAGGTGAAGGCATCGGTGACGGTGACCAACACCGGCAAACGGGATGGCAAGGAGGTGGTACAACTCTATGTAAGGGACATCTATGCCACCAGTTCACGCCCGGTGAAGGAGCTGAAAGGTTTCGAGAAAATCAGTCTCAAAGCCGGCGAGAGCAAGACCGTATCGTTTGAGATTGGCCGCAAGCAACTGGAGTACTACAACCATGCGTTGCAACTGACCGTTGAGCCAGGCGACTTCGAGATAATGATTGGACATGATAGTCAGCATGTAAACAAAGCAAAACTGACTGTAAATTGAAAATTAACACTGAAAAAATATAATCATGAAAAAAATACTTTTCTTACTCCTCTCGGTAGCGTTGCTGGTTGGCTGCACCACCGGCAAAACCCAAAAACCATCGTTTACCGGCACTTGGTATGCCTCGCAGTACGGTTGTCGCAGCGTAGTCCACTTCAACGAAGACAGCACCATCACCATCAGCAGCGAGGCCAACTCCGCTGCCAACATGACCGTGGGCTATGTAGTTTCCCCCCAGGCCGATGGCTATCATTTCGACCTTAAGATGGGTATGGAGAATCGCGGTATCGCCCTCTTCGATGGCGCAGACCATCTGCAGATTGGTATCGTGTTCGGTCCGGAACAGTATGCTCCCCGTCCGCAGAAGTATGAAGATGCCAATTCGACACATGGAAATCTGATGCTGGATCTTTATCGGGATCCCACCAAGGTAATCTCCGTGCTCGACACCAAGGTAGAGGCTCCGGCAGAGGCGGCTATTCCCTTCGAACGGAACAAGCGTCTGGGTAGAGGGCTCAACATGAATGGATATGTGGATGCCAACCCCGTAGATGGTAACGATGCCCCCATGACCGAAGCTGATTTCCAGGGCATTGCCGAAGCCGGATTCCAAAGCGTACGTATCCCGACGACTTGGGTGAAGCACTGCGCCAAAGAGGCTCCCTATACCATCGATGCGGACTTCTTCCAAAAGATGGACTGGACCATTGAGCAGTGTTTGAAAAACAACCTCGCTGTCTCCATCGACCAACACTACTACCCGGCCATCAATATGGGCGAAGACGACCCTGACCTCACATGGGAACAGAACCTCGACCGAATTAAGTCGCTCTGGACACAGATTGCCGAGCATTACAAGGATTACCCCAACGACATGCTCTTCTTCGACTTGCTAAACGAACCCAACATGCGCCTTGGAGCCGATGGTTTGAACAAGCTGCATGCCGAACTCATTGCCATCATCCGCCGGACCAACCCGGGCCGTACACTGATTATAGGCACTCCCAATCTGGGACAGACCTGGACACTGGGCGAACTAAAATTCCCGGAAAACGAATGGAATATCATCGTTCAGGGTCACTACTACCTGCCTCATACCTTCACCCATCAGAATCTGGAGTATGTGCCGAGTGCGATGGTAGGACATCAGGTAGAGTGGCACGGAACCGAAAATGAGAAGGCGCCCATTATTCGCGACCTCGACTTCTGCCAACGCTGGAGCGAACAGAGCAGTCGTCCGCTCAACATCGGCGAATACGGTGTCTGCCTCAAAGCCGACCAGCAATCGATGAACCGCTACTTCTCCTTCATGCAAGAGCAGTTCCAATTGCGCGGATTCAGCAGCCACATCTGGGCATACCGCGGGCTGTTCGGCCTCTATGATCTCCAAACAAAGAAATGGAATCAGGAAAGTATTCAGGCGCTGACCAATTTCTAATTATAAAAGATTATTTATTCCTATGAGATATTTATTTAGCCTACTTTTCTTGCTGGCTT
>OLSA01002769.1_pt1 | contig 12764 bp, 9 predicted proteins | sample 1672731 | NCBI WGS metagenome assembly OLSA01 (sample SAMEA3136718, study PRJEB25190) | human gut metagenome | biome: human gut; feature: human-associated habitat; material: faeces | place: Austria | collected 2013
GCACGCTCGTTTTTTAAAACAGCATAAAGTGATATAATAAAAAACGAGCGTGCAAATTTCAGCAGGCTAAGGTATTTCGGGAGGTAGGCAGATGAATAATTTTATTTATGAGACACCGACAAAGGTGTATTTTGGCAAGGATGAGGAGTTAAAGGTAGGAAAGCTTGTGGCAGAGTTGAACAGTAAAAGTGGGATTTACTTTGATGGTTTTTTTAATATTAAGGAAGTTAAGAGGACTTCAAATGTGATAGCTTACAGAAATGAGGGCACATCATTTGCGTTGAATAGATTTGAAACGCCACAGGAAAAAGTCAAAGTATTAAAATGGTTTGATGATTATTGGATTTTTTTGGAACTTCGAGGTTTTCGTAGTATAAATGAAAATATAGAAAAATACAGTGTAATTAGAAGTTTGTTGGCAGTTGAGCGTGCAGATGTCTGCATATTAATGTTAGATGCAATAGAAGGAGTGACAGACCAAGATGCAAAGATTGCAGGTGAAGCACATGAAGCTGGCAAGGGCATAATAATTGTTGTAAATAAATGGGATGAATATGAAAAGGAAAATGGAACTTTAGAAAAATACAAAAAAGATGTATATAACAAATTATCATATTTGCAATATGCTCCAATACTATTTATTTCAGCTAAAACAGGACAAAGAGTACATAAGCTATATGAACTTATTAATAGTGTAGCAAGCCAAAACGCCTTGAGAGTTCAGACATCTGTGCTAAATCAGGTATTGAATGAAGCAATTTCAATAGTGCAACCACCTACAGATAAAGGAAAAAGGCTAAAAATATTTTATATGACACAAGCTTCAACAAAGCCACCAACATTTGTAGTATTTGTAAATGACAAAGAACTATTCCACTTTTCTTATGAAAGATATCTAATAAATCAATTAAGAAAAGAATTTGGTTTAGTGGGAACACCAGTAAGAATAATAGTAAGAGAAAAAAATGAAAAAGAATCTTATGAAATCAGCCGCTATGGGAGCCCTTCTGCTTTCTATGGCTGCCTGTACCGGCAAAACATCTACTGGCGAAGCTACCTGTTGCGCAGCGGCAGGCGAAGGACAATGTACCGAACAGTGCGGAAGCAACTGCAAGAATGAATGTAACAACAATGCTAACTGTAAAATTAATAAAGAAATGAAGTATTCAAAGAAGTACACAAATGCCGATTTCTACAAAGACGGCAAGTTCCAACAGGATGTTGCTATGGAAGCAATGAAAGACATGTTCGCTTTCTATGGTGTTCCTTTCACCGAATTGATGGCTAAGGACATGTGGGTGACTGACTTCGGTCTGGGCGATTTTGAAAACGTAGGTATGGGAGGTATTTTCTGGATCAACGATCCTGAATACGGCTACTTCGCTCACGCGATCTACCTGCTTCCGGGACAGATGATCCCCGAACATGCGCATGTAAAGACTAAATTCCCGGCTAAACATGAATCCTGGATGGTTGAAAAGGGATGGGTCTATAACTTCTCTGAAATTGGCGACGAGACTCCGAACGCCCCTGCTATCCCCGCTACCCATGGTGCGATCAAGAGCAAAAACTTTGTCGTACAGAATGTAGGTGATGTTCTCCGCCTGAAAAAGCTGGAATCGTTCCACTTTATGATGGCTGGTCCTGAAGGTGCTATTGTTGATGAATGGGCATGCTACCACGATAATGACGGCTTGCGCTTCACCAACACGAAAGCTGCGTTATAATAAGTAATACCACCTTATAATTTATTACATGAACAAATACTATTTATTAGTATCACTCCTTCTGTCTTCTTCTGTTATGGTATCCGCCGGACCCAAGCAGAAGAAGGCGGAAACGTGGATTGATGCTTCTGTCAAAGCTAAAACGGAATTACAGGCAAAGCTGAAGAAATCCGGAATGCCCGTCATCTCTACCTGGGTGAAGCATAAGGCGAAAGCCGAACCTTTCGTGGTAGACTTGAAAGGTGTGGATAAGCTGGTGCTTGTAACGGCCGGAGGTCCTGACGGTACGGATTATGACCAGGCTGTATGGGCAAACGCCCGTTTGATCAAAGCCGATGGTACGGCCGTATGGTTAGACGAAGTTCCTTATGAATATGGTGTTGCGGGTTGGGCGAAGCCTAAGATGAACACAAATGCCTACGATCATGAGATCGTGATCGCCGGAAAGGAATACAAGCACGGTGTGTTCTGTCATGCGAACGGTACGTTAGTATATCCGGTGGGGGGCCAGTATGTCCGTTTCGAAGCCGAAGTCGGTATTGACGATACTTCAAGCGGCGGAAGCGTGTTCTTCCAAGCATTGAATACGGTTCCGAACTTTGTGGCGGAAGAACTGAACAACAAGTATCCGGAAGAAATCGGTATGCTGGGCGCTGTACTGGACGGCCTGGATACCTGGCTGATCACCCCGGATGCCTCGGTTGAAAAGCAGGCTGCGGATAATGCGATCGCCCGGTTGAAGGACGGTGCCTACTATTCGAATGTGGCAAAACAGATCGCAAATGAGAAAGACCTCAATACCCAGATACGCAAATATCTCGAGCTGGTGGAGAAAGTACAGGATCTGTACACGCTTCAGAGCGATCTGGAATGGCTGAACGTCGAGGCTGTCAAATTGGCTTTCGCCGATATGAAGAAGCAGAAAGGCTACGACGCCGCCAAATACGAACCGATGCTGAACGAACTGGTACAGCTCGAAAAGAAAGGTTTCAAAGGTATCTACAACGGTGACGAACAGGCCATCGCCGATGCCAAGAAAGCATTGGAATGCAAACGTGCCATCTTGCTGGCAAACCCCTTGCTGGATGCCGACAAGATCGTGGCCGCCCGCTTCAAGGTCGGTTCGAAGGCACACCAGATCATGACTCCCTCTTTGGGAACCCAGGCGAATAACTGGAGTAACCAGGAATCTGCCGGTCGTGAAGGCTTCGATGCCGAGATCGTCGAACTCTCCAACCTGCGTGGCGATATACAGATGCGTCAGGTCTACAAACCGAAGAACGGTTCTTCCATCGCCGACCTGAAGCTACATTGGGACGGCGACCGCGTGATGTTCACACAGACACAGGACGACAAGCGTTGGAACGTGTTTGAAGTGAAGCTGGACGGAACAGGCTTCAAGCCGCTTGTGGAAAACGACGAGCCGGACCTGGAGTTCTACGATGGTACTTACCTGCCTGACGGTCGTGTGATCGCTATCTCCAACATCGGTTACCAGGGTGTGCCCTGCGTAAACGGCGATGACGCTGTCGGCAATATGGTACTCTATAATCCGAAGGATAAGAGCATGCGCCGTCTGACATTCGACCAGGATGCCAACTGGAATCCGGTCATCATGAATAACGGTCGTGTGATGTACACCCGCTGGGAGTACACCGACCTGACTCACTATTATTCCCGTATCGTCATGCATATGAATCCGGACGGAACGGAAAACAAAGCCCTCTACGGTAGCGGCGCGATGTTCCCGAACAGTACGTTCGACATACAGCCGTTGCCCGGTCACGGTTCGGCGTTTGTCGGAATCATCTCCGGTCACCATGGTGTGGCACGTTCAGGCCGTATGATCATCTTCGATCCGACCAAGGGACGTAAGAGCACAGCCGGTATGGTACAGGAAATCCCTCACCGCAACCGTCCGATCAAGGAAGAGATTAAAGATGAGTTAGTAAACGGTGTCTGGCCGCAGTTCATCAAACCGACTCCGCTGAACGACAAATACTTCCTGGTTGCAGCCAAGTTAGATCCGCATGCTTTGTGGGGACTTTACCTGGTGGACGTTTACGACAATGTGACTTGTCTGATGCAGGCAGAAGGCGAAGGCTATATCAGCCCGATCCTGGTGCGTGAAACAAAGACTCCTCCGTCTATTCCCGACCGTGTGAAACTGAATGAAAAGGAAGCAACCTTCTTTATCCAGGACATCTACGAAGGAGAGGGGCTGAAGGGTATTCCTCGCGGAACGGTCAAGTCACTGCGTCTGCATGCTTACGAATATGCGTATGTGAAGACTCGCTCCGACCATAACTGGCACGGAATCCAGTCCGGTTGGGATATCAAACGTATGTTGGGTACGGTTCCTGTCGAAGAAGACGGTTCCGTGATTTTCAAAGCTCCGGCCAACACTCCGATATCCATCCAGCCTTTGGACAAAGACGGCGTGGCTATCCAGTGGATGCGTAGCTGGGTGACCGGTCAGCCCGGTGAAGTGGTTTCCTGTATCGGTTGCCACGAAGACCAGAACCAGATCGCGATCCCGAAGCGTGTGATTGCTTCGCAGAAAGCTCCGTCTGCTTTGACGTTGCCCGAAGGTGGTACCCGTTCTTTCACGTTCGATCTGGAAGTGCAGCCGATCCTGGATCGCGCTTGTATCGCCTGTCATAACGGTGAAGGAAAAGCGTTCGACTTGCGTGGTGGTAAGAAAGATGATAGGGGCTATGGTACTTCCTACCTGAACCTGCATCCGTATGTGCACCGTCAGGGAGGTGAAGGCGATATGGTTGTTTTGCAGCCGTATGAATATCATCCGAACACGAGCGAACTCGTCCGCCTGTTGAAAAAAGGCCATCACAACGTGAAGCTGACCGACAAGGAATGGAAGACGCTTTACAACTGGATCGACTATAATGCTCCCGACAAAGGTTACTTCAACGCGAATGTCCTGACGATGCTTCCTTATAAAGGATTCGACCAGATCAAGCGTCGTAAGGAACTGACCGACAAATATGCGAACGGAGCCGGTGTCGATTGGAAGAAGGAAATCGCCGACTATGCCGACTATCTGAAGAAGCAAGGTCCGATCACCCCGGTAATGCCTGAAAAGGCTGCTCCTGTAAAGGAAAAGAACCTGAAGGTGAAAGGTTGGCCGTTCGGTTCCGACCGGATCAAGGAAATGCTGGCTAAGGAGAAGGAAACCCGTAAGGTGGTTGAAATCGCTCCGGGAGTGAAAGTCAATTTCGTCCGTATCCCGGCCGGTGAATTCGTGATGGGTAGCTACCGTGGCGAACCGGATGCTTATCCGACTGCCAAAGTGAAGATCGACAAAGCCTTCTGGATGGCCGAGCTGGAAACGACGAACGAACAGTTCAACGTTGTCTTCCCGGATCATGACAGTCGTTTCGTCGACCAGCAATGGAAAGACCACGTGGTTCAGGGATATCCGGCCAATAAACCGGAACAGCCTGTCATCCGTGTCAGCTACAACGATGCGATGGAATTCTGCCGGAAACTGAGCGAAAAGACTGGTCTCAAGATCACGCTTCCAACCGAAGCACAGTGGGAGTGGGCTTGTCGTGCCGGTAGCGACCAGGACTTCTGGTATGGCGACATGCACACGGACTTCGGCAAGAAGGACAACTTGGCAGACAAGACAACGCTGTTGTTTGCCGTTTACGGTGTGGACCCGCAGCCGATGGCGAAGACGAACCCGTGGTACAAATACTATACCTATCTTCCGAAAGAAGAGAGCGTAGACGACGGTAACCTGGTCCAGGTTGGCGGCAAGGCTTATGAAGCCAATCCGTTCGGTCTGTACAGCATGCACGGTAACGTAGCTGAATGGACCCGTTCCGACTATGTATCGTATCCGTATAATGAGAAGACGAAAGAGACATCCGAATACAAGGTGGCCCGCGGCGGTTCTTATATCGACCGTCCGAAGTATGCGGCTTCCCACACACGTAAGGCTTACTATCCGTACCAGCGTGTGTTCAATGTCGGTTTCCGTATGATCATTGAAGATTGATAATGAAGAGGTATAGATAATATCTATCAACTAATAGAGCGCACAGATGTGGCAGATTGCCACCGGTTATTTCATCAAACGATTAATCTGCGTACATTTGCCGCATCTGTGAACTCTAATAAAAAAGTAAATGAAAACAAATCTCGAAAGATTTTTCTCCTCCTTTGTAACGACGATCGTCCTGTTACTGATTTATGCCTTTGGCCTGGCCGTTGCCACTTTCATCGAAAAGTATCACGGTACAGCAGCAGCCAAAGCAATGGTGTATTATTCCCCCCTGTTTTTCCTGCTCCAATTCCTTTTAGTCGTTAATTTTATCGCGGCTACGATCAAACACCAATACCTCAAACGCGGCAAATGGGGACTGATGCTGACTCATTTCGCCTTTATCATCATCCTTCTCGGCGCCCTGACCTCTTTCCTTTTCGGCGAAGAAGGAATCCTGCATCTGCGTGAAGGGGAGACAAGCAACCAGATCACTGTCCGCACTTCCGATAACACGACCTTTCATACCCTGCCTTTTTCCGTTGAACTGAAGAAATTCACCTTAACCCGCTATCCCGGTTCTGCCAGCCCCTCTTCTTACGAGAGCGAAGTGATCGTCCATGTGGACGGGGAGGACCGCGAGGAACGGATCTTTATGAATAACGTATTGGATGTAAAAGGCTATCGTTTCTTCCAGGCTTCTTATGACCAGGACGAACACGGTACCATCCTATCCGTCAACCGCGATGTGGCGGGACGGAACATCACTTACACCGGATATCTCTTGCTGGTCATCGGCTTGATCCTTTGTCTGGTCGGTAAGGACTCCCGCTTCATGCGTCAGAGTCGCCGCCTGAAAGAATTGCGCAAGGCGACCAACGTAACGGTCCTGTTGTTTGCGCTCCTTGCCGTTTCTCTGTCCGTAAATGCCGGCGAGAAGACTTCCCCGATGCTCGATGCCGTGCAGAAATACGCGGTGAGCCCGGAACATGCCGCCCTCTTCGGCGCCCTTCCGATCCAGTCGGGTAGTGGTCGTATGATGCCGGTGGGCACTTTCTCTTCGGAAATTCTTCGTAAGCTCCATAAGTCGGAAAAGGTCGGCAAACTGAACTCCGACCAGTTCCTTTTAAGCCTCTTAGCCATGCCGGATATGTGGATGCGCGTTCCCTTTATCGCCCTGTCTAACCCCGAACTGGCTGCTTATTATGACCTGACGGACGGCGAATGTGCCTATATCCAGGTATTCGACAGCAACGGCAATTATAAATTGCAGGAGAAGTTGGAGGAAGCCTACAACAAGATGCCTGCCCAGCGGACCCGCTTCGACAAGGACTTGATGAAATTAGACGAGCAGTTGAACATCTTCCACCAATTGATCAACCACCAAATGCTGAACCTCTTTCCGAAAGAAGACGATCCGAATCATAAATGGTATGCACCCGGTGACGACCTCTCCGCCTTCAGCGGCAAGGACTCCATGTTCGTCTCCCGTATTCTCGACTGGTATTTGGGCGAGGTGCAGGAGGGCTTGAAGAGTGGCGATTGGGCGAAAGCCGATGAAGTGGTCGGCATGATCGGCACATACCAGCAAGCCAAGAACAAGACACTCGATATCAGCCCGAAGCGTATGCAGGCCGAATTGAAATATAATAAGATGGATGTCTTCCGCTATTGCAAGATCGGTTACCTGGTCTTAGGCGGACTGCTGTTGGTCCTTTCTTTCGTGATGCTGTTCCGCCGGAGTCGCTGGATGAAGGTCGCCTTATGGCTGTTGGGGATCGGTGTGCTGGCTGTCTTCCATTATCACATGTTCGGTATGGGGATGCGCTGGTATATCGGTGGCTATGCTCCTTGGAGCAACTCCTATGAGACGATGGTCTATGTGGGATGGGCGACTGTCCTTGCCGGCCTGTTGTTCGTGCGCCGCAGTACGATCACCTTCGCGCTGGCCACCCTGTTCGGCGGTATCATCCTCTTCGTCTCCGGCCTGAACTGGATGGACCCTGAGATCAATCCGCTCGTGCCGGTCCTGAAATCACCGTGGCTGATGTTCCATGTGGCGGTTATCGTTGCCGCTTACGGTTTCTTCGGCATCAGTTGCCTGATCGGGCTGACCAATATGGGGATGATGTCTGTTACCGGAAAAAAGAACGGGGATGTATTGAAGGCCCGTATCATCGAACTGAGCATTGTGAACGAGATGGCGTTGTGGGTGGGGCTTGCCTTGATGACCGTCGGTACTTTCCTCGGTGCTGTCTGGGCGAATGAGTCCTGGGGCCGTTATTGGGGCTGGGACCCGAAGGAGACCTGGGCGTTGATCACGATGGTCGTCTATGCCGTAGTGACTCATCTCCACTTGGTGAAACGCTGGAATAGCCTCTGGCTGTTCAACCTGGCATCCGTGATTGCGTTCGCCTCCGTGCTGATGACATTCTTCGGTGTTAATTATTTCCTGAGCGGAATGCATTCATACGGTCAAAATGATAATGTGCATGGAATATTCACCTATCTTTATATCGCCTTGGGGGGAGTCGTTGTCCTGGCTGTCCTTTCATACAGGAGAGGGAAGACGAAGGGGTGAAACATATATGTTTTGAAAACGAAGCACCGGTGTTTTGAATGCGAAACATATATGCTTTGAAGTAGAGAAAACAGATAACGAATAAAAATAGTACGAACACTTAAAATTAATTAGTCATGAGAACATTTAATCACGTCGGTATCGTAACGACAGAACAAGTAGAAGGGGCTATGTTTAACGAAGGCCTGAGTGTATGGTTGACAGACTATAGCAAAAGTCCGAACCGCATCGAATTCCTGAAGTTTGAAGAAGGCAGCTGCCTGCCCGAACTGGTACAGAAACAAGGACACATCGCCTATACGGTTCCTTCGCTGGAAGAAGAACTGAAAGGCAAGAAGGTGATCTTCGGTCCGGCTGTATGCGACGAACACCTGACGATCGCTTTCATTGAAGAAGAAGGTATTGCCATCGAAATCATGGAAATCAAATAACAACATTAATAACTTAAATAAAGGAGGAAAATACCATGTCAGACATGAAGACAAAATTCATAAATGATCCCGAACAGATAACACCCGAATTGTTGGAAGGTTATGTATTGGCATACCCGGACCAGGTTAAGTTAGGGGGAGAAAATATCGTCGTACGTGCCAACCCGAAGAGTGAAGACAAAGTGGCGATCGTGACGTTGGGCGGTTCCGGCCATGAACCAGCATTGAGCGGATTCGTAGGCGAAGGTATGCTGGACTGCTCCGTCGTAGGCGATGTGTTTGCCGCTCCCGGTGCACAGCGTCTGTTCCAGGCTTTGCAGCTGATGAAGCGTGAAGCCGGTATCCTGCTGGTTGTTCTGAACCATTCCGGCGACGTGATGAGTGCGAACATGGCTTGCCAGTTGGCGGAACGCGTAGGCATCAAGGTGAAACAAGTGCTGACTCACGATGATATCAGTGCCGGTATCGATGCCGACATCAACGATCGTCGTGGACTGGCCGGTTGCGTGCCTTTGTATAAGATCTTGGGTGCCGCAGCCGAAGAAGGCAAGACACTTGACGAACTGGTCGAAATCGCCGAACGCTATAACAACAATGTCGCTACTTTGGCCGTTGCCATGCGCTCTTGTACGCATCCGCAGAACGGTGGTACGATTACCGACCTGCCCCAGGGCATCATGGAGATCGGTATGGGACAGCACGGTGAAGGCGGTGGCGGACAGAAACCGCTTGTGTCTGCCGACGATACGGCTGCCGAAATGGTAGACCTGCTTTGCCAGCAGCTCAAACCGAAAGCTGGCGACAAGATGATGCTTATCATCAACGGTGTAGGAGCGACTACCCATATGGAGCTGAATATCATCTTCCGTAAAGCCTACAAGGAACTGGAAGCCCGTGGCCTCCAGGTTGTCGTAAGCCGCATCCAGGAAATTCTGACCGTACAGGAACAGGCCGGTTTCCAGATGATCATGGCCATCCTCGACGAAGATCATATCGACTATCTGAAAAACAAACGTGCTGATGCACCTTACTGGACAACAATCGGTAAATAAACGAGATATGAAACAACTGACTATCGAAAACTTCAAGGCGATGCTCGACAACGCCTTGAAGAACATCAAAGAACGCGAAGACGAATTTTCTAAACTGGATGCCGTTATCGGTGACGGCGATCACGGACAGGCTATCGTGACAGCTATGTCCGCCATCGTGGCTACGGCTCAGAAAGGAACGGAGTTCAAGGCTATGCTGAACGACATGGGCTTCGACGTCATGTTGCAGGTGAGCGGTTCCACCAGTACGCTGCTGGGTGCTTTCTTCTTAGGTATGAGCGACCATGCTTCCGGAACGGAGCTGGATGCCGCCGGAGTGAAAGCGATGTTTGCCGGCGGCCTCGCCAATGTGCAGAAACAGACAAAGGCCCAAAAAGGCGACAAGACCATGATGGATGCCCTGATCCCGGCTGTGGAAGCGATCCAGGCATGTCCTTCGGACGACATCAAGGAAATCCTCGAAGCCGGAGCGAAAGCCGCCCTTGCCGGTGCTGCTTCGACCGTGGAAATGAAAGCCAACTTCGGTCGTGCGCGTAACTACGGCGAACGCTCCATCGGCTATGCCGACAGTGGTGCCACTTCTTGGAGCTGCATGTTCGAATCGTTCGCACAAGCACTGTAAAGATTTATGATTTATGATTTATGATTTATTATCGACGCATAAATCATAAATCATAAATCATAAATCATAAGTCCCCAAATCATAAATTATAAATCATAAATCATAAATCAAAAAGCTATGGCAGATATGGATGGGTTCAGAGAAGCGAATAACTTCGGCTTCGGACAGACTTCCCAATTTGACAATTTTCATGTAAAAGGTGCGTCTAACTACTCTTGGGGTATGAAAGACCGCCTCTCTCGTATCTTCAACCCGAAAACAGGCCGTGCCGTCATGCTGGCATTCGACCACGGGTTTATCATGGGCCCGACTTCAGGTTTGGAACGTATCGACCTGAATATCGTTCCCCTCGTACAATATGCCGACTGTATCATGTGTACGCGCGGTATCTTGCAGACTTCTATTCCCGCCAACATCAACAAGCCTGTCTGCCTCCGTTCGGATGCCGGTTCGACGATTCTGACGGAATTGAACCGTAACGTCTTGATCGATATCGAAGATGCGATCCGTTACAATGCTTCGGCTATGGCCATCATGTTCTCTGCCGGCGATGGCGAACAGGAAGCTATCACGGTAGCCAACCTGGTGGAAGCTGTCGATATGGGTAACCGCTACGGCATCCCCGTCATGGGTGTGACGGCTGTCGGCAAACAGATGGCACGTGACTCCCGCTACTTCGCACTCGCATCACGCGTATGTGCCGAGAACGGTGCTTCTATCGTGAAGACTTACTACTGCGACGGTTTCGAAAAGGTAGCTGCCGCTTGTCCGGTTCCCGTTGTGATCGCCGGAGGTAAGAAACTGCCAGAAAAGGAAGCGCTCGAACTCTGCTACAACGCTGTTAACGACGGTGCTGCCGGTGTCGATATGGGACGTAATGTTTTCCAAAGCGAAAACCCTGCCGCTATGATCCAGGCCGTACATGCTGTCGTACACGAAGGCTTGACACCGGAACAAGGTTTCGAAATGTTCCAAGATTTATCAAAGTGACGGTATGCATAAATTATTTACTTATCTCTGTTCCGCATTATTGCTGGTAACCGCCACCTCCTGCGAGAGGAAGACTGAAAAATTGCTGTTGGGCGGTTCCGGCTGGAACAAGATCGTGATCATCGATAAGAACACCAAGCAGGTAGAGTGGGAGCATCCCCTTGAAAAAGGCTGGGAGTGTAACTCGGCTGTAGCCACTCCCGACGGAAATATCCTCTTTGCTTATGCTAGAGGTGCGAAGCTGATCGACCGTAACCATCAGGAGATTTGGAATATTGCCGCTCCCGATACCTGCGAGATGCAGACTGCCCGCGTGTTGCCTGACGGCAACTACCTCTTGGGTTGGGTCGGTCATCCGGCTGTCATTATGGAGGTGAGTCCGAAGGGAGATATCCTGTCGCGTACCGAGTATGAGACAGGCATCGAAAATCCGCATGCCCAGTTCCGACAACTGAACAAGAATGCACGCGGTAACTACCTGATGCCCCTCTTTGCCACTTCCGACGTGCGCGAGATCTCTCCGCAAGGCGAAGTCGTGAAGATCACCCGTCTCGAAGGAACTCCCTTCACGACATTGGCGTTGGCGAACGGCAACCATTGGGTTGCCTGTGGTGACGGTCATTCCTTGATGGAGGTGAACCTCGATAATGGCGAAGTAGCCCGTCGTTACGGTGAGAACGATATCAAAGGTGTCCGCCTGTTCTTCGTGGCCGGCTTGCTTCCTGCAAAAGATGGTGGCCTGTACGTTTGCAACTGGCAGGGACATGACAAGAATGCCGTAGAGGCCAACAGTCCCCAGGTATTCGAAATAAACGATAAAGGTGAAGTAATCTGGAACCTGAACGACAACGAAAAGTTCGGTATGATTTCTACGATTAGCACGATAGAATAAGCCGTCTTTTTAGATCATAAAAGGGTATGTCATTCATTTGATATACCCTTTTTTATTGAACTCTTCCTATCTCCATTTTTCTGAAAAAGAGATTAAAACTATCAATCTCTGCTAAACTCCGTAAATATTAAATGACTAAAAAAAACGTACGTTTTTTTTAGTCATTTAGAACACGCTTAATCTTCATATAATCAGATTGTTACGTTTTTCCAGCTTCTGGGACTGACGAGCTTTCGTGTGAAATAGGTTGTATGATAAATATTTGTAAACCAATATTTTATGATAATTGGTTAACAAAGGAAAAATCAAGATTGATTATCTTTCATTGTTATACGGCCGAAAAAGAGCGGATGAAATTAGACTATTTAGAAATAGTCTAATTTACGATTAGGGTAAAACTTTTTCAATAATAATTGATAATCATGTATTATTTGATTATTATAATCGAAAAAATATCTAT
>OLSA01002770.1_pt1 | contig 12754 bp, 10 predicted proteins | sample 1672731 | NCBI WGS metagenome assembly OLSA01 (sample SAMEA3136718, study PRJEB25190) | human gut metagenome | biome: human gut; feature: human-associated habitat; material: faeces | place: Austria | collected 2013
GAGAGCGGACTTCCACTGTAAGCAGGACTCAGGGTACAGGACTGGGCATGGCTATTACCAAGAACATCGTGGATATGATGGGTGGAACCATTGAAGTTCAGACAGAACAGGGAAAAGGTACTGAATTTATTATCCGCCTGCCATTGCGGATCCAGCCTGAGAATCACCGTATAGAGAAAATCGCAGAGCTGGAAGGCCTGAAGGCATTGGTAGTAGACGATGATTTCAATACCTGTGACAGTGTGACTAAGATGCTTGTAAAGGTTGGAATGCGTTCGGAATGGACACTTTCCGGTAAGGAGGCTGTTCTCCGCGCACGACAGTCTATGGAAATGGGTGATGCATTCCATGCTTATATCATTGACTGGCGTCTGCCGGATATGAACGGCATTGAAGTTACCCGTCAGATCCGAAGTCTTGGTGATGATACACCGATCATTATCCTGACTGCTTATGACTGGTCAGATATTGAAGTGGAAGCCAGGGCAGCAGGGGTGACTGCGTTCTGTGCCAAACCTATGTTTATGTCAGATATCAGAGAGACTCTGATGGCGGCTATCGGCCAGAAGCAGGCCGGGGCAGAGGATAATATTCTTCCGGCAGCAGATTCAGATTTCAGAGGCAGGCAAATACTGCTTGTGGAAGATAATGAACTGAACAGAGAAATTGCAGTAGCACTCCTTAGTGAATATGGTTTTCAGGTTGATACAGCGGAAGATGGAGCAGAGGCTGTGGAGAAGGTTAAGAATTCAAGACCAGGTGATTATGATCTGGTGCTTATGGATGTGCAGATGCCTGTAATGAACGGATATGAGGCTACTGAGCAGATCCGTTCACTGGATGATCGGGCACTGGCGGGAATTACGATCCTTGCCATGACTGCCAATGCTTTTGACGAAGACAGAAAGAAAGCACTGGCATGTGGTATGGATGGATTTCTATCCAAACCAATTGTTATAGAGGAACTGATCAGTACATTACAAAACAGTCTGGGGTAAGTTTTCTGTTTGAACTGTGATAATGGGATATGAAAAGTGGTTTGATGAAAGCAAGGAGGAGCAACGAATGATTTGTGGAATGACGTATTTTCAGATATGTCTGTATTTTCTTATTTATTCTTTTGGCGGCTGGGTTGTTGAAGTTATTTTTCATGCAGTAGCGTTGGGAAAAGTTATAAACAGAGGTTTCCTGAATGGACCGGTCTGCCCGGTATATGGATTTGGGGTGCTTTCTGTTTTTGCTTTGCTCAATACAATTCAGGGCAGCGGGCGTCAGATGAGTGATGGAATGATTTTTGTGTTTGGAATTGTTCTGGCAACTGCGGTGGAGCTGGTTGCAGGCTGGCTGCTGGATGTGTGTTTCCACGCAAGATGGTGGGATTATTCAGATAAACCCTTCAATTTTCATGGCTACATTTGCCTGGAGTTTTCTCTGATCTGGGGACTGGCTATCGTTATGGTAGTAAAAGTTTTCCAGAAGTATGTAGAGGCACATGCGTTACATACACCTGCAACCTGGGAATGGATTGTGATAGCAGCTTTGTATGCTGTGTATCTGACAGATTTTATTGTGACGGTAGCAGTGATCCAGGGACTGAATAAAAAGCTTACCAGACTGGATAAGGTTCGCTCAGATCTGAGAATTGTAAGTGATAAACTGAGTGATACACTGGCTACGACTACGATTGGCACAGCACAGAAAGTGGGAGAAGGAAAGGTTCAGGCAACTCTTGCAGCAGCAGAACTGCGTGATGCAACTGCCGCACAGCGAGAAAAATCTATCGAAATGCTTCGTATAAAAAGAGCGGAGCTTCAGGCTCAGTTTGAGGAACTGTCCAGTTCTATTACCAATCATACCGTTGTCGGTCAGGGGCGTATCATCAAGGCATTTCCGAAGATGCAGCACAGAGACTATTCCGAACTGATTCAGGAGCTGAAAAAGAGATTAAAATAGATTAAAATGCAGAGGGAGGTTTCAGGTGAACAGACAGGCAGTACAAACCTTAAAGACTTATTTTGGATATGATACATTCAGAGAAGGGCAGGAGAGTGTTGTGGAGTCCATTCTGGAACACCGGGATGTGCTTGCAATCATGCCGACAGGAGCCGGAAAATCTATCTGTTATCAGGTACCGGCACTGATGCTGTCAGGAATTACGATTGTAATTTCTCCTCTGATCTCACTGATGCAGGATCAGGTAAAGGCTTTGAATGAAGCGGGAATACATGCCGCATTTATCAATTCTTCACTGTCGGAAAGTCAGATTAGCAAGGCGTTGTACCTGGCAGCAGGAGGAAGATACAAAATTATTTATGTTGCACCGGAACGTCTGGAAAATTATGAGTTTCTGGAATTTGCCAGACAGGTGGAGATTTCCATGGTGACAGTGGATGAGGCACATTGTATTTCACAGTGGGGCCAGGATTTCAGACCAAGCTATGTCAAAATCGTAGACTTTGTAAAAAATCTTCCCGGTCGTCCGATCGTCAGTGCTTTTACCGCAACTGCAACAGAGGAAGTAAAGAACGACATTCTCTGTACTTTAAATCTGGAAGATCCGAAAGTAGTAATCACCGGGTTTGATAGAAAGAATTTATATTACAGCGTGGAAAATATCCGGCGAAAAGACGATTTTGTGATGGATTACATAGACAGACATCCAACAGAGAGCGGGATTATTTACTGCTCTACAAGAAAAAATGTGGACAATCTTTTTGAACTGCTTTTCCAAAAAGGAGTTGCTGTTACCAGATATCATGCAGGACTGAATAATGAAACCAGAAAAAAGAATCAGGATGATTTCATTTATGACAGAACTCCTGTTATTATTGCAACAAATGCATTTGGAATGGGGATTGATAAATCCAATGTGAGATATGTGATCCATTACAATATGCCGCAGAGTATGGAGAATTATTATCAGGAGGCAGGACGTGCAGGGCGTGACGGAGAGAATTCCCAGTGTGTTCTATTGTTTTCTGCACAGGATGTTATGATCGATCGAATGCTTCTGGATAACAAAGATTTTTCCGATGTGGATGAAGAGGATGAATTTCTCATTCGTCAGCGGGATATACGAAGGCTTCAGATCATGGAAGGATATTGTAAAACAACAGGATGTCTGCGAAATTATATTCTGGAGTATTTCGGTGAAAAGACCTTCGGTCCCTGTGATAATTGTGGAAATTGTCACAGAGAATACCATGAGACAGATATGACCAGAGAGGCGAAGTGGGTAGTGAACTGTGTAGCTGAGACGAGAGGAAGGTATGGACTGACAATTGTGATTGGTACTCTGCTGGGGGCTAAGAGAGCCCGGTTGAGGGAGCTTGGAGCAGATAAGTATAAATCTTATGGAGCATTGAATGATCACAGTGAGGCAGAACTCAGGGCACTGATCAGCCAGATGACTGAGATGGGATATCTCTATCAGACACAGGAACGTTACAGTGTGCTGAAACTGGGCGATATTTCTCCGCTAAGAGATGAAAATACTCACGTGATCATGCGTACTTACGAGGAAAAAGAACCGGATAAAAAGAAAAAGCCCCAGAAATCTGTCAGAAAACGCAGTACAGATGCGCTTACGGCAGCAGGTTACGATTTATTTGAAGCCCTGCGGAAACTTCGTCTGGAAATTGCAAAAGAGGAAGCCATGCCTCCATATATCGTGTTCAGTGATAAGACGCTGATAGATATGTGCATCAAATGTCCATCAAATGAAGAAGAAATGCTGGAGGTTTCCGGTGTGGGCGAGAATAAGCTAAAGAAATACGGTCAGAGATTTCTGGAAGAGATACAGAAGTTCTGCCTGGAACGTCCGAATGCGGTTTTGAGTATGTCGGAAGATGAAAATGGTAATCCCTGAGAACAAAGGTTGGAAAACAGATGAATATAGAAAAATATACGGAAGAATTAATCACATTGAGACATTACTTTCATCAACATCCGGAGCTGGCACTTCAGGAAGTGGAGACGTCTGCATATATCCGGAAATATCTGGAGAAACTGGGATATGAGATTGTGCCGATAGAACCTACAGGATTGATCGCGGAACTTCCATCTCTGAGAAACAGGGAGAAACTGGTTGTACTCAGGGCGGAGATGGATGCATTGCCCATACAGGAGCAGACAAATCTACCATACGCATCAGTAAATCAGGGATGTATGCATGCCTGCGGTCACGATATGATCCTGGCAGCAGCACTGATCCTTGCCAAAATTGTGGCAGAAGAGCAAAGAATGCAGGAAAGTTTTCCGGTCAGACTCCGGTTCCTTTTTGAACCTGCAGAGGAGATTGGTGAAGGTGCAAAAAGAATGCTTCAGGCCGGAGCATTAGAGAATCCGAAAGCAGATGCATTTCTGATGTTTCATTACGCAGCGGACATGACATTTGGAATGGCAGTGCATCAGGGACAGGCATCTTCCATGATCAACAGTATGCAGATTCATGTTCATGGAAAATCCAGTCACTGGTGTGAAGCGGATAAGGGGATTGATGCAATTTATGCAGCTGCTCAAGTGATAAGTGCCATTCATGATCTGAATGAAAGTTTTGGAAAACAGCATCCGGATGCAGGAAAATATATTGTGGGTACGGGTACGATCCATGGCGGTGAATATACGAATATTATTGCAGACCATGTGGTATTAAACGGAAATATACGCGCAGTTCATGAAGAAACTTACATGGCACTTGAGCACGAGCTGGAGAGAAATCTGCAGGAAATTGAAAAGCAGACTGGCACACAGATCCGTATGGAATTTCCAAAAGATCCGGTATATGCGTTTGCCAATGATGAGGAACTTACAGAGACAGCAAAGGCAGTGGGTGAAGAAGTATTCGGGGATAAGTTTGTCCTGGAAGGAGAAGATGAGCTGTTTCTTTCAGGTGATAATGCATACAGATATTTCAGAGAAACCAGAGGACTTTTCACAGTATTTCTTGCAGGAATACCAGGAGAAAATCATCCTCTGCATCATCCGAAATTTCAATTGGATGAGAGAATACTGCCGTACAGCGTGGAGACATTGTATAAGATTATAACTACATTATGAGCATTGCAATTTTGGAAAATAATGAATTGTGATGTGGTTCAGCAGAGCGTGAAATTCTACTGAACTGGATTAATATATTATTTACGCAGATTGCTATGGAAGGAACGTCAGCAGGATGGATAATTTGTATCTGTTCTGCTGTTTTTTGAGTATACTTGTAATAATTTCAGAGAATACTGTAAATTAACCAAATTAAGTAAGCCCTGCTTCAATTGAGGATATCCACCTGACTCTATGAAAAATCTCGTTACTGTTCACTCCGTTCACAGTAACGTAGCCAAAATTCATTCCAGATTGCCTGCGGCAATGGAATTTTGGCTTGTATGTCTCGGGATTTTGGCATATTCATGCCAAAACACCTCGCGGGACAGTGGTGTGTGAACAATAACAAAATCTCATAAATAAATGAAAAAAATTACCAAAAGGACTTGAAAATTGGATTAAAATAGTATAATATAAAAACATAAACAAATTAAGAATGCATAGCAACTATAACTTATTAACGTTGAGTGACAGCAGATTGCTGAATAGTAACGGACAGACGATATACTATAAAGAAAGAATTGAGGGCAGAAATATGAAGATTACAGATACCATTAAATATGTCGGAGTGAATGACCATCAGGTAGATTTGTTTGAGGGACAGTATGCAGTGCCAAACGGAATGGCATATAATTCCTATGTGATTCTGGATGACAAGGTTGCAGTTATGGATACTGTAGATGCCAATTTCAAACATGAATGGCTGGATAATCTTGAACAGGCACTTGGCGGACGTAAGCCGGACTATCTGATCGTTCAGCATATGGAGCCTGACCATGCAGCAAATGTAGCGAACTTTCTGGAAGTATATCCCGGCACTACAGTAGTAGCCAATGCGAAGACATTTGTAATGATCAAGAATTTCTTCGGACTGGATCTGGAAGGGCAGAAACTGGAAGTAGAGAATGGTTCTACACTGAGTCTGGGAAATCACAATCTTACTTTTGTATTTGCGCCAATGGTACATTGGCCGGAGGTTATGGTGACTTATGACAGCACAGATAAAGTTCTTTTTTCAGCAGATGGATTTGGTAAGTTCGGTGCTCTGGATGTGGCAGAAAACTGGGATGATGAAGCAAGAAGATACTTTATCGGTATTGTTGGTAAATATGGCGCACAGGTACAGAGACTTCTGAAAGTAGCAGCTACTCTGGATATTCAGATCATCTGTCCGTTACATGGTCCGGTACTTACAGAAAATCTGGGACATTATATCAGCCTCTATGATACCTGGTCCTCTTACACACCGGAGGAAGAAGGAATCGTAGTTGCATATACTTCTGTATACGGACATACCAAAGAAGCAGTCAATCAGTTTGTGGAGAAATTAAAGAGTAAGGGATGTCCGAAAGTAGTTGTTTATGATCTGGCAAGAGATGATATGTCTCAGGCACTCAGTGATGCATTCCGTTACAGTAAGCTGGTACTGGCAACAACTACCTATAATGCAGGAATCTATCCGTTTATGAATGACTTTATTACCCGTCTGGCAGAGCATAATTTCCAGAACCGCACAGTGGGCCTTATTGAAAACGGTTCCTGGGCACCTCTGGCAGCAAAAGTAATGAAAAATATGCTTTCTGAATGTAAGAAGATCAACTGGCTGGACACCACAGTGAAGATCATGTCCGCAGTAAATCAGGAAAACAGAGATCAGATGGAAGCGATGGCTTCCGAGCTTTGTAAGGAATATATTGCAAAGAATGATGAACTGGCAAATAAAAATGACATGACAGCATTATTCCGCATTGGTTATGGTCTCTATGTAGTGACATCAAATGACGGTAAAAAGGATAACGGACTGATCGTCAATACAGTTACCCAGCTGACAGACTCTCCGTTCCGCGTTGCAGTTAATATCAATAAGACAAATTATTCTCACCATGTTATCAAGCAGACAGGGGTGATGAATGTAAACTGTCTCTCTGTAGAAGCTCCGTTCTCTGTATTTGAACAGTTTGGTTTCCAGAGTGGAAGAAGCGTGGATAAATTTGCGGGACAGAAGGTGAATCGTTCTGATAACGGACTGATATTCCTGGACAAATATATCAACGCATTTATGTCCCTGAAAGTAGAGCAGTATGTAGATCTGGGAACTCACGGAATGTTCATCTGCAGTGTGACAGAAGCCCGCGTGGTAAGTGACCAGGAGACAATGAGCTACACCTATTATCAGAAAAATGTAAAACCGAAACCTGAAACAGAAGGTAAGAAAGGATTTGTATGTAAAGTCTGCGGATATATCTACGAAGGTGATGAACTTCCGGAAGATTATATCTGTCCATTGTGTAAACATGGAGCTGTAGACTTCGAGCCGATTGGATGACGGATTTCTCTTGTTAAACTGCTAAAGAGTGACATTCTGTCATGTGAATAGTTGTCGAGATTTCAGAGGAATCTGATTGATAAAATAAAAAATAGAGATTGTCAGTGGTTATTAAATAGCTGGCAATCTCTATTTTTGCTCCAGTATTAATAGAAACATTATGGAATGTAAAGAAATTTTGATAGACGAATTCAATAACAATATGTTACACTTTATAAAAGTTAGAGTTTAATATATCAAAATATAAAGGGAAGTGTGTCTATTGAAACAAATTAAAAAGAAACTTCCAAAAAGAATATATTGGAATATTATGAACTTTCTGAGCATTATGATGAAATAAAAATGTGGTATGACGGATATCGGTTTGGAAATGTAGAGGTTTACTGTCCCTGGGATGTGATAAATTATTGTGATGAATTGCGTATAAACAATATGGCGCAGCCACAGAATTACTGGTCTAATACTAGCAGTAATGAAGCGGTGAAACGCTTTATTCAGGAGACTGATAAGGGAACGGTCAGAAAGGAAATTGAGAAACTGATAGCAGGAGAAACAATTGTAAAGGAGATTCATCAGGAACTGACATATCAGGATATGTATGCTTCGATTGAAAACCTGTGGAGTGTTCTTTTTACTACGGGATATCTCACACAGACCGGAAGAAAAGATGCAAATACGTTCATGCTTACCATTCCTAATATGGAAATACGTAATATTTTTCTGACACAGATTATGGAATATTTTAAGAAAACTGTTTCTGAGAATGGAGAAGCACTTGAAAAATTCTGTAATGCACTAAAAGATGGAAATTCCGAAGTGGTAGAACAAAGTTTGAACAATTATCTGAAAAGGACCATCAGTATTCGGGATACCTTTGTAAAAAAACAGATGAAAGAGAATTTTTATCATGGGATTTTACTTGGAATTCTTGGATTTCAGCAGAACTGGAGTGTGTCATCAAATAAAGAATCAGGTGATGGATACAGTGATATTCTGATAGAAACAGAAGATCAGGAAACAGGAATCATTATAGAAATAAAATATGCCGAAACAGGGAATCTGGAAGCTGTCAGTGAAGAGGCATTAAAACAGATAGAAGACAGACGATACGAGGAGCAGCTGCTGGAAGAGGGAGTAGAGCATATTTTGAAATATGGTATTGCATTTTACAAAAAGAAATGCAAAGTAATGGCAGTCAAATAAATGAAAAACAAATACAAAAAAGCAGCAGAACCATTGAGGGATAGTGATTCAATGGTTCTGCTTTTTACTGTCTGTATTGATGAAATTGCTTAATGTAACTGGAATACTACGGTTTCGTAAGGTTTGAGTACAAGTGTTCCAATTCCGTATTCAACTTCATTTTCTCCGTAATTGGAAATGATTACGAGAGTGTTGCACGGTAATTCAATATCTTCAGCGCCATAATGGAATTTCTGCATGGATGCAGAGAAATTATGCACTGCCAGCCATGTCTCATTCTGCCAGCTTCTGGTGTAGGCAATAATCGGTCCCTCTTCCGGACAGCAGAGTTTGAAATCTCCATGAGCCATTATCGGGTGTTTTTTGCGTAGTGCGATGAGATTCTGGTAGAATCTGAAAACGGAAGAGTCATCATTCATCTGGCTTTCTGCGTTAATGAGTTTGTAGTTTGGATTGACACCCAGCCACGGAGTATGCTCAGAAAATCCGCCGTTTGGACTGTCGTTCCACTGCATAGGCGTTCTTGCATTATCACGGCTGATACTTCTGGATTCTGCCAGTGCTTCTTCAGGAGAAGCTCCCTGTTCGATCATGGTTTTATAATAATTGCGGGTATCAATGTCATTGTAATCATCGATAGATGGGAAGGCAACATTGGTCATTCCCAATTCTTCGCCCTGGAAAACAAAGGGGGTACCGGGAAGTGTGTGCAGATAACATGCCAGCATTTTTGCAGATTCTGACCAGAATTCTCTGTCATTTCCGTAAAGGGAAACCTGACGCGGTTTGTCGTGATTACTTAAAAATCTTGCCCACCATCCGTCTTTTTTCAGGATTTCATAATCTTTCTTAAGATCACGTTTCATTTTCTCTGGTGACCATGTCTGGATTTCAACAATCGGAGGGACAAATGGAATAGCCATGTTAAATTCTTTGCTTGCTGCGCTGGAATAGTTGATGGCATCCTGTTCATTGTTGATATTAACTTCTCCTACACTCATCAGATTGTCGGGAGTCATTGTTTCTGCAACCATTTCACGGATGTAGCGGTGGGTTCCCTCCAGATTTACACACGCTACAGTACCAATGGGTTCATTCATATCTGCACGTCCGTCCAGTCCTTTGTCAAGATAACTGATGGCATCAATGCGATATCCGTCAACACCTTTCTCATTCCAGAAACGGATAATATCAAAAATTTTCTCTTTAGTTTCCGGATTATCCCAGTTCAGATCCGGTTGTTCTTTAGCAAAGAAATGGAGATAGTATTGTCCACGTTCAGGAACATATTCCCAGGCACTTCCGCCAAATACGGACATCCAGCAGTTGGGTGCGCCTCCGTCCGGTGCAGGATCACGCCAGATATAGTAATCACTGTAAGGATTATTGCGGGATTTCTTTGATTCCCGGAACCATTTATGTTTATCTGAAGAATGGTTCAGAACCAGATCCATGATAATGGCGATACCGCGTTCATGCGCACCGTCGCGGAAAGCATCCCAGTCTTCCATAGTTCCGAATTCTTCCATGATCGCGAAGTAATCAGAAATATCGTAACCGTTATCCACATTCGGAGAAGCATAGACAGGAGACATCCATACTGCATTGATGCCAAGCTCCTTCAGATAATCCAGCTTCTCAATCATTCCCTTCAGATCACCGATTCCATCATTGTTGCCATCTTTAAAACTTCTTGGGTAAATCTGGTAGATCACCAGATCTTTATACCAGTCTTTTTTGTGTTTCATATGTACATCCTTTCGTCTTTTTGCATAAATAAACTCTGAAATTATTATATTGTATTGTGCAAAAAAACGCAATAAAGAAAATGAGATTATTACTTCCTTAACAAGTACGGAGTTACTGTTCACACACCACTATTCCGCGAGGTGTTTTGGCATGAATATGCCAAAATCCCGAGACATACAAGCCAAAATTCCATTGCCGCAGGCAATCTGGAATGAAAGACACCGGAAAACACAGATAGTGTTTTATGTGGCGCCATGTTATGATGGAATTGCTGTAAATCATAGAAATGATTTATCAAGAGGGAGGTTTTTGAAATGAATACAACAAAACTGGAGAAAAAGAAACTACCAGTCGAATTAGCACAAATTCAGTACATTACGAATCATGCGGATGGCCATGGAGAGAACAATAACTGGTGATTTTCACGAAAAAAAAGTTGTTACGAAAACTATATTGCAATTTGCACAAAAAATAAGTATAATAAAAAAAACAATTGCGCATAAGGTATATAAAATGCTGCTTATAGCAACGTTGATACCAGATTGTGGATCAATTGGAGAAATATAAGCGGTAAGAGTGAAAAATCACGAAGGAGACAAGAATCATGGGAAAAAGAGCAGCAGGAATATTAATGCCGATCAGCAGTCTTCCATCAGACTATGGCATCGGATGTTTTTCCAAAAGTGCATATGAATTTGTAGACTGGTTAAAGGAAGCCGGACAGACTTACTGGCAGATTCTGCCATTGGGACCGACCAGCTATGGAGATTCTCCATATCAGTCTTTCTCTACATTTGCAGGTAATCCATATTTTATTGATCTGGATACACTTGTGGAAGAAGGAGTTCTTGATAAGAAAGACTGCGAGAAAGTTAATTGGGGAAAGAAGCCTGATGAGGTAGATTATGAAAAAATCTACAAAGGCCGTTATCCTCTTCTGAGAAAAGCATACGAGAACAGTGATATCAGCAAGAATCCTGACTATCAGAAATTCGTAGCAGAGAACAGCTGGTGGCTGTCAGATTATGCTCTGTTTATGGCAGTAAAAGACCGTTTCGAAGGTGTAGAATGGACCAAATGGGCTGAGGATATCAGACTCCGCTGGAACAATGCCATGGATTATTATCGTGAAGAACTCTATTTTGATATTGAATTCCAGCAGTATATGCAGTTTAAGTTCTATGAGCAGTGGATGAAACTGAAATCCTATGCAAATTCAAAAGGAATCCAGATCATCGGCGATATTCCTATTTATGTGGCGGAAGACAGTTCGGATGTATGGGCACATCCGGATCAGTTCCAGATGGACGCTGATCTGCATCCTACCCGGGTGGCTGGTTGCCCACCGGATGGCTTTTCTGCAGATGGCCAGTTGTGGGGCAATCCTCTTTTTAATTGGGAGCAGATGCGGGCAGATGGCTATCACTGGTGGTTGCACCGTATTTCTTTCCAGTTTAGGTTTTATGATGTGCTTCGTATCGATCATTTCCGGGGCTTTGATGCTTACTATGCTATTCCGGCTTCTGCTGAGACAGCCAAAGAAGGTACATGGGAAGCTGGGCCTGGGTTGGACTTTTTCCGTGCAGTGGAGAAGGTAGTTGGTCAGCGGCCCATCATTGCAGAAAATCTTGGCTTTCTTACCCCCTCGGTACATCAACTTTTGAAGAACACCGGCTATCCTGGAATGAAGGTGCTGGAGTTTGCCTTTGATAGCCGGGATGGGGGAGGGCGAACATATCAGCCCCATAATTACCCTACCAATTGTGTTGCCTATGTCGGTACCCACGACAACGACACTGCTTTAGGGTGGATTAGTACCGCAAGCCCAGAAGATGTAGCATTGGCTCGCGAATATTTGCATCTTGATTCTATTGAAGGAGAAAATTGGGGAATGATGCGAGCTATTTGGAGTAGTACTGCCGATTACGCCATTGTTCAAATGCAGGATCTGCTAGGGCTTAGCTCAGAGGGGCGGATCAACACCCCCTCTACGCTGGGGGGTAACTGGCAGTGGCGGGCGCTGCCCGGCTTTGATAGCCCGGCTCTGGCCAAACGCCTGCTGCGGCAGATGAAGCTCTATGAGCGCCTGCCCCAGGAAAGGAAGGGAGAAAAGTCATGAGCATCCAACCTTATTTGGATACCTATTTGACAAGGCATGGGGTCAGCCTGGACACGAGCTCCGACCGGGAGCTGATGTACGCCCTGACCGCCGCGGTGCGTGATCTACAAAAGCCCATGGGCCACGCCCAGGGGAAGCGGAAACTGTACTATTTTTCCGCGGAATTTCTGGTGGGGCGACTGCTGAGGGCCAACCTCATCAACCTGGGCCTACTAGAGGATGTGGAGGCTCTACTGGCCGCTCACGGCCAGTAGAGC
>OLSA01002772.1_pt1 | contig 12735 bp, 9 predicted proteins | sample 1672731 | NCBI WGS metagenome assembly OLSA01 (sample SAMEA3136718, study PRJEB25190) | human gut metagenome | biome: human gut; feature: human-associated habitat; material: faeces | place: Austria | collected 2013
TAAGCAAGTGGCTCGGACACGCGAATGTATCTGTTACTTATAACACCTATATTCATGTGTTGGAATCCGTAGAAACTACGGCGGTAACGCTTCTCGAAGCTATCTAAAAATTTTCAAAGCCACTTTAGTATATATTCGGTATCACGACAAAGGGAAAATGCCGAAATTGTTAGATGTGGTGCGGGGTTTTAGTAAAAGAGGGATAGATCTGCGGTTTGATCGCTCACCAATACTGTGATATCGAAGTCTATGATGAAAACGCATAACTTCCCGTAACACGAAAACAGGCTGCTGAAAAGCAGCCTGTTTTTGTTCGTAACCGTCAAACATCCCCACAAAGAAAAGCGTGCGATGTGGATTTTTTGCTCAGAGAGACACTCAATGCGCCAGAACAGCTTAAGCAATATTGAAAGAAATCATTGCCGCCGACACTGACAAAGTAAGGATATGCAGCAATATAATCCGTTTTCCTGTTTTCGTGTATTATTTGAATTGCTATCCTTCGATAGCATGCTTAATGTCGCTGTTGTTATTTTATCGATTATTTCCAAACTGGCGAAGGAAGTCTTCCGGCAGCATGGGTTTACCAATCTTATAGCCTTGCAGCTTATCACATCCGAGTTTTTTCAGCAATTCGATCTGGCTGTCTGTTTCGATACCCTCTGCCACACAGCGCATATTCAAATCGTGGCACAGGTCGACAAGATGTTTGATGACAAGCTGTTCACGGTCGATGTGTTCAGCCTTGTCAATCAAACCTTTATCAATTTTTGCAACGCTGATCTGCGGCAGATAAAGCATTTCAAGGCAGGAAGCCTCGGTGCCAAGGTCATCAATTGCCAGCGAAATACCTCGTTGTTTCACTTCATCCAACAGACTGCACAGGGATTCCAGCTGAATGTTTTGCGAAGATTCCGTGATCTCAAAGATAAGCTGCGCCGGGTCAGCACCGGTCTCGGAGAGAATTTGATCGATCCGCGCCAGAAAGTCTGGCTCCATCAGTGTGTTGCGTGAAAAGTTCACATTGAGTATAATGTCCGGCCATACCGGTTTCCATTTCTGGATCAGCTCGCAGGCTTGTCGCAGCATCGTGAAGTCCACCATAGAGATCATGTGCTCACGCTCCATAACGTCAATGAATTCCACGGGTGTTTGGATATTACCATGCGGATCGATCTTGCGGACGAGAACTTCTGCACCATAAACACGGTTATACTGGATGCTGTAAAGCGGTTGTAGATATGGGATAAAGGTGCTGTCCCGAAACTCCTGCAATAGTGCGTCCAGATAGCCGGGGCGACTATCTTCTAATTCGGCATTTGCTGCATAGAACTTATTCTTTGCTGTCCGCATTGCTTTCTCTGCCTTGCGAACGGCAATGCCTGTATCTTCTTCTTTTCCCCATACAAAACCAAACGATGCAATGTTTTTCTCGGCAAACAGCGCCGCCTCCAGTTTTTTTGCAGCGCTCATAAAAACCTTATAATCAACATCCGGCCAGATCATAACGAACTCATCGCCGCTGATGCGGTAGATATACTGCTGTTCGATGTGCTCGTTGAGAATAGTGCAAATCTTTTGGATCACTTTGTTGCCCATGTCATGACCGAGCGTATCGTTGATCCATTTCATCCCATTGATGTCCAAAAATCCTACGCCTACCGGAAACTCCTTTCCGCGCAAATGCTCCAACATCTCGTCATAGGCCAAGCGGTTGTTTAGACCGGTCAGCGGGTCCTGATAGCTTTTTTTCGTCAGTGCTTCTGTAAGCAGGCGCTTTTGCAGCTCGTTTGCAATGATATAAGTAAGCTGCGTTAACAACGTCAGCGCATCCATGTGGCTACGGGGATTATCGATTCCAAGAAAGCCGTGCAGTTTGCCATTTATAAAAATGGGAACGGCAATAAGACTCTTGACCCCCTGCGGATGCAGGCAATCATACTCAAGGCGGTGGGTAGGATCATCCTTGAGTGCATCAACATCTCCGATAAAGATGATGGTATTCTGTTCCTGGTCCTCAAAACTATCCACCCATCGTGCTACTACATCAACGGGCACTGTCTGCAGATTCTCAATCTGCGGAGAGATACCGTCTCTGCAAATTTCGTAGGTATTCCGAGTAAGATTTTCCTTCCATTGAAATTCAAATATGTAGGTACGATCCGCATCGTAATATTCGAGGATAGTCGTCAGCCCAGAGTTGACCGCTGCTGTGAAGTCATCGTTCATGACAAGGTTTTCAATACAGTCAAGCAGCTTCTTTTCCACTGACAGATCGTTCCGTGCGCTATCCAGTTCTGTGGTCTGATTCAAGTTTTTGTGAATATCCATATCTGCAATTTCCTTTGTCTATCTCTGTATCAATCAGTAAATCTTTCTTTGCGCGGAATATATGGTATCATTCTGAGAACCTTCTCCAAGCGCTCCACCAGTGGTCAAGCGCTTGGAGAAGGCTGGGGCAAATGCCCCAGCTTTCCGTGAAAAATAGGAATCGTTCACAACATCCTTAACTCTAGCTGTGTCTTAAGCGGTGTAAAAAATGTCTCTACGCTTACTATGCCGTAGGCATGGTGAAGGTATAATTTGCCGTCTAAGAGCAGCAGAGGGGATGTTGTCTTTCTTTGAGAGCTACTGCTCCGAAAATTCCTTGTTGTATTACTGATACTGCTTCCAGTCAGGTACGCTCGTCAGCTTCGTCCAGCTTTCGCCGACCTCGCCCTGACGGTTGAAGTCGTGGCTGTTTGTTGCCTCCTGAACGGCGAGGTAATGCCAGTCGGACGGCTTGTTGTCCGGCCACGTTACCATGCTGTCCAGCAGGTCGCTTTCGCTCTGCGGCATACGGCAGAGCACGCGGTTGATCATCGTCATAGCCTCAGCGCGGGTGATGCGAGCGTCGGGATGGAATGTGCCGTCCGGATAGCCCGAAATCCAGCCGAACGCCGCCGCTCTCTCGATCTCGTTTTCCGCCCAGTGACCGGAAATGTCGGAGAAGCTGCCGCTGTTCTCGACCGGTTTGGTGTTGAAGCGCGCACAGATCGCCGCAAATTCCGCACGAGTGATCGAGGCATCGGGGTCAAAGCTGTCCGCACGGCGGCCCTTGACGATGCCGAGCTTCGCCATCGTGGAAATTGCCTTGTTGTACCATTTGCCGTCCGAAACATCGGAAAATTCGTTGTCGGCGGTCAGATTTCCGTCGCGAATGTCCGCTTTGAGCAGGCGGAAGAAAATCGTTGCAACTTCGGCGCGGCTGATGTTCGCGTTCGGACGGACAGTGCTATCGGAGTAACCGACTACATAGGCGAAATGGTCGTCGCCGTTGAGCTTGTCCGGCACACCGGTAGCCTCCCAGCCTGCATAGACCGTCTTGTCGCTGTTCATCGTCACGCTTGTGATCTTCTGCGTCAGCGCCTTGTCGGCATACCAGCCGGTAAAGGTATAGCTCTCGCGTGTCGGGGTCTTGTCGAGCGTCACCTTCGTGCCGGAAGAATAGCGCTCATCCTTGTAAGCCGTGCCGCCGTTCGACTCATAGTGCAGCGTATAGCGGGTCGAATGATGGGAGGAGGAACTGTTCTTTGCCCACTGTGCGGTATAAACGGCATTGTCCGTTACCGTTGCGGCTACGGACGGCTCCCAGCCGGTAAAGGTATAACCGCTGCGAGTCGGCGTTCCGCCAGTGAAAGCAGGGGTGGGGGTTCCGCGGCGCAGGTCGCTGGTTACCTCATCCGCAAAGCTGGTGCCGCCGATACCGTCTGTGTAGGTAACAGAATACTTTTGGATTGCTCCGTACAGAACAAGGCTCTTCGCCTGAGAAGAAGTTCCCGTTTCTGCCGTATAATCAGTATCCGTAATAATTTCCTTATGGTTGTGTGTAAAATGCGACAGATACGGCTCGGCATCTGCTACGCTATAGGTTTCTGTGCCATAAGTAATCGTATCGGGGGCAACAACCACTCTGCCATCCAAAGACTCATCATCATAAGAGGTCAGTTCGTAATTCTGCATGGAATCAGATGCGCCTACCAATGTGACATAGCGGTTAGTCTCGATTGCTCCAGTGCGGAAATTAGTCGTACATCCTACGCGAATATCTCCGCTGACATTCATCTGTGTTCCGTCCAGATAAAGCTCACCGCTCTGCTCGATTGCGTTGCCGCAATAAAGGCGCTCGGAATAACTATCATCTGTCGGATAGCCACTCGTTGCCTGGTTATCCGAGATGGTGCCACCCAGCAGATATACAGCGGCATTGGGATTTGCACCGCTGTTGCCGGAATGGATTGACAGACCTCCGCCATAACCGGCTTCATTCTCTCGGATGCTGCCTCCGGTCATAAACATCTGGTCGCCATGGGCAGAGAGATACACACCGCCACCGGCAGAGTTTGCTTTGTTGCCGGAAATCATGCCGCCGCTCATTGTAAGCGTGTCGGTATAATTCTGCGCATTATTGCCGAACAGGCAGATAGCGCCGCCATAGTTGCGGGCGATATTGTCCTTGATCTGAGCATTGCCAGACAACTGAATGCTGGTATTGCCATGCCAATAATTGTCGGCTGCATACGCCGAGACGGCACCACCGTAACCTGCCTTGTTGTTGGAGATCGTACCGCCAGACATGACAAATGTGTTCGTCAGGTTTCCTGTATCGGGTGTACCGATAATAGAAATCGCACCGCCAAAGGCGCTGACATCGCTGGTAGTCGCATTTCCACTGATCGTACCTCCACGCATGGTCAGTTTGGCAGGAGCGTCATAAGATGTAGCATAGTCTGCTCGGCAAGCGCGGATCATAATTGCGCCGCCGTGTGCGCTGGCGGAACGATCAACGCCGTTGATCTCGTAAATGTCACCAACGGCAGTATTGTTGCTGATCTCGCCACCGTTGATCGCCATTTCGCCACTGAGATAGACAGCACCACCCCATTCGGCAGAACAGCCGGTGATACTGGAACCATCCTCCATCGTCAGTTTGGCGCCGTTATCTACAACGATGCCGCCACCGCAGTCGCTGGTACCAGTCGTTCCATCCTGATTGATTGCTCGGCCATTGCGAACAGTCGCACCATCTTCAAGGATAAGCTGACTGCTAGGGCAAACACGCAGGCAGCGAATATCCTGTTCCTCAGCATCAATCGTCACATTTTCAATTGTGAGGTTCGTCGTTGTAGCTGTACCATTTTCAACACCAACCGCAATCATATAAAGGTCAGTAGAAGTGTCTTTTTGATAGGTAATCTTCTTTGTAGTTTCGCCGGCTTTGCCTGCCAGCGTTACTGATTTATCACCGGTCAGAACAAGATTTCCAACTAGTTTAATATCAGAAAGCAGGCAGATGGTATCTCCGTCAGCTGCCTTGGTAAATGCTGCACCAATTGTTTTTAGGGGTGCGCTCTCATCGCCGGCGGCTGAATCATCGCCGCTTCCGGATACATATATAACTGTTCCGCTGCTCGTTCCGGGAGCCGCAGCGGCCAGCGCAGCAGTCGGAAGCATGGTCATGAGCAGACTCAGTGTCAACAGCCATGACAATAATTTCGTTTTCACATCAAATGCTCCTTTACACATAGTAATACCTGCCAAGATAAGACCAATAAGGCGATATTCTGACAGGTTTCTGATCTTGCGCGGCAGTTCTTTCGTCCGCCGCATTGATGCTGTTCTGTCCTCCTTCAGTGCAATGACAGTTGCGAGATGCCAAAAGGTGTACTTTTTGGCATCTTCACTGCCTATAATTTTTCTCTATTATAGCACGGTTTCATAGGAATTACTACTATTAAACCTTTATTATGTACAATGTTTACTTTGACTAACAAAAAAGTACACATTCTCGCATTCTCGGTTAAATTCATTTTATACTTTGTTTGATTTTAAATGCCTTGTTGCGAAAGGTAGACAACGGCATTCTGCATCCTCGCGCCGCGGCTGTGCCTGTTATTTCGCCTTTTTCCCAACGTCGATACACCTCTTCAAAATTTCCGGGTAAAGGTTTCGGGGGTCGCCCAAAGCGAACCCCTTTCGCTTTTGCAGCCGCGATACCTTCCGCTTGCCGCTGGCGGATATTAATACGCTCGTTTTCCGCAACAAAGGACAACACTTGTAATACGATATCGCTGAGGAAGGTTCCCATCAGATCCTTTCCACGCCGGGTGTCTAGCAGTGGCATATCCAAAACCATAATGTCGATGCCTTTATCTTTCGTAAGAATCCGCCATTGTGCTAATATTTCCTCATAATTGCGTCCCAGACGGTCTATACTCTTGATGCAGAGAAGATCGTCTTTTTTCATTTTCCGCACCAGTCTTTTATACTGTGGCCGTTCAAAATCTTTACCCGATTGCTTATCTATAAAGATATTTCTCTCCGGCACAGCTACATCCCGCAGTGCAATCATCTGCCTGTCCTCATTCTGTTCTTTCGTTGAAACTCGGACATATCCGTAAATCTCTGCTATTGTCAACACTTCCTTTTCTTCCATACGATATCATAGCCGAGAATATCAGCAATCTCGACAGCTTCAGTATAACTGAAAGTGCCGCGACGCAGTTTACCGGACAGGTTCTGCATACAGCTGCTCCACCCGTAATTTTCAGCGAGCTGTGCAGCCATGCACGTCAATGTCATACCATTTGCAATGATATATCCCTTTACCTCGTGTCCGTAGTTTCTTGCATTTGCCCTTTTCATGTTAATTCTCCTATACAAGTTATCCGACACCCGGTGTTTCGCTTTCCACCGGGTGTTGGATTTTGTCACCATATCACGAATACATCGGCACTCCATACCCATAAATTCGCGCATCGCCTACTGGATAGCTATTCTCCCGACAGGCATCGCCAGAGTTACCTTCTACGGTGTACACCGTACCGCCTTCCGTTTTTTCGACAATACCCACATGATCCGGTACGCCATCGCCGCCCCAGTCAAAGAAGATAATGTCACCGGCACACGGTTCGTAATCACGCTCCTGCCACTGACTGCGTGCCTTGAACCACTCCGAACCATCACTGCACAGCGAAAAGCTCGGAATCACTCCCGCATCAATATAGCCGCACTCATTCGCGCACCAGCTGACAAAGCAAGCGCACCACTCTACACGCGATGTAAAACCATACCAGCTCCAATAAGGCTGACCGCCCACATTACCAAGCTGCGACAGCGCTATTGTCACGATTTCGCCATCTCCGGTTCCGATACCATAAAGTACGGAACTCCAAAGTGACCAATACTTCTCGTCCAACAATTCTGTCAGCTGTTTTTTCTGGTCGGCATTAAAATGATACTGATCTGCCATCTCGTCAGTAGTTTTGTGCGAAATTGTAATGTACAGGTATACTACCGTTGTCTTATCTTTGCCGCTGCCCTTTGTGCTGCGCTCAACACGATAGGAAATGCTGTTCATATCCCAAAAGACCTTACGCAGCAGCTCCAGTTTCATATCATTCATTGACGCCACCTCCTGACCATTACTCTGGTCGGAGGTGGTCTTTACTGCATAAATCGAAAGGATTTCCGGCCATGTGGCTCTCGAACCGGATAGGATCAATTTATCATAGGGATTGTCTGTTTTGATTTTTTCTATCTTCTCGTTATACTCCTGATTGATTTCTCGTGCGGCGTCCCGCATGGTCATGCCAGTTCCACTGTCTTCACCTGAGAAAAAGATACCAAAGCAGGAGCCTGCCATCATGCCAATCAAGCACACAACAACAATCACCATGCAGGTCACTCCACTGCCGGCAGTCAGAGCCGCAACCATCGACCGCATACCAGCAATAATTGCTCGCAGTACCTCTTTCGTGGCCTCTGCCGCTCGTTTAGATATGGCTGCCGTCTGCTTTGTCGCTGTCCGAAATGCCTGTGCCGAAATTTCAGTAGACTTTACCGCAGCCTCCGCCGAACGATGCTGAACCGCAGTTGCATACTGCGCTGTTTGTCTGGCTGACTGCACCCTTCGTGCAGCAGTCTTGATTCTCAACCGAGTTGTCTTAGGCGAAATTGCCTCTTTTGCAGCAGTTTTGCTGCTGTGCAATACTGTTTCTCTCGACTTTATGACGCTTTTTTCTGGATTTGCACTATGCTGTGAACCATGCACTACGCAATCATGGAAACTCGTTTCGGCAGGTTTAATAGTCCGATCTGAACCTGCAATCGCAGACTGCCGCTCTTTGATTCGAGCAGATTTCAACTTCTTGGCAGCTTTGCTCTTTGCCAATGTACGTCCCTGTTCCACCGGGTCATTTGAAACTCTGCTCACAGTCTGCTGTCCGATTTTTATTCTCGGAGCATCTTTTCCGGCAGTTTTCCGGTTCGTTTTCACTTGTTGTGCACGAATTGCAGCCTGCCGTTGCGATTGTTTCTGAGGTGTGAAGTCATTTTCACCCCATGGCTGATTGGGCATCGCCGGCTCCTGCATCGGTTCCGCATATCGTTCTCTGCGCTGCTTGATTGCCGCTGTTCCTTTTTTCACTGCCAGTTTTGCGCCAGCCGTAGCAGCACGAGCAGTATCTTCCGCCGCATTTTCCGCTGCTCGCTGCACCTTGTCCCCAGCATAGGCATTGGGATTTTCCGAACGGTCATCTGTCAAATTTGTAACTTCTTCTTTAGAGCGGATATATGCCTCCTTCATGCGTTCTCCTGCAACCGCCGCCTTATCCAATGTCTTAATACCATGTACCTTTTCTCTGGTCTTAATCTTTGGCATTTTCCTGCTCACCTCCACACGCAGAAAAGGGGCAGGATTACTCCTGCCCGTGTGCAAACTGACCCTCACCAGGTCGGGTCGTCATCAGCTCATACAGTTTCGTATTCTGAGGAAAACGGTTGATGAACGGCACCAGTGCGCTGCCATATTTAATCAGGCCGCAGCCTGCATCTGCATTGGTGATATAGCTCATCTGCTCATTCGAGATATTCAGCAGATGTGCCAGCTTTTCACGGTCGGATGCTGCCTGATTGAGCATGACAATAAACTCCGAGTTAGAGAGCATGGTACTTGCCTGAACGGAATCCAGTAGATACTCCACATTCTGCGTGATAGCAGTCGGATACGCATTTCTCTTGCGGAACTGCCGCCAGGCCGAATTGAAAAAGGCTGCGCTGAACTCGTTTTCAAACATGACATGGAACTCATCAATAAATACATGAGTGCGTTTGCCGCGTTTCCAGTTGAGCGTTACACGGTTCAGCATGGTATCCGTAATGACCAGATGGCCGATCGGCTTCAACTGTTCACCCAGTCCATGAATGTCAAACACAACCACTCGCTTGTCCAGATTGACCGTGCTTTTATGACCGAAAATATCCAGAGAACCGGTGGTAAACAGCTCCAGTGCAAGCGCAATGTCCTTGGCCTTTTCTTCTGGCTGATCGAGCAGCATTTCACGCAGTGTTGACAACGTGGGCACTGTGCCGGACTGCTCCGCTTCCTGATATACCGCCGCAACGCATCGGTCAATGATGGACTTCTGCTGCGGACCGACACCGTTCGGGTCAATACGCTCTACCAGTGACATGATAAACTGCGATTTCACTACAATCGGGTTGTTCTCGCCGTAGCCATCAACCATGTACATGGCGTTCAGTCTATCCTTACCGCCAGCCGAAACACGAATCACAGACGAAATATCGCCCATTGCTTCCGCAAGCGGCGCATATTCTCCTTCCGGGTCACAGATCAGGATATCATCATCGGTATTCAGAATCAGGAACGTAATCAGCTCCTTTGCATTGAACGATTTGCCGCTGCCAGGCACACCCAACAGAAATGCAGACTGGTTCAGCAGGTTCGCTTTATTGCACATGATGAGATTATGCGAAATCGCATTCTCTCCAAAGAAGATGCCGCCCTTATCCTGGATTTCCTGTACCTTGAATGGCATAAACACTGCAAGGCTTTCCGTTGTCAGCGTTCGAAAAACATCAATCCTGCGAGCGCCGATGGGAAGCACTGTATTCAGTCCATCAAGCTGCTGATATTTCAGCACAGCTAGTTGACACATATGCTTTCGGGCAATCGCCTGTACGGTTTCCGTATCTGCGTCCAGCTGCTCCTTGGTATCTGCAGTAAGCACCATTGTCAGCACTGCGAACATCATGCGCTGATCACGAGTGGTCAGGTCGTCAAGAAATTCCTTGCTTTCCTTGCGCTGAAGCTCCATATCATACGGAACAACAGCAGAGAAGTTGTTGTTCGCATTCTGGCGGCGCTGCCAGTTCGTAATGTTGGTTTCCACACCCAGCAGACGACTTTCTACCTCATGTACCGCTTCATCGGTCGGAATGGGCAGAATATCAATGGAAAGCATCATATTGCGGTTCAGGTCAGTCAGTTCCGTAACCATGCTGTCCTTAATATTCCAGCGCCTTGATGATATAATCCTCGGTCTTTTCCAGCGGCACTGTCGAGGGAATATACGGACGCAGCCGTTCTGCCTTGAAACTGATTTTCTCTTTCTGGTTTGGCTTTTCCTCACCAAGAATCGCTTCGATGACCTCCGCACTCAGCTTTCCAGCTTTGGAGAACTCTTTGAGCCGAATGGCCTGCGGGAGTGATGGCGTGGCATCATTGTAGCTGATGCTGTTCAGAAGATTGTGCTGTTCCGTTTCCGTCAGATAGGAAAGCTCCACCGCAGGACGAAACGCAATCTTGTTCTCATCGACCATATCCAGAAGTTCGGGAATCAACTCTGTCAGGCGGATATAGCGCTTTATCTGAGAACTACTTTCATTAACCACCTCGGCTAACTTTTCATTTGATCTTTCACCAGACTTCGGTCCCATTGGGTCCGAAGTTAAATCCGTCCTCTGACCCTGTCGCTTCATCGCCTCCAGACGCATCTTGTAGCTGAATGCCTTTTCACTCGGAAGAATGATTGAGCGCTGCAAATTGGATTCCACCATCAGAATGATTGCTTCATCTCTGGACAGCTCTTTGATTTCTGCGGGAACGCTATCCAGTCCTGCCAGTTCACAAGCCTTTCGTCGTCGATGCCCTGATACGATTTCATACCGGCCATCTTCTTTCTGGCGGAGCGTAATCGGTGTAATAACGCCGCGCTCTTTCACGCTCTGCACAAGCTGGTTCATGTCCTCGTCCATTTTAACTTTGAATGGGTGGTTCGGGAAATCGTCGATCTCAGATAAGGGGATATCATAGATGCGAGGCAAGCGACTTTCTGCTCGTCCCTCATCATTCATAAACAGTTCAGCGAACCCCGTCAGATCGAGATCGACGTCTTTCTTTCGACTCATGCTCCAACACCTCCTTCGTCACCGCCTCATACGCAGCCGCAACCTTTCCGCCCTTATCATAGGCAAAGATGCTTTGCCCTTCCTGGGCGCTTTCAGCAGCACGGACGGAAAAGGGTATCTGCGTATCAAAGACGCGGACTCGATCGCTTACAGCGGCTCTCAGCGCCGTAGAAATGGCTTTTGCGTTGTTAGTTCGGTTATCCACCATCGTCAATAGGATGCCGTCGATGTTCAGACGTGGATTGATCTGGCGTTTGACCTTGGCAACCGAGTGCATCAGCTGATTCAGACCTTTCGTTGACAGAAAACTCGGCTGCGACGGGATAATCACCCGGTCAGCCGCTGCCAGCGCATTGATGGTCATCATGCCGAGGGACGGCATACAGTCAATCAGAATATAGTCATAGTTTTTGCTGACCGAATCAATGTAGCTTTTCAGCACATACTCTCGGCTCATCACATTGAACAAGCCGACTTCTGTACCGGACAGCTCGATATTCGCAGGCATCAGGTCAACGCCCTCTGTACTTCTCAGCAATCCGAAGTTCTCCGGTAGCGACTTATCGTTGATGACGCATTCCATTACATCAGAGAGTGTTTCACTCAGCTGATCCGGATTACGCTCTCCAAGGCTGATTGTTAAACTGCCTTGTGGGTCTGCGTCAATCAGCAGCACTCGCTTTCCCTGTTTCGCCAAGCCGACACCCAGATTTACCGTTGTGGTGGTCTTTCCAACGCCGCCTTTCTGATTGGTAATTGCGATTACTCTGCATTGTTCCATATTGGTTTCCTCCTTTCTCATTTTAAGCTGTCTGAATCAGGCAGCTATGTATGTGAGCGCCCAAGCGCTCACTCATCCTGCGACAGTTTGCAGTAGTCATCCACATACTGAAGCAGCCAATAGGCGAATTCACGCATAAACCATGCGCAGAGATACGGGTTGTCCATCAGTTCAGCCGGAAGTTCAACTTCCATATCAAGCATTTTGGAAAGCACCCGAATAAAGAGCAGTGTGGAACTCGGCATATACAGATCGTTAAGTCCACTGACCACAACCGCGATAGCCTCCAGTTTACATTCATCACCGTTAAAGTGTTCTGCCGCCGCATCAATCAGGTACTCCGGATAGTGAACTGCCAGATCTGCGAGCTTTTCGAGAGTTAATTCTTCATTCATAACATTTTCCTCCTTTTTGTTATGTACGCACACTGTTCTTCTCTATGCTCTGTGTGCCGGGCATCATCAGGCGGCTGGCTGCGAACCAGCTCCATAGGCATTTCACCTCCCCGCCTTCTTTATGACCGGGCCGCGAATTACGGAAGTATCATTATCCCTTGCACATTTCATCGCCTCCGCCGGTAGCAGTCCGGATTTCAATCGAATCGGTTGGATCGCTCCTCCGTTTCCGGAATCATGGCGCACCGTCGATAACAGCTTGAGGTTTCCCTCGGTGCAGGTAACGTACCTGATGACTGTTATTCAGTT
>OLSA01002779.1_pt1 | contig 12710 bp, 10 predicted proteins | sample 1672731 | NCBI WGS metagenome assembly OLSA01 (sample SAMEA3136718, study PRJEB25190) | human gut metagenome | biome: human gut; feature: human-associated habitat; material: faeces | place: Austria | collected 2013
TGACCTGTGAAGTGCTCAGACTGCTATTTGACTACTACCGCAAAAAACCTCGGAAATCTTGCCCTGTAAGGCTTCCGAGGTTTTTCTTCAAAATGCCGAAAATTTGTGTAACACCAACCAAACCCTTGCCCTGCAGGGCTTTCCAACTTGACGGCCTGATAACTCCGACTCTAAAGGCCGCTGGTTCGAATCCAGTCGGGCGTACCATGATCTGAAGGACTCATCTGTCAGCAGGTTTTCCGCTTTCCCACCAAGGTCGGCGACGACAGAATGAAAATGCAGATCGTGAAGATCGAGTGGAACGAAACGGTACGGTACGGTGAGATAAGAATGGCCTCAAGTACATCGGTGTCTCCGGCTGACCGAAGCGGATGTTGTCGATAGGCAGCCGACTGGAAAACGTGAAACCAACGTATCGTTTGAGGTGGGTTTGACGATAACTGGACCGGTGGTTGCAAACAGCGGGGGCGGATGGTATACTCTGTGTCAGAGCGCAGCCCGCACTATGGGAACTGTATCCGATCATAGTCTCACGGTGTTTAGCGGCGGTGCCTGCCTGTATGTGAAGATGAAAGGACGGTGACAGTGGTGTATTTCGAATACGGGGAAACAGAGCTTTCTTATCTGCGGCAGAAAGACAGGCGGCTTGGTGAAGTCATTGACCGTATTGGGTATATCGACCGTGCCGTGGATACGGACTTGTTCTCTGCCATTGTCCATCATATCATCGGCCAGCAGATATCGACTAAGGCGCAGGCGACCATCTGGCAGCGGATGCGGGATGCGCTGGGTGAGGTGAACGCGGAGAGCATCCTTGCGGCGGGAGTCCCTGAACTGCAAGCCCTGGGTATGACCTTCCGTAAGGCGGAATACATCACAGATCTGGCGCAAAAGGCCCGGGACGGTGCGTTTGATCTGGACGGCATATGGCAGAAAACGGACGGGGAGGTGATCCGCGAACTGAGCAGTCTGAAGGGTGTTGGCATCTGGACAGCGGAGATGATCCTGCTGTTCTGTATGCAGCGGCCCGATGTGTTTAGTTACGACGATCTGGCTATTCAGCGCGGACTGCGGATGCTCTATCACCACCGCAGCATTGACCGCAAGCGGTTTGAGATGTACCGCCGTCGGTTTAGCCCGTATGGCAGCGTGGCGAGCCTGTATCTGTGGGCAGTGGCCGGCGGAGCGATCCCGGAGTTGAAAGATCATAAGCCGAAAAAGAGATTGGAGGGAAAGAGATGATCTGGACATCCGAGTATATGTCGCCGCTGGGTAGAATCACGCTGGCCTGCGACGATGAGGCGCTCGTTGGTCTATGGTTCAACGGGCAGCGGTATTTCGGCAGTGTTCTGCCAGAAGTGACTGCACAAAGGGAACACCCGCTGTTTGCAGAGGCCGGTCGCTGGCTGGATATCTATTTTTCCGGTAAGGAACCGGGGTTTCTACCACCGCTGCGTTATGATACCACACCGTTCCGTAAGCGTATCTGTGACATCATGCTGACGATACCGTATGGAAAGACCATGACCTACGGAGAGATCGCCGCTGAAGCGGCTCGCCAGCAGGGACTGGCCAAAATGTCCGCGCAGGCGGTGGGCGGCGCGGTGGGGCATAACCCGATCTCTCTCATGATCCCGTGCCACCGTGTGGTAGGTACAAACGGCAGCCTTACCGGCTATGGCGGTGGCATCCAAAGGAAGAAAGCATTGCTGGAGCTGGAGCGTGCCGATATGCATGGCTTGTTCGTACCGAAGAAGGGGACCGCGCTTTGACCGGGTCTCGCTTTCTGTGCAGCCTGAGAATATACGCACGTCCGGCCTGACTGGGCCGGACGTGTGTTTTTGCTTTTTCCTGCGGCGGTATTTGGCGAAAAAGGTGAGAAAAGAGCAGACAGCGTCTTGAAGACAGGCGGCGGGACTGCCATCATGATCGACGCCGGCTATAACTACAAACGGCTGGCGGAGAAGATGGCATGGCCGGGTATTGCACCGCAGTCCATTCGGCACATTCTCATTACCCATCAGGATACTGACTGGAAAACAAGCCGTTTTCGCCGTTGCCGGAAACGCTGCAAAGGCATACGTGGCTCAGCCGTGACCCTCGGCAGCGATCATGTGCAGTGCGTGCTCCAGTGCACCGATAACGGCGGAGGTATGGCTTACAAAAGCTCCTCCGTTTTTCGATAGCCCAGCGCAGTGGAGATCATGGACGCGGTGGCGCAGACCTGCTCCACCGCCGCAAGGAATTCATCGGAACGGGTGCTGCGGAACATACCGATCACGCCAACGGTGTATCGTGCTTTGCCCTCCACGGTATAGACCGGTGCGGAAATGGAGCGCAGGCCGATCTTGTATTCGCCGTTTTCAATGGCGTAGCCGTCGGTACGGCACAGATCGATCTCCTGCATCAGCGCGGTCAGATCGGTGATGGTGTGCGGGGTGAACTGGGTCATATGCTGCGCGCGCAGCAGCGCCTCGGCACTGGTGCGGGACATATGTGCCAGAAAGACCTTGCCCTGCGACGTACAGTAGATTGGCAGCCGGGAACCTATATCCGACACGACGCGCAGATTGTCCCGGGTCTCCACCTGATCCAGCGTGATCACGCTGCCGCCCTCACACACCGAGAGCATAACGGACGCCCCGGTCCGCTGGCACAGGTGCTCCATATAGGGGCGGGCCACCAGTGAGATGTCCCAGGACCGCTCCACTTGCCGCCCATATTCGAACAGCCGCAGGCCCAGCGTGTATTTTCCGTCCGGCGTCTGCGCTGCCACGTCATAGGCCCGCATGGTGGTCAGCAGGCCGAATACGGTGCTCTTTGGGTATCCGCACCGGGTGGCCAGTTCCTTCAGCGACAGCGGACTTTCGGCCTGACTCAGAATTTGCAGGACCTCCATGGCCTTCGCCACGGATAATATGATATTTCCGTCCATCATGGTGCCGCACCTCCCGTTGCTATCAGCATACCGGCTTCGTTATTCTCTGTCAAGAACGATCTGAGAAAGCTGACACAAAGTAAGAGAAAACCTCCGGAAACGGAGGCTTTTTCTGCGCAGTTGAAGAACAGCGGGAAGGCCATGAAAACAGAGAGGTACTTGCGGAAACGGTCATGCTACGCTATAATACAAGGCGATCCAAGGAGAACCATTTGTAGTTTCCGGGGTGGACAGAAGCCTATAAGGAGGACCTTGTACCATGGAGAAAAAGCTGACTCATAGTAAGTGGTTTTTATACCTGACAGAGTTTTTCGCGGGAATGTCCGTCATGGCGGTGGAGTTAGGCGCCAGCCGTCTGATGGCGCCGTACTTCAGCTCATCTCAAATCGTTTGGACGGTCATTATCGGCGTTATAATGATCGCCATGGCTGTGGGCAACATCTGGGGCGGACGGATGGCTGACAAGAGCAAGTCGCCGGACCGACTCTATGGCCGGGTCATCATCGCCGCGATCTGGATCGCGTTGATACCCTTTGCGGGCCGATGGATGATCGCCGGGATATCCTTCCTGCTGGCCACGTTCGTAACGAAGAACTTTCTGGTCTGGGCGGCGCTGGCAGCCTGCCTGGTGATCTTCGCCTTCCCCTGTGTGCTGCTGGGCACCGTAACACCGTCCCTGACCAAGTTCACCGTGGACAATTTGGATGACACCGGCAGGACCGTGGGGCAGCTGAATGCGCTGAACACCATCGGCAGCATCATCGGCACCTTTGTGCCCACGTTCCTGACCATCCCGGCGGTGGGTACGGCGGCCACATTCCTGATCTTTGCGGGTGTGCTGGCCGCTATCGGTATTGTCTACTTCACTTTTGAACGGAAGAAGACGGTCGCCGGTATTATTGCGGTGGTGTTGGTGGCGGGGTTGTGCTTTGCGCTGCCCACCTACAGCTTCGCATTCTGGGAGAGCGACCTGGCCCTGGAGGACGAGTCCATCTACAACTACCTCCAGGTCAAGGATGATGACCACACCACCACGCTCTCCACCAATGTGCTCTTCGGTGTACAGTCGGTGCAGAACAAGGACGGTAAGCTCACCGGAATGTACTACGACTACGCGCTGGCAGCCCCCTGTATGGCGGGTATGGACGGTACCGATAACACAGGCCGCAGCGCCATGATCTTGGGCATGGGGTCCGGCACCTACGCCGGATACTGCGTCCGCTATTTCCCGGGCATGACCGTGCAGGGCGCGGAGATCGACGGCAAGATCGCCGATATCGCCCGCACCTATTTTGGCCTGCCGGAGGAGGTGGAGGTGGCTGTAGCCGATGGCCGGGCCTACCTGACCGCGTCGGAGAAAAAGTTTGATGTGATTATGGTGGATGCCTATCAGGACATCACCATTCCGTTTCAGCTGTCCAGCCGGGAGTTCTTCGCGGCGGTGGCGGAGCATCTGAAGCCGGAGGGCGTCATGGTGGTGAACCTGAACATGACCTCCCGGGAGGATGGCTCCATCAACCAGTACCTCTGTGATACGATGGCCAGCGTGTTCGCGTACACCTATCTGGCCGATGTGCCCGGAAACACCAATACGGAGGTGTTCTGCACCAACGCGCCCGGCCTGCCAGAGCGCTTTGCAGCCAGCCGCGCAGCGCTGACCGACGGAGACTACGCCGCCATGATGGCGGAGGTGGCCGCCGATCTGACGGTCTACACCGGTGGGGACTGCCTTCTGACGGACGACAGGGCGCCGGTGGAGGTGCTGGGTATGCGTGTGCTGGATGAGCTGATCGCCGGAGAACTGGACTATTACCGGGAGAATTTCAGCCTGCAGGAGATACTGGGAATGCTGGGCTGACGGCGGCGCTTGACAAGCCCCGCCGCCGGGGCTATGATAGCCGTGCCGTCCATCTGCCCGGCGGCCGAAACGAGGAAATGAGGAATTGCTATGGACGCAGTTGTTCTTGACCATGTGGATAAAACCTATACCACCTACAGCACGGATATCGTCCTGACCGGCGAGACGCGGCCCAGCCGTACCCGACAGGTGCTGCGCGGCCTGTCGCTGACCATTCCCGCCGGAGAGATCACCGTGATCGTGGGCCGCAGCGGCTGCGGCAAGAGCACGCTGCTGAAGCTGCTGGCAGGGACAGAGACGCCTGACACCGGGACGATACGGATTCCGGAGGGCTGGCACAGTGCCATGCTCAGCCCGGATCCCTATGTCATCACCTGGACCAGCGTGCAGCGGAACGTGGCCATGGCCTGCGGCGTGGGGAAAACACCGGAGGAGCGCTATGAGCGCGCCAGCGAATTCGTACGGCTGGTGGGCTTGGAGGACTACGCCGACCTGACGCCGGCAGAGCTGTCCACCGGTATGAAGCAGCGTCTGGGCCTGGCCCGGGTGCTGGCGGGGCAGGCGGAACTGCTGCTGATGGATGAGCCCTTTGCCTCCCTGGACTTTTTGACCCGCGCAGAGCTGCAGAGCCAACTCCTGGCCATTCAGGAGAAGCTGCCCCGCACGATCGTGCTGGTCACCCACCAGCTGGAGGAGGCGCTGCTGCTGGGGCGGCGAATCATTGTCATGCACCCGGACAGTACGATCTGTGAATTTGATCTGACGGATCTGCCCTATCCCCGGGATCTGGACGATCCGACGCTGCGGCGGCTGAAGAAGGCCGTTACCGACCAATGCCGCTATACCGCATAAGAAGCGGCGATGCACACTATAATTGCTGTACCATACCTGCGGCCTGTGCCGCTGAAAGGAGACTGTTATGCTTTCCGGACTGACGCAATATGTGCCCGAAGCGACCCTGACTGTTTACGACAATCTGGAATTTCTCATTCGCCTGCTGCTGTCTGCCGCCTTGGGCGCGCTGGTGGGTTTGGAGCGCAGTAAGCGCCGCAAGGAGGCGGGCATCCGTACCCACTGCATCATTGCCTGTACCTCCGCACTGTTTATGATCGTCTCAAAATACGCTTTCCTGGATTGTGTTACGCTGGATGGTCTTCGCGGCGCAGACCCTGCACGCATTGCCGCCCAGGTGGTCAGCGGCATATCCTTTCTGGGGGCCGGCGTTATATTCAAAAACGGCAACTCTATCCGCGGACTGACTACCGCCGCCGGTATGTGGGGTACCGCCGCCATCGGTATGGCTGTGGGTGCCGGTATGTATTGGCTGGGCCTGTTCGAGGCGGCTGTCCTCGTTGCTATCCAGATTATTCTCCACCGCTTCCCTGTGGGGGCGGATGCCCTCACGACCCAGGAGCTTCTGGTGGAGCTGGAGGATACGGATGAGCTGCGGGCCCGCTTTGACGATCTGCTGAAGGAGCACCGCGGCCAGGTGACAGAGAGCAGCCTCACCCGTCAGGACGGCTGCCTTCGTATGGAGATCACCGTCCGGCTTGAGCCGCCGATCACCCATGATGAAGCACTGGCCTTTATGCGGGAGAACCCCGGTGTGAAAAGAATGTCTGTATAAGCGACGCATGAAAAGCCGGCCACCAGGCCGGCTTTTTCATGCGCAGTTGCGGTTTTCACTGGAGTTTGCTATACTCTGTGTGAGAAGGGAGATGTTTCTGTGCTGCATACTGTTATGGCGTTCCTGCCGTTGGCGTTTTTGATCGTATATGCCCTAAAGACCAGAAAAATGGCGGATGCAATGGTCCTGGCCACTCTGCTGGCCGTGCTGCTGGTCCATCGCCAGCATTTTTTCACTGGGCTGATCGACGCCATGTATACTACACTGGGCAACAGCTCCTATCAGTTTGCACTGTGCAGTATTCTGGGCTTTGGCGGAATGATCTCGCTGTTTCAGGCCTCCGGCGGGCTCATGGGCTTCCGGGATCTGCTGGCGAAGGCGGCCAACACGCCCCGCAAAACGCTGCTGCTGGCGTGGCTGCTGTCTGTGATCATGTTCGTGGACGAGTACCTGAATGCCCTGACTACCACCATCTGCCTGCGGGGTGTCTCCGATAAAAACCGTCTGCCCCGGGAGCACCTGGCGGTGCAGACCAACATTATGGCATGCTGCCTGTGCGTGACGGTGCCCTTTACCAGCTGGACGGCATTCAGCGTGGGCCTGATCTCCGACTTCGGCCTGGGGTTCACGGATTACCTTCAGGCGGTGCCCTTCATGTTTTATCCGCTGGCGATGATGCTGGTAAGTCTGCTGCTGGCGTTGGGCTGGTTTCCGAAAGTGGGCATGCTTCGTCAGGCGTATCACCGGGTGGCCTCCGGCGGCGCAGCCTTTGAGCCGGGAGAAAAGGACGAGAAGCTTGTGGACATTGACGAGGTGGATGAGCACAATGTCTCCTCGGCTTGGAACGCTATTATCCCGCTGGCGGCGCTGGTGGGCGGCACGGTGCTGTTTGACAATGATTTGCTCCACGGTATCATCGTGTGCCTGGTGGTGCAGTTCTTGCTGTATGTGATACAGAAGCGTATGACGGTGGGAGAATACTTTGCCCGATTCTTTTCCGGCGTTAAGGGTATGACCACCATTGCTGTGGTGGTGGGCTTTGGCCTGATGCTCAGCGACGCCAACCGTACGTTGGGGTTGTTTGATATTCTCATCAACGGTATCGGAGGGGCGGTGCCCCGCTGCCTGATCGCGCCGCTGGCGTTTGTGCTGGTGGGATTGACCGTATTTGCCGTAGGTGGCTGCTGGGCGGTAATGACCATCGCTATTCCTGTGTTCATCCCGATGGGACTGGCTGCCGGGGTGGCTGCGCCGCTGATGATCGCCGCGGTGATGAGCGGCGTTACCCTGGGATATAGTCTGTGCTTCTATGCGGACACGGTGCTGATGACCACCGCCGGCTCGGGCGTTTCCAACCTGACCACCATACGGGCGGCAACGCCCTATGCGCTGGCGGTGGGGGGCCTTTCGGTGATAGCGCTGTTGGTGGCCGGGCTGTGAAAACGGTGGCTGGGTTGTGAAAGCAGCGGGTGGAAACAGTAACATTTTTGATAGAAAACCGGTGGTTTACAGGGCGGGGAAATCGTGGTACACTATGTGGGACCGGCGTTTGACACGCCGGAAAAGCGCGTGCTTTTTGTGCGCTTTCGCTGTACACTTATGGTACATTCATGATACATTTACGATACCTTTGTTATACATTCTCTTTCGCTTTTTGCGGACTTGATGCGCTGTATGTGGCCGCAGAGGAACGGATATGTGCGCCGTGCGGGGGAAAATGCGAGGGAAGGGAGGTGCCGCCATGCTGCGACGGATACGGGAGCTTTTTAACGACGTGTTCCGACAGGCCGATCTTGTCCTGCTGGCGCTGTGCATCGGCACGTCGCTGTTCGGCATACTGATGATCGCCAGCGCCACACACTATATGCACACCAGCAAGCTGGTGCTGGTACAGGCGGCGGCGCTGTGCATCGGGGCGGTGCTGTATATCGTGGTGTCGCAGGTGGACCTGAACGAGCTGGCGAAGTACTGGAAGTGGATATTCCTGGTGGGCGTGGTGTTCATCCTGCTGCTGGCAACGCCCCTCGGCATTGCCGGGGATACCGGCAACAAGGCATGGCTGGAGTTCCCGTTCCTGCCGGTGAAGGTGCAGCCGGCGGAGATCGTGAAGCTGACGTTTATTATCGTGCTGGCGAAACAGCTGGCGTGGCTGAAGGAGAACCGGGACCTGCGGTCGATTTCCTCCATCGTCATGCTGGCGGCACACTTCGGCGTGATCTTTGCGCTGTACTACAAGATATCCTCCGACATGGGCAGTGCGCTGGTGTTCCTGTTCATCTTCGCGTGTATGTGTTTTGTGGCGGGGGTGGCGCTGCGGTGGTTCCTGATCGGCGGCGGCGCGGCGGGACTGCTGTTCTACGCCATGTGGGACCTGGATCTGCTGGATACCTACATGAAAAACCGGTTCATCGTCCTGTTCGACCACAGCTATGACCCGCTGAACACCGGCTGGCAGCAGACCCGGAGCCTGCTGACACTGGGTGGCGGAAGGATATTCGGGCAGGGGCTGTTTCGCGGCACGCAGACCCAAAGCGAGGCGGCGTCCAGCCTGCCGCACCGGCACACGGATTTTATTTTCTCCGTGATCGGTGAGGAGCTGGGGCTGGTGGGCTGCCTGCTGACGCTGGCGCTGCTGACGGCCATTATACTGCGGTGCCTGTATGTGGCGCGGCACGCCAAGACCCGGCTGGAGGGCTATGCCTGCATCGGTGTGGCCAGTGTCATTATCTTTCAGGTCATCATCAATGTGGGTATGTGCCTGTTCGTGATGCCGGTCATCGGACTGACGCTGCCCTTCATCAGCTACGGCGGCTCGTCGCTGGTGATGCTGTTTGCCTGTATGGGGCTGGTGTCCGGCGTACACGGGCGGGCGAAGCCCGACTGGCTGCGATAGGAAAGACAACAAAAGAACGCCGCGGCTGTGCCGGGGCGTTCTTTGTTTGTTTACACACCAGCGGGCAAAATCGGTTGTAATCAGCGGGGCGCTGTGCTATAATAATATATCAAATCATGGGGGCACAGGGCCGTTTTTCGCTGTGCCGCCTGAAAGCGAGGGTACGCTTATGAAGATCGTGGTATTGGCGGGCGGACTGTCCACAGAGCGCCAGGTGGCGCTGACCAGCGGCACCGGCGTGTGCAGGGCGCTGCGGGAGAGGGGACACAAGGCCATTCTGGTGGATATGTTTTTGGGGTTGGAGGACTACGAGGGCGCGTTGGAAGATATCTTTGACGCGCCGGACGGCCTGTGCGGCCAGAGCCGGGTGGAGCGCGTGGAGCCGGACCTGGAGGCGGTGCGCCGCAGCCGGAGGGACCAGAGCCCCAGCCTGCTGGGCAAGGACGTGCTGACCGTGTGCCGCATGGCGGACGTGGTATTTCTGGCGCTGCACGGTAGCTGCGGCGAGGACGGCCGCATACAGGCCACGCTGGACCTGCTGGGCGTGCCCTACACCGGGTCCGGGTATCTGGGCAGCGGCATGGCCATGGATAAATCCGTGACGAAGCGGATGATGGACTCTCTCGGTATTCGCACGGCTCCGTGGCACGACATCCACTATACCGAGAGCGATATCCCCCGGCTGGCGGAGGAGCTGCCGGTGCCCTGTGCCGTGAAGATCGTCAACGGCGGCAGCTCCATCGGTGTGGCGCTGCCGGACACGAAGGAACAGCTGGAGAAGGCCCTGCGCGACCTGCTGCGCTACGGCGACCATGTGGTGGTGGAGCAGAAGATCAAGGGTCGGGAGATACAGATCGCCGTGCTGGGCGACGGCTATCTGCCGGCGGTGGAGATCATCCCCAAGGGCGCCTATTTCGACTATGAGAGCAAGTACCAGGCCGGCGGCGCGGTGGAGCTGTGCCCCGCGCCTATCACGGACGCGGCGTGGAAGCAGGTGGGCGAGATGGCCCTGAAGCTGCACAAGGGGTTGGGGCTGAGCGTGTACTCCCGTTCGGACTTCATTCTGGACGAGAACGGTCAGGCCTGGTGTCTGGAGATCAACACGCTGCCCGGCATGACGCCTACCAGTCTGGTGCCCCAGGAGGCGGCGCAGGTGGGACTGAACTACGGCGAATTGTGCGAGAAGATCGTGGAGCTGTCGCTGGCGGCGCGAAAGGCGGCGCGGGCATGATGCCGCTGACGGTACAGACCATCTGCGCCGCGGTGGGCGGCACGGTGTTGCAGAGCAGCGGCGCGGCGGTGCGCGACGTGACCACCGACAGCCGCCGCGTGCCGCAGGAAGCATTGTTCATCCCTCTGGTGGGGGAACGCTTCGACGGCCACGCCTATATCGAAAAGGCACTGGAGGCCGGAGCGGCGGGATGCCTGACGGCAAAGACGCCGGAGGCGCTGCTGCCGGGGAAGTTTTACATTCAGGTGCCCGACACGCGGCTGGCGCTGAAGGCGCTGGCCGCCTGGTACCGGGGGCAGTTCCGGCTGCCGGTGGTACAGGTGACCGGCTCCGTGGGCAAGACGACCACCAAGGAGATGATCGCCGCGGTGCTGACGCAGAAATACGAGACGCTGCGGACGGAGGGGAACCTCAACAACGACATCGGCGCGCCGCTGACGCTGCTGCGGCTCATGCCGGAGCACGAGGCGGCGGTGATCGAGACGGGCATGAACCACTTTGGGGAGATACGGTATCTGGGCGAGATGGTACGGCCGGATATCGCCGTTATCACCAACGTGGGCGACGCCCACATCGAAAATCTGGGCAACACACGGCAGGGCATTTTGCAGGCCAAGTGTGAGATATTTGAAAATCTGACCCCGGAGGGCGTCGCGGTGCTCAACGGCGACGACGAGCTGCTGAACACGGTGACGCTGCCACAGAGCATCCTGCGCTGCGGCGAGGGCGAGCACTGCGAGGTCCGCGTTACGGACATCGACGACCGGGGGCTGGAGGGCGTGGCCTGCACCGTGACCACGGGACAGGCGGCCTATCGGCTGGAGACGGCGGCGCCGGGGCGGCACATGGTCTATCCCATGGCCATGGCGGCAGCCATCGGCGAGCGGCTGGGCCTGACGGCGGCGGAGATCGCCGGGGCCGTGTCCATCATCGCGGAGGTGGACGACTCCCGCATTGAGACCCGCTATACCCAGGGATGGGTCAGCCAACGCACCGACAGCCTGGAGGAGGCGTTGGCCATGGCCCGGCGGCACCTGGCGGACCGGACCCCCTGCGCCATCGCCTATCACGGCAACGTGGTGGACCTGTTGGAATACCTGTACAAAAACGATGTGCACGTGGACCTGCTCAGCGACCAGACCTCCTGCCACGTCCCCTATGACGGCGGATACTGCCCCCAGGGACTGACCTTCGCCCAGCGGACGGAGATGCTGGACCATGACCCGGAGAATTTCCGGAAGCTGGTGGACAAATCCCTGCGGCGGCACTATGAGATGATCTGCCGGTTCCATGACCGGGGGACGTATTTCTTCGACTATGGCAACAGCTTCCTGAAGGCCGTGTTTGACGCGGGGGTGCGGGACGTGTGCCGCAACGGGGAGAACGACCTGGACGGGTTCGTGTTCCCCTCGTATGTGGAGGACATTCTGGGGCCGTGCCTGTTCGACTTCGGCTATGGGCCCTTCCGGTGGTGCTGCCTGTCCGGCCGCAGCGAGGACCTGGACAAGACCGACGCCGCGGCGGCGGAGTATATCCTGGCCCACAACCGGCGATATCAGGACTATGACAACTATGTGTGGGTGCGGGACGCCAAGCGCAACCGCATGGTGGTGGGCACCCAGTGCCGCATCCTGTATCAGGACGCCATGGGGCGCATGAACATCGCGCTGAAGTTCAACGAGATGGTGCGCAACGGCGAGATCGGCCCCGTGATGCTGGGCCGGGACCACCACGACACCGGGGGAACGGACTCCCCCTTCCGGGAGACCTCCAACATCAAGGACGGCTCCAATATCATGGCGGACATGGCAACCCAGTGCTATGCCGGCAACGCCGCCCGGGGCATGAGCCTGATCGCCCTGCACAACGGCGGCGGCGTGGGCGTGGGGAAGGCCATCAACGGCGGCTTCGGCATGGTGCTGGACGGCTCGGAGCGGGTGGACACCATCCTGCGCATGAGCATGCCCTGGGACACCATGGTGGGCGTGGCCCGGCGCAGCTGGGCCCGGAACGACAACGCCGTCACCACGGCCATGGAGTATAACCGCCTGTACGCCGGGCAGGATCATATCACCCTGCCCTATACTGCGCCGGAGGACGACGACATCATCGCTGCCGTGCTGCACGGGGCCCGGTAAGGAGGGGCTATGACCACCTATATCA
>OLSA01002780.1_pt1 | contig 12709 bp, 7 predicted proteins | sample 1672731 | NCBI WGS metagenome assembly OLSA01 (sample SAMEA3136718, study PRJEB25190) | human gut metagenome | biome: human gut; feature: human-associated habitat; material: faeces | place: Austria | collected 2013
GGGCTCTCTTGTCAAAATTATGACTGGCGCGCCAATGAGCCGAGCAAAGAAGATTGCGGAATCTGACGAGCCCATCAATGCCAGGATCCTCGTCCCGGCGGCAATGTCGAACGGGCGTATTGATGATGCGCAGCTTGTCACCGAGAGAGTGTCAAAGGTTAAAGGCGAACTCTTCACAAAGGAGGGCGACGTTGTCGTCAAGGCTTCCACGCCCTATGACTGTGTTTTCATTGACAAAGGTCATGAAGGCCTGCTCGTTACCTCGTTTGGCCTTATTCTACGTCCAGCCCCACGTGCATCATTAGACATGCGCTTTCTGGCCATTTACCTTGGCCTTGATCAGACAAACAAAGCGCTCCAGAGCATGAGCAAGGGTATGACCATCCAGCTCATTAAAAAGAGGGATATTGGTGACCTCCAGGTTCCTATCCCCGATTTGGAAGCGCAGCTGCGTTTGGCCAGTCTTTTTGAATGCACCCAAAAGCGCAAGGAGTTTTGCCGCTCAATGATTGAGAAAAGTGACTTGCTGCTTCAGAGCGAGTTTTCCCGCACGATATTCGATAACGACTAATCCCTCATTCTCACAATACGAAAGGATTCGACATGATCACCGGACCGACTAAAAATAAGGTTGACGCCATTTGGCAGAAGATGTGGGAGGGCGGTATCACCAATCCGCTTGACGTCATCACCAATATCACATATCTCATGTTTATGCGCCAGCTTGACGAGAAGGAGCTCAAAAGCGAGCGCATGGAACTTATGTTGGGTGAGGCTCAGCCGTATATCTTCCCTGATACATATACAAATGATCGCAACGAGACGATTTCCGGTAAGGAAATCCGTTGGAGCAGCTTTAAGGACAAGCCTGCTGAGGATATGTACCGCATTGTCGATCGCTTTGCTTTTCCGTTCATTAAAACCTTGGGCGACGAGTCGGCTTATTCTCGTGCCATGGAGAACGCAACTTTCGGTTTTCCTGCCGGCAAACCAACTCTTCTTGAACGGACGGTTACCGGCGTCGACGAGCTTTTGCGCGACTTTGATGAGCACATTGGCGACCTGGGCGACCTGTATGAGTATATGCTCTCGAAGCTTTCCACCGCAGGTACTAATGGTCAATTTCGTACGCCGCGACATATTCGCGAGATGATGGTTGAGTTTGTTGATCCTAAGCCAGGTGAACTTATCTGTGATCCTGCATGTGGTACTGCTGGTTTTCTGATCTCTGCCGCTGAATATATTCGTAACAATTACGAGAACGACATGACGGCCGAGCAGTGGGATGCTTTTGCGGGCGCAAACGGTGCCGAGCCCCAATTTAGCGGTTTTGAGATGGATCAGACCATGCTGCGCATTAGCTCCATGAACCTGATGCTGCATGAAGTTGAGGCTCCTGATGTACGCTATCTTGACAGCGTTTCTCAGAAGAATGACATCTCTGACAAATTTGATGTCATTCTTGCCAACCCGCCCTTTACTGGATCGATCGATGCCGAGGGAATCGACAAGGGACTTCGCGCTATCGTCGATACTAAGCAAACCGAGCTGCTCTTTGTGGCGCTCTTTTTGCGCATGCTAAAGGTTGGTGGTCGTTGCGCCTGCATCGTTCCTAACGGCGTGTTGTTCCGTTCTAATTCCAAGGCATACAAGCAGCTGCGTCGCGAGCTGGTTGATGGGCAGAAGCTGGAAGCGATTATCTATATGCCCAGTGGTGTGTTTAAGCCCTATTCGGGTGTGAGCACGGCTGTCCTTGTATTCACTAAGACCAATTCTGGCGGAACCGATAACGTTTGGCTTTACAACATGGAGGCCGATGGCTTTACGCTTGACGATAAGCGCGACGCCGACGGTAAAAACAACGATATCCCCGATATTCTTGCGCGTTGGAAGAACCTTGCTGACGAGGCAAAGCGCGAACGCACGGAAAAGAGCTTCCTGGTGCCTAGACAGGAGATTGTCGACAACGATTACGACTTTAGTTTTAACAAATACGTTAAAACCGAATACGAGCGCATTGAGTATCCGCCTACGGAAGAAATTCTGGCAGATTTGGAGGAGCTTAACGCTCAGATGACCGCAAGCTTGGCTGAACTCAAGAAGATGCTGGGTGGTGAGTTCTAATGGCGGACAAACCCCGATTTAGCGGGGAGAAAGTGAAGCTAGGCGCTGTTGCAAAGGTCAACCCGAAAGCGGAAAAACTTGCCGGCGACAAAGACCTCGTGTCGTTTCTTCCTCTTGCTTCGGTGCATACCGATGGGACAACGGAATCTGGCGAAACATTTAGCAGAAGTGAGGTCAAAAAGGGGCACCCCTACTTCAGGCGAGGAGACATCCTCGTTGCTAAGATTACGCCAAGCTTCGAAAACGGGAAGATTGCGCTTGCCGTAAGTGGTATGCAGGAAGGTTATTCTTCAACTGAGTTCCATGTAGTTCGCCCAATGCCTGATCGAGTCGATTCCTATTACCTTCTCGCCTACCTACGTTCCTCAAAGGTTAGGGTGTTTTGCTCACGCAGAATGAAGGGGAGCGCTGGTCAGAAGCGCGTCCCCAGGGAGGTCCTTGCGGGCCTGGCTCTCAATCTCCCCGCGTTGGATGTCCAGCGAGAACGAGCGGCAAAATTCAAGGAGATTGCTTCGCTGATCGCCGCTAATAACCAGCAGATTAAGAAATTGAATCAGCTTATCAAATCCCGGTTTGTCGAGATGTTTGGAGATGCGCAAGTCGGCTATAAATACAGACTCCAGAGCCTAGGTTCAGTGCTTTCTACTGAGCCTCAAAATGGTTTGTATAAACCGCAGAGTTTTTATGTTGAGAAAGGTGGCTCGCCCATCGTGCGCGTGGATGCCTTTCAAAAAGGCTACATAGAGGATTATTCGGCCTTAAAGCGACTGACCTGCACCTCTGCGGAACTTGAAACATATGAACTCGTCAATAACGATATCGTGATCAACAGGGTTAATGGAAGCATCGATCGCGTGGGCAAAATCGCCTGGATTCGTGGCTTGCGGGAGCCAACTGTCTTCGAATCAAATATGATGCGCTTCCATATCGACGAGAAACGAATGGACCTCGCCTTTGTAACAACGTATTTGAATTCAGACGATATCAGACAGCAAATTAAAGCTTGTGCCCGTATTGCAAACCAGTGCAGTATCAATCAGACAAATGTCGCCAACTTCGTTATTCCTGCCCCTCCTCTCGACCTCCAACAACAGTTCGCCGACTTCGTCGCCCAGGTCGACAAATCGAGGTTTGTTGCATGTTTTGGGTGGGGAGTAGGATAATTAAACGCTAGCAAATGAGATTGTTTGCCGAGGTATGAGATGGGTGGCGGACATGAATTTCGACTTCCTGAAGCGTGAAGATGGCTACTATAGTCTCTTTGCTGATGCCTGCGTCGAGGCCGAGAAGGTTTTTCCTGCTTCGCCCGCCATGTGTGCGGTTGGGTGCCGAAAGGCGCTCGAGCTTGCCGTCAAGTGGGTCTACGCCATTGATGACTCCATCAGCATGCCTTATCGCGATAATCTCTCTTCGCTGCTTCACGAGCGTACATTTATGGAGGCGGTCGACGAGCGTGTTTGGCGCAAGCTCGTTGGAATTAATAAGCTTGGCAATCTTTCCGTTCATACCGAGCGAGTTGTGACTCCGCAAGATGCTGTTTTGGCGCTTCGAAGCCTCTTTGAGTTTACCGATTGGATTGATTACTGTTACGGCCCCGAGTATATCGAGCGATCCTTTGACGAGAAGAAGATTCCAAAAAAGGGCGTTCAGCTCACGGCGGCGCAGATAAGAACCATCAAGAGTCGCGAGGCACTTCTCAGTCAGAAAGATGAAGAGATTAAACGACTCGAAGAAGAGCTTAAAAAGATGAGCTCCTGGGCAACTCAGGCCAAGGAGGAGAACAAACAACAGCGCGATTTCAATCCAGAGGAACTGTCCGAGTTAGAGACCCGCAGGCGCTATATTGACTGGGACCTTACACTTGCCGGATGGACGCTTGATAAGAATGCGATTCGTGAGCGTAAAGTTCAGGGAATGCCTATTGAGCCAGGTAACAATACGGGCAACGGCTATGTTGACTATCTGCTTGCGGGCAAAGATGGCAAACCTCTTGCCGTAGTTGAAGCAAAGAAAACAACCTATTCTGAGCAGAAGGGCCTCAAACAGGCTCGCCTCTATGCGGATTGCCTCGAGCAGGAGTTCGGGTATCGACCGCCTATTTTCCTCACCAATGGTTTCTCAACCCTCTTTGTTGATGATGAAAACGGTGCGCCGCGTCAGGTGAGCGGCATCTTCTCGCAGGACGATCTGCAGAGGCTTCTTAATCGACGTGGAGCAACCGTCAAGCCCACAGGCCTTGCGGTGAATGAGGCAATAGCTGGTGGCGGAAAACGCTACTACCAGGTTGAGGCGGTCCAGCACGTTTGCGCAAACATTGAGGAAGGCCATCGCAAGAGCTTGCTTGTTATGGCTACCGGTACGGGCAAGACTCGTGTTTCGGCGGCTCTCGTCGACGTTCTTATGCGATCAGGTCATGTCAAAAATGTCCTCTTTTTAGCAGATCGAGTTGCTCTTGTGCGTCAAGCCAAGCATGCCTATCAGAACTATCTTCCCAATGCGTCGCTGTGTAACCTTTGCTCAAACAAAGAGGAGCGAAACGCGCGCGTTGTCTTTTCTACGTATCCCACCATAATGAATGCCATCGATAAGGAGCGGAACGAAGACGGCGATCGTATGTTTACGCCGGCGCATTTCGACCTCATTATCGTTGACGAGGCGCACCGCTCGATTTTCAAAAAGTATCGCGCCATTTTCGAGTATTTTGACTCGCTTGTTGTGGGGCTTACCGCGACACCTGCTAATGAGGTCGATCGCAACACCTACGACTTCTTTGATGTGGAGCGCGGCGTGCCTACCTATGTTTACGAATACCGCACCGCTACCGAAGTCGACCATGTGCTCGTCCCGTACTACGGCATCGAGACGCATACGACTTTTATCGATGACGGCATTACTTACGATGACTTAAGTCCGGAAGAGCGCGAGCGGTTTGAGGATGATTTTGAGGAGGCCGGTCAAGAAGCTCCTTCTGAGGTCGGTGAAGAGGAGATCAACAAGTGGGTTTATAACGAGGGCACTATTGACAGCGTGCTCATTACCCTGATGGAGAAGGGAATCCATACCCAAGGTGGCCAAGAGCTTGGCAAGACTGTCATTTTCGCCCAGAACCAAAAGCACGCCCGTTATATCGTCGAGCGTTTTGGAGAACTCTACCCGAGCCTGCCCGGCGACTATATACAGGCTGTGATTCATTCCGACGACTATGCACATGCGATTATTGATGACTTTGAATTGAAAAATCGTCCCGTCATTGCTGTGTCGGTTGATATGCTAGACACCGGTGTTGACGTGCCCGAAATCGTAAACCTCGTGTTCTTCAAGAAGGTTCGGTCAAAAATCAAGTTTTGGCAGATGATCGGCCGCGGCACCCGCCTATGCGAGGGTCTTGATGTAATGGATCCCCTTAGCGGCCCCAGTGAGGATAAAGAGCGTTTCTTTATCTTTGATTGGTGCCGTAACTTCCAGTTCTTCCGAGAGAATCCCAAGCTGGTGGAAGGCAAACTGGTGGTTTCTGCCGCCGAGCAAATATTCGCTCGGCAGGCGGAGCTTGCCATGCTTCTCCAGGAAAGCACTTTCGCGGATGATGAGTATCAGACTTGGCGCGCCCAGCTTGTCGAAACAATGCGTAGTCAAGTAGTCGCGCTCAATGACGAGCTATTTACCGTGCGCCAGCATCGGCGTGAGGTCGAGATTTATCGACGCGTTGAGTCCTATACGGTGCTTTCTGCAGTATCTCTTGCCGAGCTCAAAGATCCAATATCCATGCTCATTATTAATGATGAGAGCGATTTAGGTGCCTTGCGTTTTGACAACATCATGTATGGATACATGCTGGCGCTATGCAAATCTCAAAGGGTGGAAGTCTACAAGAGCCGTGTTGTCATGATGGCGAATAAACTTTGTTCTCTGGCGTCAGTGCCGCAGGTCAATGAGCAAATGTCTTTTATCAAGCATGTGGCGGACGGCCAGATGCTTGATGGCGCCAGCTTGCTTACGCTCGAGGATATTCGTAAAAAGCTTCGTTCCCTAGTGAAGTTCATTCTTGGTGGCCAGGATCGTCGCGATGTTATTACGCATCTTAATGATCCAGTCACTCAGATAACCTACGGCGTGGTCGCTGATATGAGCGAGGACTTCGAAGATTACAAGCTAAAGGTGGAGCGTTACTTTAAGGATTATTCGGACAACCTGGTTATTCATAAACTGCGTACCAATAAGCCTATGACGGAATCTGAGTTTGCCCAGCTGGAACATATCTTTACCTGTGAGCTTGGCAATGCCGAGGACTATGCCACAGCATATGGGAATACGCCGTTTGGTATTTTGGTGCGCAGTATCGTGCATCTGGATAGAGATGCTGCCAACGAGGCATTTGCCGAGTTCCTGAACGATCAAAGCCTTAATGAGCAACAAATCAACTTCGTCAAGCGTGTCGTTGAGTATGTGGTGAAGTTCGGCTTTATGGAGCCGGGAGATCTCAACCGTCCACCGTTTACTCGCCCGCGTTCTTTCATGCAAATATTTGATGAGCGTCAGCAGATGGCTCTGGTTACCGTCATTAAAACCATCAAGGAGAATGCTGTTTCGCCGGCGGCGTAAGGCGCTGCGTTCCTTTGTCCCGTTTTTGTTGTCAAGCCTGTTCGATTTTTCCGCCATTTTGGGCGGGCGCCGCTGCAGGAAAGGCGTCGCCGCCGCTTGCCGGCGATTTTTTATGCAAGCAAGCATCGCTTTTATTCATTTTTGGGTATCCGAGCCCAGTGTGCTCGGACTGTGACTTGCAGTGGGGCACCCTGTGGCCATTGTGCGTGCTGCGCGAAAAAGAGACGTATAGCCTTTGGATGCTTCGCGTTTGCTGCCGGCCTTGTGCTATCATTTTGGCCAATGCGTTGACGGAGAGGGTTTTGCCCGCCGCGTCGCCGGCAAGAGAGGGAAGGTCATGGGCTGTAAGCCTTCCTGCGGTGGCAAGGGCCAAGCGTTCACTCCCGAGCAGCAACCTCAACGGGCGCGCGGCCAGCGGCGGCGAAGCCCCAGTAGGGAAGCCGTGAGCCTCGCGATAAGGGGCGCAGAGTGGGCGCGGCGGGCCAGACATCCGCCGGGTCAAACAAGGTGGTACCGCGGAATTCAACCGTCCTTGGGCAATGCACATGCCCGAGGGCGGTTTTTTGTTACCGAACCGGGCCGCGTTTTCGCAACGTCAGACGGCGGCAGCCGCCTCGGCAAGCGGGGAACGCGAGAGACGAAAGGGAAGACATGAGTCTGATTGATGATCTGGTCAAACTCGAGGAAGAGGCCAAGGAGCTCGTCGCAGGCGCCGACGACGCCGCAAAGCTCGAGGCCGCGCGCGTTGAGCTGCTCGGCCGCAAGGGCCGCATTACCGGCCTGATGCGCATGATGGGCAAGCTCGCTCCCGAGGATCGTCCCATGATGGGCAAGCGCGCCAACGAGATGCGCCAGCTGATTGAGGGCATGCTCGACGAGCGCACCACCGAGATGAAGGCCGCCGCCCTCAAGCACGCACTCGAGCACGAGGCCGTCGACATCACGCTGCCGGGCATCCGTCCGCAGATCGGTCACCAGCACCTGATCAAGCAGATCATCGAGGAGGCCGAGGACATCTTCTCCGGCATCGGCTACACCGTCGAGTCCGGCCCCATGGTCGATACCTCCTACTACAACTTCACCGCGCTCAACGCCCCCATGGATCACCCGAGCCGCTCGGCCCGCGATACCTTCTACGTGGTCGACAACAACCCCGGCAGCGTCGCGCACCCTGAGGCTCACGCCCATGGCGAGTCCGATGTGCTGCTGCGCACCCAGACCTCGGGCGTGCAGATCCACACCATGGAGTCGCAAAAGCCGCCCATCTACATGATCTGCCCGGGCACCGTCTACCGTCCCGACACGGCCGACGCCTGCCACCTGCCGCAGTTCAACCAGATCGAGGGCCTGGTCGTCGACGAGGGCATCACCTTTGGCGACCTTAAGGGCACGCTCGACTACTTTGTTAAGTGCATGTTTGGCGAGGACCGCAAGACGCGCTACCGTCCGCACTTCTTCCCCTTCACCGAGCCTTCCTGCGAGGTGGACGTGAGCTGCCACGTGTGCGGCGGCAAGGGCTGCAACTTCTGCAAGCATTCCGGTTGGATTGAGATCTTGGGCTGCGGCATGGTCGACCCCAACGTCCTGATTAACTGCGGCATCGACCCCGAGAAGTACACCGGCTTCGCCTTTGGCATTGGCGCCGAGCGCGTCGCGGCCCTGCGCTACGACCTGCCCGACCTGCGCACGCTCATGACAGGCGATATGCGCTTCCTGAACCAATTTTAGGCTGCGGCTTGCCCAAGCACGGCACCTCGGCGCTCATTCGTCGCTTGCGTACCAAAGTACGCGGCGCTCCTCTTTCGGGCCGATCTGCCGCACTTGGACAACCCTCGCTTTGTAAGGAATGTTCACAAAGTTGAAGTTTCCACCTGCATCTCTTCGCAGGCTTTCAGTATGAAAGGAGAGCTAGATGCGTGTTTCTTACGACTGGCTCAAGACCATGATCGATATTCCGGAGGATCCCAAGACCCTTTCGGACGAATATATCCGTACCGGCACCGAGGTCGAGGCGATTGACACTGTGGGAGAATCCTTCGACCACGTGGTGACCGCCAAGGTGCTCACCAAGACCCCGCACCCCGATAGCGACCATATGTATGTGTGCTCGGTCGACGTGGGTGACAAGAACCTCGACGCCGACGGCAATCCCGCTCCGCTGCAGATTGTCTGCGGCGCGCAGAACTTCGAGGCCGGCGACCACATCGTCACGGCCATGATCGGCGCAGTTCTGCCCGGTGATGTCAAGATCAAGAAGAGCAAGCTTCGCGGTGTCGTGTCCATGGGCATGAACTGCTCCGCGCGCGAGCTCGGTCTGGGCGGCGACCACTCCGGCATTATGATCCTGCCCGAGGATACGCCCTGCGGCATGCCGTTTGCCGAGTATGTTGGCTCAAGCGACACCGTGCTCGACTGCGAGATCACGCCCAACCGCCCCGACTGCCTGTCCATGATCGGCATGGCCCGCGAGACCGGCGCCATCTTCGACCGCGATTTCCACGTTGAGCTGCCTGCCATCAAGGCCGAGACCGGCCGCGCGACCGACGACGAGCTTTCGGTCGAGATTGCCGACGAGGGCCTGTGCGACCGCTACGTCGCCCGCATCGTGCGCAACGTGAAGGTCGGCCCGTCGCCCGACTGGATGGTCAAGCGCCTTAACGCCCTGGGCGTGCGCCCGCACAACAACATCGTCGACATCACCAACTACGTGATGATGCTCACCGGTCAGCCGCTGCACGCCTTTGACCTGGACACCTTTGCCGAGCGCGATGGCCGCCGTCGTGTGGTGGTCCGCGCCGCCCAGCAGGATGAGAAGTTCACGACGCTCGACGGCGAGGAGCGCACGCTCGACGCCGGCATGGGTCTCATCACCGACGGCGAGCGCCCCGTGGCGTTGGCCGGCGTTATGGGCGGCATGGATTCCGAGATCGAGGACGACACCGTCGACGTGATGGTCGAGAGTGCCTGCTTCAACGCCGGTCGCACCTCGCACACCAGCCGCGACCTGTCCCTGATCTCCGACGCCTCCATTCGCTTTGAGCGCCAGGTTGACGAGACCGGCTGCGTGGACGTCGCCAACGTTGCCTGCGCGCTCATCGAGGAGATCGCCGGCGGCGAGGTTGCTCCCGGCTATGTCGACGTTTTCCCTGCGCCCAAGACTATCGACAGCATCAAGCTGCGCCTGGCCCGCGTGCACGCCATTTGCGGTGCCGATATCGAGCCCGACTTTATCGAGCGTTCGCTCACCCGCCTGGGCTGCACCGTCGAGCGCGACGGCGATGACTTCATGGTCACCCCGCCGAGCTTCCGTCCCGACCTGCCGCGCGAGATCGACCTGATCGAGGAGGTCCTGCGCCTGTGGGGCATGGGCCGTGTGACGGCGACCATCCCGGCTGCCAAGAACCACATCGGCGGCCTGACCCGCGAGCAGAAGCTCACCCGCAAGGTCGGCGAGATCCTGCGCGCCTGCGGCCTCAACGAGACCACGACTTTCGGCTTTGCCGCCCCGGGCGACCTGGAGAAGATCGGTATGTCCACCGAGGGTCGCGGTTGCCCCGTGGTGCTCATGAACCCGCTGGTAGCCGAGCAGACCGAGATGCGTCGTTCGCTGTTGCCGGGCCTGCTGCAGTCCGTGGCCTATAACGAGGCCCACGGCACGCCCAACGTGCACCTGTACGAGGTCGGCAGCCTGTTCCACGGTCGCGAGAACGCCAGCCTGCCCAAGGAGACCAAGTCCGTGGCGGGCGTGCTCTCGGGCCAGTGGAGCGAGCAGTCCTGGAACATGAAGTACCGCAAGCTGCGTTTCTTCTTTGGCAAGGGCATTGTCGAGGAGCTGCTCGCCCAGCTGCGCATCGAGAAGGTTCGCTTCCGTCCCGTCGAGGGCGAGGGCTATGCCTTCCTGCAGCCGGGTCGTGCGGCCGAGGTTCTGTCCGGCGGCACCGTGCTGGGTTGGGTCGGCGAGATTCACCCCGAGGCGCGCGAGGCGATGGGCATCGACGAGGTCGTCGTTGCCTTTGAACTCGACCTGGACAAGCTGATCAAGGGCGCCCGCAACCAGGAGAACTACCGTGAGTTCTCGCAGTATCCGGCCGTTGAGCACGACCTTGCCATTGTGGTCGACAACGCCGTGACCTGCGAGGATCTTGAGCGCCGCATTACCAGCGCCGGCGGCAAGCTGCTCGAGGGCGTGCGCCTGTTCGACGTCTACCGCGATCCCATCCGCATCGGAGCGGGCAAGAAGTCCATGGCCTTTGCGCTTACGTATCGCTCCGACGACCACACGCTCACCAGCGAAGAGGTCGAGAAGGCGCACCAGAAGATCGTCACCAAGGTGTGCAAGGGCGTAAACGGTGAGGTCCGCGGCTAAGATTTGCGCTGGGAGCACAGGACCCCTCGGCAGTTGCTGTGGGGCCCTGCGTGACCACGGTGTTCGGAAAAGGCATTGCTGAGCCTGCATATATGACACGCGCATTACATAACGGCGTGCTGCTTTGTCGGCAGTGCGCCGTTTTGCTATGATAGCCCGCGGCGTGTTACGAATCTTACAATGCGTAACACTGACAAGGTGATTTAAGCGGCGTTGCAATTCTGTGCGCCGACAACCGGGAGGCGTACATGCACATTCCAGATAATTATCTGTCCCCGCAGACGGATGCCGTCATGGCAGTGGCAATGGTGCCCGTTTGGGTCCACTGCATTAAGAAGGTGCGCGCCACGCTCGATCGCGAGCACATGGCCTTTCTGGGTATTTGCGCTGCGTTCTCCTTCTTGCTCATGATGTTCAACGTGCCGCTGCCTGGCGGCACCACTGGTCACGCTGTTGGCGGCGCGCTCATCGCACTGCTGCTGGGTCCCGAGGCCGCGGCTATCGCTGTCTCGGTCGCGCTGGCGCTGCAGGCGCTGCTGTTTGGCGACGGCGGCATCCTGTCCTTTGGCGCCAACTGCTTTAACATGGCCTTTGTGCTGCCGTTTGCCGCTGCTATCGTGTTCCGTGCGTTCAACAGCCGTTTGCACGACAAGAGCTGGGGCACCTCGGTTTCGGCCGTTGTAAGCGGCTGGGTCGGGCTGTGCCTGGCGGCCCTGTGCGCGGCAATCGAGTTTGGTATTCAGCCGATGCTCTTTACCAACGCTTCGGGCGCGCCGCTGTACTGCCCCTTCCCGCTGTCCGTGGCTATTCCGGCCATGTTGATCCCGCATATGTTGGTTGCCGGCGTGATCGAGGGCGTGGCGACGGCCGCCATCTACGGTTTCATTAAGAAGACGGCGCCGAGCGTTATCGTCGGGCCCGAGGCCGTCGATGGCCAGCTTACTGTCGAGGGCGCTGCTGCCAAGAAGACCTCGCTGGTTCCCACGCTCATCCTGGTCGCCGTGCTTGTCGTGGCTACGCCGCTCGGCTTGCTTGCCACAGGTGACGCATGGGGCGAGTGGGACGCCGAGGGCGCCGCGACCGCCGTTCAGGAGGCTGGTGACGACAGCCTGCAGGCTTCGGTCGGCCTCGATACCCCGACCTTTGCCGACGCTCTGCCTACGGGTGATTACCTGCAGGCCTATTCCGAGGAACAGGGTCTTGGCTTTGCCGGTCAGGCTGCCATGTATATCCTGTCCGGCGTGATTGGCGTGGCGGTGCTTACCATCGCATTCCGTCTGATCTCGCTGACGGTTAAGGAAAGCGGTGCTCATGGCAATAGCCGAGCTGCCTAGCTGGCTTGCGGTCGAGCAGCGTTACGAGCCCGTGGGGGCTCGGCATCGTGTGATGCAAAAGAATGTCCTGCACCTGGCGAGCCTGCTTGAGCGGGTTCGCCTGGGTGGAGGCGCGCACGAGGGCGGGTCGATGGTCGACCGCGCCCTTTCTTGCGTTTCGGCTCCGGTGCGCCTGGTGGGGATGTTCGTTTGCGTCCTGTGCGTGTGTCTGACGCAGAGTCCGCTGTACCTCATGTTGATGGCGGCGATCGCGTTGGTGCTGGTCGCGGTGCGCCCCGTACGCGGG
>OLSA01002800.1_pt1 | contig 12662 bp, 10 predicted proteins | sample 1672731 | NCBI WGS metagenome assembly OLSA01 (sample SAMEA3136718, study PRJEB25190) | human gut metagenome | biome: human gut; feature: human-associated habitat; material: faeces | place: Austria | collected 2013
AAGTTCTTTCCGTTGGCTTCTACACCTTTATTTTTCTTTAAGATGAAGTTTCTTGCGTATCCGTCGCTGACGTTTACGATCTCTCCTTTTTTACCAAGTGACTTTACGTCTTCTGTCAAAATTACTTTCATTACAAGTCTCCTCCTTCTATCATTTCGTCAATCACCTGTTTTAAGCAGGCTACCGCTTCATCCATATCCGTATGGTTGAACTGCGCTCCCGAAGCGTTCATGTGACCACCTCCGCCCAGACGTTCCATGATGATCTGTACATTGACCTCATCGATCGCGCGGGCGCTGATATAGATCACGCCTTTATACTCGGTCAGTACAAAAGACGCCTTGACGCCGACAATGTTCAGCAGCTCGTTCGCCGCCTGTGCTCCGACCACCGTCGGGCTGTCCACATAGTCGCTCGGGCATTCGGAAATCGCGAACTGGCCGCGGAACAGCTCCGCATTGCGGATCGTCTCTCCTCTTGCCTTGTAATCGTTCATATCTTCACGGAACAGCTTGCGCACACGCGTCACATCCGCACCGCAGCGGCGCAGGAACGCTGCCGCCTCGAACGTGCGGACACCTGTTTTCTGCATAAAGTTGTCGGTATCGATCATGATGCCGGCATAGATGCTGTCCGCCTCCACGTTCCGGATGCGGATTCCCTCGGTAAAATACTGGAGAATCTCGGCAACCATCTCGCTCGCGGATGATGCATACGGCTCAATATAGGAAAGCACCGAGTTGCGGATCGTATCGCTTCCCTGCCGGTGATGATCCAGCACGACGATCATTTTCGCCATGTACAGCAGATCCTCACACTGTGTGATGCTCGGCTTGTTCGTATCGACCACAACGAGCAGCGTGTTGTCGTCCATGATCTCTTTCGCCTCATGGTTGTTGACAAACATGTCCGCCTCATAATCCTGGTTGTCGCGGAACGTATTCATCAGCGGAATGATCGAGCTGGTCGGGTTGTCGATGACGATGTACGCTTTTTTATTCAGCGTTTTCGCCGCACGGTAGATACCGATGGCCGCACCGAACGAATCGGCATCCGGCAGGCGGTGTCCCATGACAACGACCTTCTCTTTTGTGTTCATAAATTCTTTCAGCGCGTGCGCCTTGACGCGGGCTTTGACTCTCGTATTTTTTTCCACAGCCTGCGTTTTTCCGCCGAAATACTGAATCTTCGAACCGTCCTTTAAAACGACCTGATCGCCGCCCCGGCCAAGAGCCAGGTCGATCGCGATTTTCGCATACTCGGAGTTTTTCGCAAACGATCCAGCATCTGCTCCGATACCCATACTGATTGTGACCGCCATCTCGTTTCCGATGTTGATGGTCTTGACGTCCTCTAGGATATCGAACTTTTTCTCTTTCAGTTCATTTAACGAACTCCGGCGCATGACCACGATGTATTTGTCGTTCTCATACCGCTTCACCAGTCCGTCGAGATCGTTGAAATATTTGTTGATCTTTCGCTCGACCAGTGCGGTCAGAAGGGAACGGCGGACCTCCTCGACGCTCTCCAGAGCCTCGTCGTAGTTGTCCAGATACAGAAGACCGGTGACCATCGTTTCGTCCTCGAATTTCCGCATATACTCGCGGAGCTCCGTCTCATCGAACAGATACAGTGCCTGAATAAAATAGCCTTTGATATCTGTGTTGATCATCTCCGAATTCTGGATCAGCTCGTCGATGCAGACGCTTTTTACATGGGCACGGAAATTCTTTTCGCCGTAAGCCACGTCGATGTCGGTCTCCTCCTCATTTTTCGGCAGCCGCTCGACCGTCAGCTCCGGAAAAATGGTGGCGATACATTTATGATACTGTGTATCCTTCCCTGTGATTTTTGTAAACTCTTTATTGACCCAGAGAAGTTTTCCCTGCGAATCCATAACGGCATAGGGCAGCGCCAGTTCCTGGATCAGATGCTTCTGAACCTGGCCGTATTCAGTCGCAAAGGTAATCAGCTCGTTGATCACCTGCGGACGCTGTCTGTAATAGAGAACTGCGGCTGCGATCACATAGACTGCAAAAAACAGCGTGAACCACATTCCTGCCATCACATCCACAAAATACATGCCGATATTCATCACAAGCATCAGGACGGACAAAATCAGCGGCCATCGAAGATAGCTCCGCAATTGGCCGCTCAACTTCATTTTGCTTTTCATTTCCTAACACCTTTCCAACGTTGCGTGTTGTATTTCGCTCCTGTCCTTCCGATTATACCACTTTGACCTGTACTTTGGCAACAAGATACTTCTGGATACAAAAAAGGTACCCGCCCTTTTCGGGCAGATACCTCCATTTATTTACCGATTCAAAATGAACGTTCGGACAGTGCTTAGCGCAAGTCAGAATCAATCATCTACGTACGGCATAATAGCCATATGTCTTGCTCTCTTAACGGCTACTGTTACTGCTCTCTGATGTTTTGCGCAGGTTCCAGTTACACGTCTCGGCAGGATTTTACCACGCTCGGATACATATTTTTTCAGTTTTGCTGCATCCTTGTAGCTGATCTCTTCTCCACCACAGAAAACACAAACTTTTCTTCTTCTGCGGGCCGGTCTTCTGGAAGCTGGTCTTTCACTATTATTATAAGCCATGATCAATCTCTCCTTTTCTATCAATTAAATGGCAATTCTTCGTCAATGCCATCGGGAATATTCATAAAACCATCGGCGCTGCCCAGGTCAGATGTATTCGCGGACGGAGCCGGATTGTTATGCTGCGGTGCGGAGTATCCTCCGTTGTTTCCGCCTGCATTTTTGCTCTCTGCAAACTCCTGCTCTTCTACAACTACGTCTGTTGTGTAGACCTTCTGGCCTTCACGGTTGGTGTAGCTTCCGGTCTGAATGCGGCCGGTGATGGCGATCTTCGTTCCCTGACGCAGGTATTTCTCTGCAAATTCTGCCTGGCGGCCGAAAGCAACGCATCCGATAAAGTCTGCGGTTGCGGAATCGCCGTCTCTGCGGAATCTGCGGTCAACAGCCAGTGTATAACGGGCTACCGCTGTGGAGTTCTCTCCAGCAGAGTATCTGACATCGGGATCTCGGGTCAATCTTCCCATCAATATAACTTTATTCATTCGCTTACCTCTTAAGCTTCCTTTTTAACGACTAAGTATCTCAGTACGTTATCCATAATACGCATATGGCTCTCGATCTCTGCCGGAGCTGTTGCGTCTGCTTCAAACTGAATAAAGTAGTAATATGCTTCACGCATATGCTGAATTTCGTATGCAAGGCGTTTTTTGCCCCACTCTTCTACTTCGCCAACTGTTCCGCCGTAACGGGTTACATAACCTTTGGCTTTCTCAACTACAGCTGCGCGTTCCTCTTCTTCAAGTTTTGCATTCACAACCAGTGCTAATTCGTACTTGTTCATGCTTTACCTCCTTTTGGACTTTTTGGCACCCCATTTTCATTATGGGGAGCAAGGAATTATTTTTATACGTCACAATTTGTTATTCTAACATAAAAAAGGGCTTATAGCAAGCCCTTTTTCGCGTGTTTTCTTGTTTTTTTCACGATATTACGCATCTTTTTTTCGTAATCCGCGGGTGTTTTTCTCGACCAGCTTGCGTGCTACCATGATCTGGTGGCCGCAGCCGGTGCATTTGAGACGGAAATCTGCGCCGACACGCAGAATTTCCCACTCGCTGCTGCCGCACGGATGCGGCTTTTTCAGTTTTACAATATCGCCTACTTCGTAATGTTCTGCCATGTTTCTTCCGCCTTATTTTTATATTTCCTGACACTTTCCGAGATTTTTTTTTCAAGGTTCTCTCTGTATCATCAGAGCCGCACCTCCATTTTTCACAGCTCTGAATTTTCACACCCGGATACTGCCGAGCACCTGTCCGATCGGCTGCTGGATCAGAAGATCCGCATTGCTGTCCATCGGCGTTGCGCCCTTGTTGATGAGAACCAGCGCATCGCCCTCAAAATACTGGAGAAGGCCTGCCGCCGGATAAACCGCAAGTGACGTTCCGCCGACAATCAGAAGATCTGCCGCCGCAATCGAGCGGATCGCTCCGTCGAGCACTTTCTCGTTCAGGCTCTCCTCGTAGAGAACGACATCCGGCTTGATCATGCCGCCGCATTTTTCACATCTTGGAACGCCGCTGCTCTTTCTCACCAGCTCTGTATCGCAGGATGCCCCGCATTTCATACAATAATTGCGGTGTGTGCTTCCATGCAGTTCATACACTACTTTACTTCCCGCCGCCTGATGCAGTCCGTCAATGTTCTGCGTCACAATCGCTTTTAATTTTCCCGCCGCTTCCAGCTCTGCAAGCTTTTTGTGCGCCGCATTCGGTTCTGCGCCGACCGGAAGCATTTTGTCGCGGTAAAAAGCATAAAACTTTTCCGGGTACCGCAGGAAATAGCTGTGGCTTAAAATTGTCTCCGGCGGAACGTCATACTTCTGATGATAAAGGCCATCCACGCTCCGGAAATCCGGAATCCCGCTCTCCGTGGACACGCCCGCGCCGCCGAAGAATACGATATTTTCATGCGTATCAATCAATCTCTGCAGTTCTTCGATTTTTCTTTCCTCTTCCATCTGTCATTCCTCCTTCTGACCAATCATTACCGGTTCCGCCGCACGCCCAGAACGACGAACCGTCCAGTCGTATCGCTCGCCGCACAGGTGGACAACACAATAATATGGCTGTGTTCATCCATCTCCGGCTGCTCTACCGGGATCTCTGACCGCGCCGCCATGGTATTCAGATACTGTACAAACGCTTCACCCCCGCCGGAATACAGCGTGTAGACATCACTGTCTGCCTCCGTATAAAAAGCAGAAAAAATCTGGTACACATCGTTTGATTCCGGCGTCAGCATCCAGAAATAGACGCTGTCCCTATATTTTTCCTGCTCCTTCATCTGTTTCAATTTTCCGAACATGGAGAGATTCTTCATATTATGACCGTAAACGATTGTGTTTCCATCACTGAAATCATCCTGATTCTGGTAATCGAGGAAAATGGAACCCGCAAAGTTGCTCGTTCCCTCATACGTCGTATGAAGATACGCATCATTGTCCGGTCCCTGTACGACCGGGTAACTGATGTCGAGAGCTTCGATATAAAGCCATCCCTTCACATCCGGGTTAATCGCTTTTAAGGATTCAAAATCGACGGCAAGCGGCGGTTCTGTCGGATACGACAGTGGTTCCGGCTCCGGTTCGGAAGGCTCCGCCGGTTCGGATTCCGCCTGCGGCTCCTCTGTTTTCGTCGTTGCCGGTGTCTCTGGTGTTTTTGTAATTTCCGTCGTATACTGCTGCAGATCCCGGTATTCATCCGTGCCGGTCTTGTAATCCAGGTAAATGCCGATCAGCTTGTACCCGGAAAAGCAGAAAACAGCAAGTGCCGCTAAAAATACCAGAGTCCAAAGCGGATTGCCGCGTTTTTTCTGTTTCTTTTTCTGTTTTCCCATGCGTCTCCTTTATCACTTTTTTACTGTCTGCGCTGTTTTCTCGAAGCGCTCTGAATTTGTCTCAATTATAAGCGTGCCCCTTTCTTTTGTCAACTTATGCCCCCGGAAAAGGATTGCACCCGCCCCCATCTTATGATAGACTAAAAGTCGACTGACAAGTCACTTGTGAATACAGTAACACACCACATACATGAGGAGGAATTCCATATGCGAACAATCAAAAAAGTCGCCTCGCACATCTTCATTGATGGCTTCGGCGGCATGACGCAGGGTCTTTTTGCAACCCTGATTATCGGTACGATGATTCAGCAGATCGGTCTTCTGATCGGCGGTTCGACCGGAAATGTGATCTATCTGCTTGGAAAAGCTGCCGCAGCCCTGACAAGTGCCGGTATCGGTGTCGGCGTGGCAGTGAAATATGGGGAAAGCCCGCTTGTCACGGTTTCTGCAGCCGTCGCCGCCATGGTCGGCGGTTATGCCGGCAAGATCACCGGCGGCACATTCTTTGTGGACGGAAATGCCGTTCTGGCAGGACCTGGCGAACCGCTCGGCGCTTTCATCGCAGCTTTCGCAGGCATCACCTGCGGCCATCTGGTTTCCGGCAAGACCAAGGTTGATATCATCGTGACACCGGTCATCACCATCGGAGCCGGTTCCGTTGTCGGACTGCTCGTCGGACCGCCGATCTCCCAGATGATGACAGGCCTTGGAAGCATCATCAACTGGGCAACGGAACAGCGGCCGTTCATCATGGGCATCGTTGTTTCGGTCGTCATGGGTATGGTTCTGACACTGCCGATCAGCTCCGCTGCACTCGGCATCATTCTGAATCTTTCCGGTCTTGCCGCCGGTGCCGCAACGATCGGCTGCTGCTGCAACATGGTCGGATTCGCGGTTGCAAGTTATCGGGAAAACAAATTCGGCGGCCTTGTCGCACAGGGTCTTGGAACCTCGATGCTTCAGGTGCCGAACATCATGCGTCATCCGCTGATCTGGCTGCCCGTCATCTTCTCGAGTGCGATTTTAGGACCGGTTTCCACCATAATTGCCAATATGCAGAATAATGCAACGGGAAGCGGCATGGGCTCTGCAGGTCTTGTCGGACAGATCACAACCTACTAGATCATGATCGCTTATGATGATCCGAAGCTCGTCATCATCAAAATCATTCTGCTCCACTTCGTGCTTCCGGCTGTGATCACCTTGTTCTTCTCAGAGGTATTCCGCAAGGCAAACCTGATCAAATCCGGCGATATGGCTTTGAATCTGTAATCTGTATTTTTAAAAGGGAATGGAACTGCGCATCCGGCAGCTCCATTCCCTTTTTTATCCACATTTCTCTTCTGATTTTTTCTGTTTTTACACCGTTTCTTCTGCGTTTTCCGCATTTTCCACTGCCGCGGCCAATTCAGCTTCCGCTGCCGCTTCTTCTGTCTCCGTTTCTTTCCCCGGCCGCACGCGGTGTGCCTCTACCATTGGCTCAATGGTCTGTGCCATCAGCAGATGGATCATGTCAAGGCTCCGCTCGCGGAACCGCGACGGCAGAAGCGGCGCGATCGCCACATCCGTCACGAGGGATTCAAGGCCCTCGATAATCAGATCCTTGCCCGGCGTCTCATTCCACTCCAGTCTGATCCGCTCGAAATCACGCTGGAAAATGATTTTGACCCTCCGTCTTGCGGCCTCTTCCAGAAATGCAAACTCAAGCTTCAGCACCAGTTCGCCGTCTTCATTCTCCGCAAACTGTCCCGTCGTTCCGAGCAGATACGATTCCTCGTTTTCCACCCATTCTACAACTTTGGACCCCGTAAGACCGATCGCAATGCGCTGTGTTTTTTCTCCCTCGGTCAGCTCGACAAAGAAACGGCCTTTTTCATAGAAGAAACCGATGCGGCGGATGCCGTCGGAAAAGTTGTTGTGGAAGACCTGCAGCGTCAGCGGAAACATGCCGACATGCGTGTCCTCCATTTTATATTCTTTTCCGTGCAGAAGCTGCGCCATGTCGATCTGACGCGGTGTTCCGCTGTTCCGCGGCCCAGGTGTTCTCCGCTTCCAGCCGCCGCGCAGGATTCTTCCCGGTGTCTCTTTCGCGCCCTCCAGATCACAGCAGGTCTGCACCAGCTTCTGATATGCCATCGGGCTTTCCGCCTCGCCGGATTTCAGCTCTGCACCAAATTCCGCGCCGAAATACTTCCGCACAATGTCGAGCATCTCACACGTCTGGAACAGCTCGTTGCTGCCCGCATTCGTCACAATCACCACGCCGGTATCCGGGTAACCGAGCACGTTCTGCCCCAGCATGCCATTGAACGCAAAGCTGCCCGGCCGCTCCTCCATCCAGACCTGGTAACCATAGCCATATTTTCCCATCTTTTCCGGCGGTGTCGCATGAACGGAGGTGGACGCTGCGACCCATTCCGCCGGGACGATCTGTTTTCCTTCGAATTTTCCGCCGTTCACGTACATCACCCCGAGCTTGGCCGCGTCCTCCGGGCACAGGAAGAGGCCCCAGCCGCCTTTCGTAATCCCTGCCGGGCAGCTCTCCCAGAAGACTTTCCGGATGCCAAGAGGCTCAAACAGACGCGGCCGCAGGTAATCTACCATTTTCATGCCGGTGCGCTCCTGTATGATTGCAGACAGCAGATACGTGTTCATACTGTTGTACTCAAACGCTTCGCCCGGCGTTCCCTTGACCGGCGCATTTAAGAAGCTGTCCACCCAGTCGTTGCCGGAAACAACGCCCATCTCATTGAACTGTACGCCGCTCTTCATCGTCAGAAGATGCTCCACGGTCAGATTCGGGCGCAGGATCTTCTGCAGCAGACCGTTTCGTTTTTCAAAAATATCATAGACGTTCTCGTCCAGGGAAAGTTTTCCTTCACTGATCAGAAAACCGACCGCCATGCCGGTGATGCTCTTGCACATCGAATACGTCGCATGCCAGATGCCGCTGCGGTATGGGGCGAAATTGCATTCGCAGATGACCTGTCCGTTCCGCAGGACCAGCAGGTGATGCATGTCCGTATGGCGGGCGGCGGCGAGCTCACGAAGCATCTGCGTCAGCTTTTCCGATGAGATGCCCTCGCTCTCCGGCACCACGCGCGGAAAATACGTTTCCGGAGATGCAAAATCCCCGAACGCTTCCTTCTGCGGCGCAAAGTCCGTCTTTCCCATATGTCCTGTCGTCCCACTCATAAATCCCCAGATCATTTCCATTGCGGTTAACTGTTCTTTCGCTGCCATGTACGATGCCTCCTGTCTCATGCGGTTGGATTTCCCTGTTTTTCCAGTTTTCCTCATTATATCCAGATTCCTTGAAAATCGCAATGCTTCTTCTGATAAAAAAGAACCGACATAGAAATCTGTATTTCGATTTCTGCCGGTTCTTTTCCGTGTGTGATTTTTTTATTTTACTTTAGCTTACTCATTCCAGAGTTTCATACGCTCCTGATAATTCTGTGTGATAACTTTTTCTACATCTTCCAGTCCTGCGTCATTCATTTCGGAAATCATCTTGTCGTACTCTTCCATTGCCGCATCGTGGCTGTCTGCATTCACAATCTTCGGATATTCCTGATCGTAGATATCCTGGATTTTCTGCCATTTCAAGCCATCCGGAGTGCTTCCTGCCGGGGTAAGGCCTGCAAACTCTGCGGTATCCCATCTGTCGTTCTCACCAAAGTGATTCATAGCCACCTGCCGGGTCTCTTTTACTTTATACTGTGATACATCGTATGGAGTTCCGTCTGTACCATTTCCGTTCTTTACAAACCAGGTCCATTTGCGGACGCCGGTATCCAGTATTGTTTTGTCAAAATCCGTCTGGAATCCTTCAATCAGATCATCGTTCGGAACGTGTTTTCCATCTTCCATATTCCAGTTGGTTCCCTCAATACCCCACATCAGAAGATACTGTCCTTCTTCGCTTGCAAGGTAGTTGATCATCTTCATGGCTGCTTCCGGATTTTTACAATTCTTGGTGATCGCGATTGCATCCCAGCCAAGTGTACTTCTTCCGGAGTAAGTAGTTTCATCTGCACTGATTCCGTTTCCAAGGATTTTATAGGAATAGAATTTTGCATCTTCTCCTACAGAAGAAGCAAGTGCTGTATTTGCTGCATCGGTATCCCAGTAGGAAGCAAAGGTACTGAATACGTTGCCTGCAGACAGTTTCTGCGTCCACTGATTTTTCTTGTTGACAACCCACTCTTTGTCCAGAAGGCCTTCGGTATACAGTTCATTGGCAAAGGACATCATCTCTTTGAAGTTTGGTGCTTTGGCAACATGTTCCAGATTGTCCCCATCCTGATAATATGTTTTCAGACCATACATTCCTTTTAATGTTCCATCGTAGTTTTTGGATTCTGCATCAAAGGTAATGGCAATACTCTCTTTTCCGTCAATGGTCGGATGAAGTTCTTTGAATTTCTTACAAATGTCAATATACTCTTCCTGTGTAAATGGCTCATCGCTGTCTGCGCGGTCTTTTCCAACGATTTCGCACAGATAATCATAGCGCATCAGAACACCGGCTACCGGATCCGGATCTTCTCCGTACCAGTTATTCAGATAGTAATTCTTTCCATCGGTATAACCATCTGTATAACCGTCGTCATAATCATCCTCGAAACTGTCCTCTCCATCGTCATAAGACTGTGGATAGTTTACTGTCACATTCTGATTTACACTAACCGGATTATACTGATTATTGGTCTGTGAGTTGTTCTGGTTGTTGTTGTTTGTCTGGCTGCTGCTGTTGGAATTGTCATTTACATTGGAATTTGTATTTGATCCCTGGGAATTTTCATCCTTTGACGGATCTGTTGTAACGGCAGGGGTCACATTTGAACTGTACTTTACAACTATAACCGGTGAAAATGAATACAATGTAACCGTGACTTTGCCATTGGAAACGCTGTCCGGCTTTACCGTCTGCCAGCTTCCGCTTTTTAATTTATGTAATACATAAACATTGTCTCCAGCCTTAATTCCACTTGCACAAATCGTTACTTTGATTCCTTTGGATGTATTCGTTGCAGACGGAACGCTGATATCAGACATGGCCATGACGGTTGCACTTCCGTTCTGTGCACTTGCCACAGCATTTGCCTGACGGTTTCCCTCGCGGTAAACATCTTTGTCCACACCCTTGGAAGAAACCGTGATAAGCTCATTGTTTGCATTATAACCGCTGCTTTCAACGGTTGTTGCCTTATTCAGCTCATCGGTTCTTTGAACCAGTGCCGTATCACTTGTTGGTGATGGATCTGCAAACACGGTTGTGCCCATTGTAAATACCAGCATCATAGCTGTCACAACTCCTGTGAAAATTTTCTTTTTCATCGCAATCTACCTCCTTTCCACGTAATATAAACTGCATGTAACTCTATCTATATCAAGTGCGCGCGCACTGGATACCTTATTGTACGGGTGTATAAAACACCTTCATAATGAGTTCTTCCATGGCATCTTCATCGACATGGTACTCCTCATACCGTTTCCCGTCAATCGGCTTTCCCTCCACCGTTTTTCCGGGAACCGTATACATCTGGTCTTCTGAAAAACCGTAATTCATCAGCTGCTCAATCATACTTGTGAAATCCACACTGGTTACCAGATAATCGGAAACAGAATTGTAAATTTCTGTCACCTGATCCGGGTTTTCTGTGGATACTTTTTTTAATTTATCCATATAGGCAACAATATACTGTTCTTCGCGCTGCAGACGCTTTGTTGCACTGTCATATTCTTCGGTATCCCTTCCATGCAGGTAATAATAAGCCTGCGTCCCATTCAGGGTTACTTTTTGCCCTTTCTTCAAATTCACACCGGCTTTTGGAAACGAAATATCCTGCTGTACAGTCACTTCCACTCCTCCCACAGCATCATTCATCTGTGGGATTCCCCCCATATTCATCGCAAGATAACCGCTGATCGGAATATTTTGAAACAGGCCGGAAACCGCATCCACGGTTTTGCTGCAGCTGAGGCGCTTACCGTCCCCGAATGCATGCTGCAAACAGATCTGAGTTTTAAGCGGTCCCATATCAATACCTTCTTCATCACACAATTCGATATCTGCCATCGTGTTTCGATTGATGGAAATGACCTGCAGCTGCTCTGTTTTGTTGTTTACAACAAGAAGAAACAGTGCATCGGACTGCCCGCCTTGGGTATAATCGCTGCTTTGCTGTACCGGACCATCGATATCAACCCCCATCATGAGGTAGGTTTTGATATCTGTATTATACAGATACTCTTTTCCCTGATAAGCAACTACACCCTCCTGCCACTTTTCCTGACCGGAATCCTGTGTGGTATCTGTCTGCCCCGCAACCTGCTGCTCATAAGAATTTTCTGTATCATCCGCAATGTGGAAGCCGGCATTTTCCGCCTTCGTTTTGACCCCTGCCACAATCACAAGTGCAAGAATCACCACCATCATTCCGGACATAAAATACAATGCATTATGAAGTTTTGTCGATGGTTCATGCATTCTTCTCATGATGTTCTCCGTAATTTCCATAATAGCTGCCATAATAGCCGCCATAGTAGCCACCCTCATAGCCGCTCTTCTTCATCCGTACTTTGTTCAGTACCGCACCAAGTACCCTCACTCCGGAAGCTTCCATCTGCTTTTTGACCGTCTGGATCAGACGTCCGCTTGCCATGCCCTGGGCAACAACAAGAATCGCACCATCACAGTGTTTTGCGATCACTGCTGCGTCGATTGCAGCTCCGATCGGCGCACAATCCAGCAATACATAATCAAAATGTTCTTTTGCAAAATTAAGTAACTCGGTAAAATACTTTTTTTCCAGAATTTCTGTCGGGTTTGGTACTGACGGACCGGCAAAAATCATAAACAGGCCCGGAATCGTTGTACCGTAAAGTACGTCTTCGAGTTTTTTCTGTCCGGACAGAAAATGGGATAATCCGTAGATTTCTCTTCCATCCGAAGCCACTGCCCGTAATCGTCCCACGTATACGGATTTACGCATATCGGTATCGATCAGCAATACACGTTTGCCGGATTCCGAAAAAGAACGTGCCAGATCCATCGTCACGGTACTTTTCCCTTCGTTTGGCATGGCAGACGTCACAACGATGGTGCAGATATCATCTCCGCAGAACTGGATATTGGTTTTTAATGCCCGGAGTGATTCTTTCATCGTATAATTTTGTTTTTTCAGATTCTCAAATGTTACCG
>OLSA01002806.1_pt1 | contig 12641 bp, 15 predicted proteins | sample 1672731 | NCBI WGS metagenome assembly OLSA01 (sample SAMEA3136718, study PRJEB25190) | human gut metagenome | biome: human gut; feature: human-associated habitat; material: faeces | place: Austria | collected 2013
ATAATCGACTTAAACGCCGCTTCTTGGTCAAATTTTGCCTTTCCTGCCATTACTCCTGCTCTCCTTTCAGAAATTCCTCTATAAAGGCTTTGTAGTCCTCTGATACCGTTGATTTTTCTGCAAAGTCAAATATATCTACCCTGTTCGCCTGTGCTTCTTCCACTGCTACTGCGGAACGGATATAGGTCTTATAAATCGGTGCAGAAATATACTGGCTCAACTGCTCCGTAAGTTCCTTTATCTGCTTGCTGATATTTGCCCTCGGATTGAAACGAGTAAACAAAATACCCGTTATCTTCACATTCGGGTTGCAATACTTCTGTACGCTCTTTACAGTTTCATTAAGCTGGTTAATTCCCGTAGTCGCAAATATTCCTGCCGTTGTAGGTATCAGAATATCACTTGCCGCTGTAAATGCGTTGACCGTCAGCACACCCAACGAGGGCGGCGTATCAACAATGATATAATCATAGTTATCCGATACGGCGGCAATCGCTTCTTTCAGCCTATGTTCCTTTCCTGTCTGTGAAAGCTCCTGTTCTGCTCCTGCAAGCATGATATTTGAGGGGATTATATCATATCCACCGTTCATGTGCTGGATCGTTTCCTCTGCGGTCACTTCCCGTTTCATCAGCTCATAAATAGTCGGTACGTTATAATTTACCGAACCGCAAGCAGAAGAAAGATTTCCCTGTGGGTCAAGGTCAATTCCCAGTACTTTATATCCCTTATCTGCTAACCCTGCGGTCAAGGCTTGTGAGGTTGTCGTTTTACCAACGCCCCCTTTTTGATTAGCCACAGCTACAATTCTCATAGGGTCACACTCCTTTACATTTGTTGTATAACATATATAAGTTATATAATTTATATATGTTATTGTACCACCATAATTTATATATGTCAATCCCTTTCCATACAGATTTAAGCGGTAAAAGAGAAAAGTCCTCACCGTGAGGACTTTTTTTACTCACGGTGAGTAAAAAAAGAGGGCGGTTGCCCGTCCCCCTTTCAATCTTCATAATGTCCTTTGCATGAAACGATATAGATTATCTCGTCTTTTTCATAATAAACAATCCTATTGGTATCATCAATACGCCTGCTCCACATACCGCTTAGATTTTCCTTTAGCGGTTCAGGCTTCCCGATACCCTCAAAGGTGCTTCTCTGAATATCCTTGATAAGTCCGTTAATTCTTTTCAGCGTTTTCTTATCCTGCGTCTGCCAGTACAGATAATCACTCCACGCTCTATCTTCCCATAGCAACCTCATTAGTCCACCTCTATCAAGTCATGCTCTGCGAAATGGGCTTTACCGTCCTTAATATCACGCACGATATTTTCCAAATAACGGATATTGCTATCAGAATAAAACGGGTCTACCGATACCTCAAAAGGAATACGCTTTTCTCTGCCTACTTTTTTAGCAAACACAGTGAACGCCGCACTCATGGAAAGACCTAATTCAGAACACGCCTGTTCCATGCTCTTTTTTACATCTGCGTCCAGCTTGAAATTAACATTAACTGCCTGTGACATATACAACACTCCTTTCTTACTTATAGTATATACAAGAACAAAGAAAAAGTAAAGAATATTTCTTTAACTTTTCTTTAATATTTATAGTGTTTCCACCTCTCATATATTCATACAGCATAATAGCAATAACTTATTTTCTGTATTTATGTTATTGCTATTATGTATATTATTCGTTTGAATTTAATCACGGTGATTAACTCGGTCAACTCGCCCTATTCTCTGCAAATTCTCACAGCGAGAAAACACCGCCCGTAATTCTTCCGTGTCCAATCCTGCCGCTACGATCGGCTCTGCTGGCTTTAACTGCGCTTTTTCTTTTGCCGCTTCATAATATTTATAAACTGTCGGCTTAGACAATCCTGTTCCCCGTATAACCTCTGCTTTACTTGCAGTCGGGTTTTCACGAAAAAAATCAACTATTATCGGCTCTGCACTCTTTCTGCCGTTACCCTCACGCCAATCCTTGTTTTGTCGCTTCATACGAATATCACGAATAGCTCTTGCTTCTTCTAAATGGTCTTTCTGTTTCTGATAATTTCGCTTATTTCTCTCAATATGCAAATCTGTTAGATACTCAATATCTGAAATCTTAAAATTGTAATACTCCTTGCTATATACCTCTAATGCGCTCTCCACATCTTCTTCCGTCAATGGATTGTCATGCTCTATCAGTTTCAGCTTATCAAACACTTCATACATATCCGCTTTCAGCTTCTCTTTCGGCACATCACACTTACAAGCATAAATGACAAGACACATCAGATAATAGTATCTGTGACCGCCCGTAATCTCCCCTGCTCGGTTCAGCCACCAATTATACAGAGCGAAGCCCTGCTTGCCTTTTATGTCCCATTTCTTTTGCCGCTTGTTCTTCTCTACGACTACACGCTGATACCATTCGGGATAACTTTCCTTAGCCTGCTCCCTTGACATCTTAGATGGGGCAAAACGCCGATTCACATCAACCCTATTCTGCGGCTTCACATAGGAATTAAGATACTCTAACGTTACCCTACCGCCAATCTGAAACGCTTTCACTTCAACATCATACTTCGGGTTAATGCTCCCCACCATACGAAAACCTTGAACGATTGACTGATACTGCACTTTATCTTTCTTGGAAGTCGATTTATAGTCCCACATTCTAAAAGTAAGGTCATATTTCAAAGACTTCATTTGCAACTTGATATTCGGAAAAAGGTCTATCGGTTCTTCAAAAACGTAATACACATGAAGTCCCGTGCCACTCATCACAAGAAAAGTTGGAACAGGAAGTGTGCGAATATTTTCCGCTGGCTGTCCAAATCTTAACAACAAATTTTTTAATTCATACAATCCAACCCCGTCAAGGTCAATCGCCAGCGCATACATACGCTGGGCATTCTCTAAATTATTCGCCCTACCTCGATACGCAATCCCACTACACAAAGTAGATGGGTTCTGCTCCACATAATTTATATAATCTTCTTTCCATGTATCTGAAAGCATTATGCGACGCCTTAATCTTCTCCTTGTCCCACTGTCTTTTTCATCGGTATAAAGATAAACTGCATTAGGCTTTTCATAGTGACCACACTGCTCCCCCTGCTTCTGATTATCGGGGAAAATATAATCATAAAAAGAGCAACCGTCCACCTCATCATAAAGCACATTCAAAACTTCCAATACTTCTATATACTCCTGCGGTGGTTCTTTCTTAGCCATAGTACAACACTTCCTTATTTACATGATATATATTATATGTAGTTCTATCATTTTCGTCGTACTTACGGCCATCTATTATTTATATTATATAACATAAATAAGAAAAATGCAAGTTCCTTTTTACCGTTCTTCTACCTGCGTATCAAGATAATAAGTACATAAAGTCCTACTTACAGCCGTAGGGTGCATTTCCAAACCAACTGCACCAGCCACCAGCACATAACCACTTTCCAACCATTGGTTCTCTGTCTTGAACCGTTCCCTCAACTCCACAGGCAAATAATTTTTTACAGGCAACCCATCATAGGAAGATAAATAAGTAACATCAAAACCCTCAATCCTCATGTATAAAAACTCCTCTCTGCTGAATAATATATAATAGCCCCACACCCTATGTAGGGGGACTTAGATTATCAATATATTTTTTTTACCTTTTCAGTGTACCCTGACAATCACCCCATGTCAAGGGGACTTAGATTATCAATATATTTTTTTTACCTTTTTGAAGTCTTAGGGGACTTAGATTATCAATGAAGTAATTCCACCTTTTTTAGTCTTAGGGGACTTAGATTATCAATAGGTTTTTTTACCTATGTCACCTGTGCCGCATATTGCCCTATAAAGCCGTTTTCTCGCTCTGTATGTAGTTTTCCCATATTCTAATAAATCATTCGTCTATGTGGCTTACACAGCTTTTAACGGGTATCTCGCCGCTGATGGGTGAGAAATGCAGTCAAGGGCGGCTCCTGCCGCTTGCCTTGCCCTTGACGAAATGGAACGCCGCACAATAAGAAAAGGGGAAGTTGCTCACTCTTTGAGTAACTTCCCCTTGATTACTTTTCTATACTGCCCCTGTGAGAGCGTCACGGCTTATTAGAGCAGTCTTATTTCCCCCATTAAGGAAATACACCTTGAAAACCACCAAACGGCTCTATGGGGCAAATACCGTGTTATATACCTCTGTCACGGTCATGTGTCCTGTTCCGTTCCCTCGTCTGTGCTTCTTGCTTCAATGCAGTGTCAAGCTGGCGGCGTGCTTCGGCTTCGGCTTGGTAATACTGCAATCGTCCCATGGTTGGAATTTCTTTCTGCTGTCCCATACGGTCAAGTATTTCCTGCCGTTGGTCTGCCGGTATCTGCTTCGCCGCTTCGAGAAATGCCGCTTTTACTTCTTCGGCTCTCTCCTTTGCCCCTCTGTTCTGCATAGCCGCCTTTGCCCTGTTCTGCTCCTGTGCCGCCATGCTTCTTTTTTCTTTTACCGCTTCATCTGCCTTGGACAGTTCGGACACACCAAGCGCACCCAGCTTGTCAAGATTACTCCTGCGCAATCTCTCAAAATTATCAATTTTGTTTTGCAGTTCTTTTTTCTCCCTGCCTTTGAAGATACCCAACTTGTCCCTTTCTTCCTGCAAGCTCTTTATAGTTCGGCTCTGTTCCGATATGGTCTTTGAAATACTCTCTATTTCGTTTGCCTGTCTTTCATAGATCGGGTTCGGCTGATAGCTGGTACGCTCTGCACTCTGTACCATGGCTTTTACAAATTCACTGCGCAACGCTGAAAGTTTTCTTGCCATTTCTTCTGCATAGGCAGTATCAATTTTCGGTGCGTCCTGCTTTGGCTGCTCCTGCCGCATTATACTTTCACGCCTTGCGACAAAACCGCTCTGTGGTTCTGCTGTTTTTGCCCTTTCTCTTATTGCTTCAAGACTGCTCTCTATTTTATCCCGTATGAATGAAATATCTCCTATCAGCTTGTCTTTATGATAATCAAAATAAGGAACTTTACGCCCATCACATTCTATTGTTCTTTCTGCACTGGCTGTGGTTGGCTCTAAACGCTTCGCTATGTTATAGGTTTTGAGCATTTCAGTTTGCAATCTCAAAAGCACATTTTTATTTTCTTCTGTGGCTTTTGGTAACATTCGTTCAATTTTTGCAATATGCTCATGCTGTTTATTCCATTCAATATCTTCTCTGATATTTATAATTTCTTTTTGTGTCTGCTTAGTCAGAATATCTATTGTTTGCATCTGTCCATTTGCTGTTTTGATTTCTCTGTTTATCTTCCCACGGTCAGTTTTAATTCCTCGCTTCTCTAATTTTCTCGCTCCGCCCTCATGAATTGTTGGTACTCTGTCAACTCCCTGTTCCTTTAGACTTCTGTGGTCTATCCTCTGTGGCAGACTTTTTTTTTCAAGTTCTTGGTTTACTTTTTCAGCCCAGCTTTCACGGGAACGCTGTAAAAATTCCTTACTATCCCAATTCGTTGTTTTGACTGTTTTGCATTTATATGTCTGTTTCTTTTTATCATACTGCTTTTGACCGTTTTTATCTAAAATATATTCTTTTTTTTGCTTCACTCCCCACGAATTGTCTTGTTCAATCGGTCTTGTGGTAAGCATGATATGAGCGTGTGGGTTTCCGTCCTCTTTATCGTGAATGGAAAAATCAACACACATTCCATTATCTACAAAATTCTCTTTTGCAAAATCACGGACAAGTTTTATCTGTTCTTCCCGTGATAATTCCACGGGCAAGGCTACTTCATACTCTCTCGCTAACTGCGCTTTACTGCTTTTCTCTATTTGTTCTACTGCGTTCCAAAGTGTAGACCTATCCTTATATTCTTTTGATGCATTTTTACAAAGCATAATTTCACTATATACAACGCCGCCTTTTTTCGTATAATCGTGTTCTATTCCGTCATACTCATTATACAATTTTTCCCCGCTTCTATATGCCGCCGCACCAACGGCAGACCGCCCTTGTCCTCTGCTTATAATTTTACAAGTGCAATGATATATAGCCATAGCTTAACGCCCCCTTTGTCTTTTTTCGTTCTACGCTTTTATATGGATTTCCTCACGGTGAGGAAATCCAACAAGTACAGAAACAAATATTTGCGAATAGCAAATATTGTTGATGTGCTTGCCGCATGAAACATAAAATGCGAATAGCATTTTTCTGTTTCTGCGGTAGCCGTCTGCAAGACCCCTCGGAGAGCGCACATACCAACGTAAGTTGGTATATAAGTGCGCACTTCGTGATATTGCCGCCGCTTCGCTCGCTTAAATTATAAACGCAAACTATCATTTCTTCAATAGCTTCATGATAGCGATAATCTATATGCGGCGGCTATATCATGCGTTCCGCATGAAAGAAATAAAAATGTGCCGTCAGCACATTTTAATTTCTGTAATAAGGAGCGCCGCACACCGTCTAAGAGCGGTGTGCTTGTCCTGTGCTTTTGTATTGCCTATTCTGTCACATTATGATATACTCTGCTTAGAGCAATAAAAAGAAAAAGAAAGGCGGTTATATTATGGCTGAACGAAAAACACCCGAACAAAAATTAGAAGAACTTGAAAAGAAAATGGAACAATTAAAGGCTCAAAAGAAAGCCATTCAAGCAAAGCAGAGCAAACTTGAAAGAGCGCAAAGAACACGCCGCCTTATCGAGAACGGCGCACTTGCAGAAAAATATCTTCGTTGTGAAAAAGTCGAACCTGCCGACTTTGAAAAACTGCTTCAAAAGCTGGTTACGATTGACACAGTAAAAACTATTATTAAGGGAAATGTCAATGAATAATTACAAAGATTTATCATCGGAAGAATTGAAAAGAACTCTTGCTGAAAAGCAGGATATATTACGCAGGACTATGAAACCTGATGAATATAAAAAATTCATGCAGGAACTTGATGATTGTCAGATTAAAATTGACTATTCAAAATTTGGTAAGCCTGTTCAATATCCCGAAACAAAGAAAGAAAAGCGGCAAAGGAAAAAAGAAGAACGGATATTAAGCAAAGCGTCAAGAGAAAAACCGAAAATTCTACTATTTTTTGCAACCGTACTCACAAAAATATTTCCTCTGTTTCTAACAATCTATACTCTTGCAGTTATCCCTATTCTTTTCCTTGTTTGGCAGATTTACAAGTTGATTTCTGCGGATAGCTGGCAAGCCATTTTTCATACTACAAAAACCATATATGTTGTCGGATATATTGTCATTTTCTTTGCACTAACACGCTTGCAGACGGCACTTTATATCTACGCCAATGAGTAAAAAAGAACGCCTTACAGAGTATGGCGTTCCTTTTTGCATTTCCTAATCTTAAAATATCATTTTGTTAAGTAAATCTACTAAGAGTGCTGCGATAAGAGCAAATAAAAATTTCTCTGCGGTATGCAACATTTCTAAGCGTTCTATCTTTAATCTTCTGTTCTCTTTTTCTAATTCAAAATAAGGTTTATACTTATCTTTTATTTGAAAAATTTCCTGTTCCATTTCACATAAATTTGCGTTGTTTTCGTTCATAGTTTCTCCTTTCCTACATTCTATCCGTGAATGTCTTATCTTCATAATAGTTTGCTTTCTGCAACCTCTTATAACCATTCGGGAACACGCACACAACATCTTTCAAATAGGCAAATTCTTCGGGTTTGATAATACGCTTTTCCTCTGTGCTGGAGCTTGTCCCCTGTCCCTTTCCAACACCCAGTATATCGGCGTTGTAATTGCTGGAAACCTTTTTCTTATCATAAGTGCCGACCAGCTTAGAACACCATTCCTGCGTTTCGGGTTCGCTGGCTTTCAGTATTGCCTTATATGAACAGTTGTCAGCTATGACTTCCGCAACATCTTTTCCATAGATTGCGTTAAGCTGGCTCTTGCTCTGAACGATAAGCGCAATATGTATTTTCTTACTTCGCAAAGTTGCCAGTCCATTACTGATGGCTTCTATTTTTCCCAGTCTTGGGAACTCGTCTATCAGAAACAGAATAGGTGTCTTATTGCCCTCTCCCCTGCGCTCAAAGGATTTTAAGAACTGATTACACATCATACCTAAAAGGTCTTTCCATTCTTCCAGCTTATGCTCTGGAATACAGCAGAAAATGTCATATCCACCCTCAATGTCTGCTGGCGTGATACTGCGTCCCTCTCCCGACAATGCCCGTTGTAAATCGTCACTCGTTGCAAATACCGTGATATGGTTTGAAAGCTCCGCAAAAACTCCCGAAAGTGTCTTATCGTCCATGCCGCTAAACTGCATGATTTCCATTTTTGCCTTATCGTTGGTGTCTGCTACGATCTGCTCTATCAGTTCCTTTGTCGGAGTACCCTTTATAATTTGCATACTGCTGGAAAAACTTTCTCCCAGCCATTGCAAATAAATCAGAAAACCAGTGAGCATATTTTGTGCGTTCTTTATCCAAAACGGGTCTTTTACATCTGCTGGCAACGGAATAATGGACATTGCAAGCTGTCGGGCGGCACTGGATATATCATCAGCCGTTTTCAGCATATAGAATGGGTCATATCCGTAGGCGTTTCTGTCTGTCGGATTAAATACCTTTATTGTAGCTTCTCCCCTTGCTTTCTTCGTTTTTTCGTACAACTCGCCCTTAATGTCGATTGCAAAAACTCTTTCTTTCCAGCTCATCAACGTAGGGATTGCAACAGCGGCTGTTTTTCCGCTACCAGCTCCACCAACAATCAAAATATGTCCGTCTGTGCTTTCGGGCATGGTCGCATATTTTCCATTACTCTTGCCGAACACAACACCCGAAAGGTCTTTTGCTGTTTTCAGTGCTACCGTATCACCGCCCAGCTTCGCTTCAAAACCTTTCTTCTGTCTATTATGCAAAAGAAGCTCTAAAAAGCTGAATTTGCGGTCTTTTTTTACCATACGAATGATATTTTGAAGAAAATTTAATGGGCATAAAACATAACAAGCATACCACAAAATAGTGAAAATACCGTCCATAATCTGATTATTTTGTATGAACGTTCCTGTTATTTCCTCATATCCAATCCCTACAACAAGTGGAACACAAAACCACCACAGACCAGTAAACCATACCAGTTTAAGTACATATTTTAAGCCTTTTAGCAGGAACATAAATACCCTTGCTATCATTCCTAAATCGTTTCCGTCCATAAACCCTCCTATCTGCTATGCCCTATATCATGCGTTTTACTGTGTTCCTGTTTTCTCAATGCGTCCTGCACTTTTGTTTTCAAAGCCTCTCTCCTTTCGGAAAACCCTCCTTTTGTTGGTGCTTCTTTCATCTGTTCCATGCCATTGCCGCCCTCTGTCTTTTCTGCGGCTTTCTCGGCTCTCTTTTCGTCATAATAGCCCGATTTTACAAGCCGCATATATTTATCTTCTGTATTGGCTAAATCCCTTAATTCTTGGCTCTGTGGGGTCTTATCGTCCTTGCGCTGGCTGTTTTCTTCCTTGCGCCGTGTTTCCTCTTTCAGACGTTCTTCCCTCGCTGGCTCCTGTTCCTGCCGCTGGCTGTCCTCTCTCTGCTGTCTTTCCTGCTTACGGCGTTCTTCCTGTGCCCTCTGCTCCTGTCTGCGCCTTTCCTCTTGGCGGCGTTGCTCGTCCTGTCTGCGCTGTTCTTCCTGCCGCTGGCTGTCCTGTCGGCGTTGCTCGTCCTGCATACGGCGTATTTCCTGCCGCTGGCGTTCTTCTGCTAAGGCTCGCTCGGATAACTGGCGGCTCTCTACGGCTTGTTGCTCCAAACGCTGACGGTCATTCCTTGCGGCTTCTTCCTGTCTGTTCTGTTCACTCATAATCTCCAAAAGCTCCTTTCGTCTCTTTCTGTGTAGCCACTTCCACCAAACAGGTAAAAACAACATCATCAGAAAGATTATTATAACCGTGTAGTTTTCCGTCCTTTTCTCACTCCTTTCTGTCCTCACGGTGAGTAAGTGTAAATGAAATATTTTATTTACTGTATATATATTATATAACTTATGTAATGTATTGTCAATATATAAGTTATATGTTTTTAGCTATATGCACAATTTTTTCCAATATTTTTCATTTTTTTTAGTGACAATTTATGTACAATGTGTTATATTAAAATTGTAAATTATTACAGTTTCATGGAAATGGAGGTATTGCTTATGATTAAAAAGCACATTAAGAAACTCGTTAGTATTGTTCTTTCTGCTGTTATGGTTATTGGAATGTCAACAACCGCTTTTGCCGCAACACCAATGACATTGGAAGAAGCAAAAGAATATCTAAGCAGTTACAATGTAACAAAAACCAATGCCGCCGGAAAAGAATACACCACACAATATGTTTTCGATTCTGAAAGCGACTTAAATAAAGCTGCCGCTTATATCGTAGAACATGGTCTTGACAACTTTAACAACACGCTTGATGTAGCCATTTCTGAAGCAGTAAGCAAAGAACCACAAAGCACCTTGGCTTTTCCTCGAACAACAGACCCAACAACTGCCTATGAAACAGTTTCCGGGAATGGAAACCACTATGTAAGCGCAGAATCCTATGGATTAGCCAGTTTTGATACTCTTGGCACTGTCGAATATTCAGTTGAGTTAGGATATAGGGTTACGGTCAGCAACGGAAAGTTTACAAACCTTACAAGTATTTCTTTTGATATTCCATATATTTCGGCGGCTGGAAGTTGGGGAAGCACTACTTTCCCGTCCTACTGTAATGATACTAACTGTGGCGTTACTGCAAACTATCTTATTACCAAAACCGTTGAAGTCGGTCTTGGAGATTTTTCCTTTGAAGTTAAATCCGAAACCGATAACGAAATTTTTGCCCTATTAACAAGTCTGAATTAATCAAATAAAAAAGAAGAACAGGAAGAAACATCTTCCTGTTCTTTTTTTTTATGCCTATTTTCTCTTTTGATAAAATCCAACCGCCAATGTCACAAACAGAAGTATTAAAAGAATCCCCACTGTACTCCATATCGGAAAAACGTAATCACCAAAGAAAGATAAATCAAATACCGCAAATGGTACAGTACATAGAAACATCAGACCAACCTGTGTTGTAAAATACAAAAAAATTGTTCGTAACGAAGCCGATATTCTCCTTGAAGCAAATAAATATATTATGAGAATATGACCTATAACGTAAACAAAACTACATACCGTAAAAATCGTTTCTGCCGCTTGCCGCCACATCAATCTTATATGAATATCATTTCCTGCAATAGTTGCTGGATTCAAACTTTTATTGATGATTAAAAAGATTACAGAGTACACTAACAATCCAACAAATAGTAACATATCAAGTATCAGTATAATTTTTTTGTTTCTATCCATTTTTTCTCCTTTCCGTCCTCACCGTGAGGAACTTAATCAACAATTTGTATACTATTTGCCACTCTCTAAAAAATTTTCAAATTTTCTCCAATAGTCAAGGACTTTTTTCATTTCTTCCTCAAATGTACCGTTCTTATATTCCTTTTTCTGCTCGGTATATTCGTTCCAGTATTCCGAAAGTGTCTGTTTGTCTGCTTCAACTTCTTCTCGCCAATCAGATATAACCGTTCTTTCTTCCTGTTCCCATTCTTCTTTACTGGAATAACAAGGCGTTCCCTTTCCGTTAGTGAGGTCTTTCCATGTGTAGGTTCTGCCACCCCTGCCTTTCATCACGCCGCTTGCAAGTGCTTCTTCGCTGGTCTGTATATTTTCTTCGGTACTCTTTATATTTTCCCATGCACCTATAACTTCATCAAGTCCACCCCACTCAATCAGATACCTTAAAAAAGTGAGGTCGGGGAACATTCCAAACCAGCAACGCTCAAACCACTGTTCCGCATACATTCTTTCATCAGAACCGTTACTATATGTTCCGCATACTAAATCGCCGATAAAATTCTCTATCAGCTCCCCCACGGTCAAACCGTGTGCCGCCGCCTTTTCAGAAATACGCTTTACATCAGCGTCCGATAATTTGACTTCGATTGTTCTCGATCTGATTGTTTCAATTTCTTCTTGCTGTTGTCCTGCCATACCTACCACCATTCCCCCTTATCGTTATAGTGCCACCATTTGCCGCTTTCGTACTCGATACAGAAGTTCCCCTCAAAGTCAAACCACGCCTTTACAGGCTCGCCCTCTCCCCATTCTTCAAAGGCTTCTTTATGCCTGGCATAATTCGCCCTGGCTAAGTTCTCCATATCCTCACGAACACGCTTGTACTCTGCGATTGTCTTTGTTCCCTTTATTACCGTATTCATCGCCGCACCTCACTTTACATGTTATTGCTATTATGCAAGTTATATATATCACGTAATATATATAACTTATGCCTGTTATTCAGTTTTGATTTTATCGTATTCTTTCAGCTTTCCAGCGTTTGCGGCTACATAGTCGGCTATCAGTTCCGACACTATATCACTTGCGCTCTGACGGTTCACATAGGCAATTTTCTGTAAAGCTCCGTAACTGCTCGGATAAAGAGCAAGGCTCACACGCTTCTTTGTTTCTCTCTCAACTGGCGGTCTGCCCTTTCCTGCTGGCTTATCAGCTTTCTTCTCGTCCTCTGTTGCTCCTGCTCCTATAATCGACTTAAACGCCGCTTCTTGGTCAAATTTTGCCTTTCCTGCCATTACTC
>OLSA01002829.1_pt1 | contig 12583 bp, 10 predicted proteins | sample 1672731 | NCBI WGS metagenome assembly OLSA01 (sample SAMEA3136718, study PRJEB25190) | human gut metagenome | biome: human gut; feature: human-associated habitat; material: faeces | place: Austria | collected 2013
CATTACAACTGACAGTTGTTATATATAATTGTAATAATAAATATTACAACGGAGAGAAATGATAATGAAACCAATAACAAGAGCAAACTTTGCCATTGGTGCGGAAAAAGAAAAACAATACGGATATAGAATAAATGAAAAATGTATTGGTTGTGGATTATGTACAAGCAAGTGTCCACAGAATTGCATTGATACTTTAAGTATACCATTTAGAATTAGAGAAAATAATTGCCTTCATTGTGGTAATTGCATGGAAGTTTGTCCTAATAATGCAGTGGAAAAGATTAAAAAAGCAGCAAAATACATAAAAGAAGCAGATTATATTTTGATAGGAGCTGGAGCAGGTCTTTCTACAGCAGCAGGACTAACGTATGATGGGGAAAGATTTAAGAAGAACTTTCCTAAATTTATAGAAAAATACGGAATGAAAGATATGTATTCGTTTTCAATCAAATGAATCAGGCGAGAAAAAATTGTGTTATACCAACTTATATGGTTCCTAAATGTCCTGTTTGTGGTGGACCAATGGCTATGAATCTTAGATGAGAGAGATATTTCGTGGAAGATGAGGCAATTGTACCGGAAAGCTTTGGGGAAAGAGCAATAGGCATAAATGCAGATTTAAAACAAACTATAGAGGAAATCAGTAAGGAGCAATTATGAAACAGCAGGAAAGATTGGATTTTTTGTTGGAAAAGTTAAAAGAAGATTCAGTTCAATACAAAAATCTTCAGGTGGAAGAAAATGAAACTGCAAAAAAAGAAGCAGTCCGTTCATTAATGAATATAAGAATGCCAAGGTACATTGACAGAAAAATATTGAAAGTTCAGGATGAATTTTTGCAGAATCAGACTTTTGAAAAAGGGATTGTTACATTAGATATGATTCCAACGGTTAAGGAACAGCATGGAAGTAATAACCCACTGGCAGATAAAATTTCAATATGGCAGGGTGACATGACAAGGCTTAAGGTTGATGCAATAGTAAATGCGGCAAACTCAGCACTTCTTGGATGTTTCGTTCCGTGTCACAGATGCATAGACAATGCCATTCACAGTGGGGCAGGAATGGAACTTAGGGAAGAATGCAACAAAATTATGAATCAGAGAAAAATAAAATATGGTACAAATTATGAGGAGCCAACAGGAACAGCAACCATAACAGAAGCTTATAATCTGCCCTGTAAAAAAGTAATACATACAGTAGGTCCCATATGCTATTTTGGTTTAAATGATGAGTTATGCAATGACTTAAAGAACTGCTATGAAAGTGTTTTAAATTGCTGTGCTGAAAATGGTTTGAAAACAGTTGCTTTTTGTTGCATTTCAACCGGAGAGTTTAGATTTCCAAATAAAGAAGCGGCAGTAATAGCAAAAGACACAGTGGAAAGATTTTTGATGAAAAAGGAAAATAATATAGAAAGAGTTATTTTCTGCGTGTATAAAGACTTGGATAGGGAGATATACGACAAATTATATAAATAATTTTAAAAATGAAGATTAGTGTGTCCCAAAATCATTATTCAATCATTGCTTAAGCACAGGTTGAATAATGTCTTTGGGATACTGTGATCTTATAAAATTTTATTTTTCAAGAAGCTGATTCAAAAAATCCATTAAATTGTCAGACAAAACTAATTTATTTACTTTCTCAGGTTTTTCCAGAGTTTGAACAATACCATTATAAAGTTCCATAAATTTTTTTCTGTCATTTTGCTGAACAGCCAGCATAAGAACAATATGTATAACATGGTCATCCCACTGTATACCCGATTCACTTGTGAGAACGCAAATCATTGTATGGGTAGCATTCATGTCAAGGGCATGTGGAATTGCAAAAGTATCAAAAAAGCAAGTTGATGAAAGTTGCTCACGTTCTAAAACAGATTCAACAAAACCTTCTTCACACAATCCATAATCAATAACATTTTGTCCTAAAAATCTAATAACATCTTCTTTATTTCCAAAATCATTAGACTTGAAGAAAAGTTTTTCATCGAAAAAAGAGGACAAAATATTGTTGCGTTTAATTTTTTGCTTATTTTCCAAACATTTGTGAATGGCATTATCAACATTTATTTGGTCCATCATTGTAAAAAATGGAGAAACAACAATAACTTCTTTGCCGATGAGGTTTAACGGTTTTGTTGTTACAATTAAATCTGAATAAGCATTAATCAAAGCAGAACGATTATCAGTTGTAAATAATTTTAAAGTAATAAAATTCTGATAATTGTCTAATAATTTCTTTTCAATATTCGAATTAATATGATGGTAATCATGACATAAAAGCAGTACGGAAACTTTATCTGAATCACTGTTGGAAGATTCAATTAAGTAACCTATGTGTATGCTAATATATCCAATCTCAGAGTCAGCAATGCTAATATTATATTTTTTATTTAACGATGAACTCGTCAAGTTTAGCAAGAATTTCATCAATGTTGTTCTCGCTGTGAATATTGAGGTCGATTGGTTTTGACAAATCCAAGCTGAAAATACCCATGATGGATTTTGCATCCACGCAGTAGCGTCCGGAATGCAGGTCCACATCTCCGGGCACAGTGGCCGCAATGCGGTTAAACTCTTTCACTTCACCAATGCTGTTCAGCCGGATGGTAACACTTGCCATTGCCAGTTTGCTCTCCTTTTTGCCGCGGGCATCTGCGGTGTTCTGCCGCCAAAAGCCCGGCTAAAATGTAATGTTCAGCTGCTTGATGCAGGCAGTATCCTCTTTGGTGCCGCCGCGGGCGTACAGGGCCAGGCGCGCGCCGGTCCAGGTTGCCTTGGCAACGGGTTGGGCTCCCCCCAGCGGCACTGCGGTGCCATCTGCTGCCAGCAGGGCATACTGCACCTGCTTGGCAGCCGTTATTTTCATTGTAACGGTTATTTCATCCGTGTCAACCATTTTTTCGGCAAGGATCGTTTCTTCTGCATCGCCGGTGGGGGCAAGGTCTTTCACCATGCCCTGTACCAACTGCACGGTGCAGCCCTGCGCGGTGCGGCAGAGCTCAATGGCGGAATATTTCTGCCCCATCACGCTAAGCCCTACTTTAGCTCCGGCGCCGCACCCGGCCAGGCCAAGGGTAACGTTTGCGGTAAAATCCGCTGCAGGCAGCATCTGACTGAGCACATTGGGCTGCCGCCACAAACTTCCGCTGGCCCCGCAGACCAGATGCAGTGCATCCCCCGCCACCGGGCGCAGCCAGGCTTCGGGCTGGGGGTTGGCCTGCCATTGCCATTGCAGGCCGGGCTTGCCGTTTGTAAAGCTGTCCCCTATTTGCAGGCCGGGACCAGCTTCGCCTTTGGGGCAGTCCCACTCGGTCACCGGCTCGCCGATGCCATCGCCGTTTTGTTCCAGGCCGATGAACGGCCAATCGCTGTGCCAGCACATAGGCTGCAGGTGTACCACGCGGCCCAGTTCAAACCGGTCCTGGAAATGCAGGAACCAATCGCTGCCGTCCGGTGCCGTGACCCACGCGCCCTGGTGGGGGCCATTGATGGAGCTGGCCCCCTGGTGCATGACGATTTTTTCCTCATACGGGCCGTACACATTGCGGGCGCGCAGCACAGTCTGCCAGCCGTATTCCACACCGCCTGCCGGGATAAAGATGTAATACCAGCCGTTGCGCTTGTACATTTTGGGGCCTTCGGCGGTGGGCTGGCTCAGGGTGCCATCAAACACGATGGGGCCGTCCTCCACCACTTCCAGCGTTTCGGGATCCAGGCGGGAAAGCTGGATCTTGTGCTTAATGCCGCAGCGGCTTTTGGCAAAGGCGTGGGCCATATACACGCTGCCGTCATCGTCCCACAGGGGGCAGGGATCGATCCACCCGCTGGCGGATTTTACGCAGTGCAGCGCACTCCAGGGGCCGGCGGGGTCGGTGGCTTCGGTGTAAAAAATGCCCTCGTCCGGCAGGGGAATGAATGCATAGAACCTGCCCGCATGGTAGCGCAGCGCCGGGGCCCAGGTGCCGCAGCCATGGGCGGGCTGGGCATAGCGATCAAACGGCAGACGCTCCACGCAGTTGCCGATGCGCTCCCAGTGGACAAGATCCTTGCTGTGCAGCACCGGCACGCCGGGCAGGTAGGTAAAGCTGGAAGAGATCAGGTAATAGTCCTCCCCCACGCGGATGGCGTCGGGGTCACTGAAATCCATGGGCAGCACCGGGTTCTGGTAGCAGCCATTTTTGATATCGGTCACATAACGGTCCATTGCTTTTATCCTTTCTTGTGTTCGATTTCCAGCAGCAGCTCACATGCAGCTTCCAGCACGCAGGCGGAAGCCCACAGATTGTGGCTGAACCAGCTGCTGAACGGTCTGCCATCACTGAAGCGCTCCACATCCAGCCCATCGCTGGGGCACCAGCGTTCCGACAAAATGCCGTAACGGCCATAGCCGGTGGCTGCGGGGTACAGTTCCAGGCATTGCAGCATCCAAGCGGCAGAATCCGCCGCGCGGCTGGCGTAATAGCTGTCACCCGTCACCCGTGCCAGATAGCGCAGGTCAGTGTCAATAATAACCCCCATGGGGTGGATATGCGGGTTGGAAACCGAGGTAACGGCGCCGCCGCAGGCGGACCACCCCTGGTTCAGCGGGGTGTGCTCCGGGTAAGTCTTGTAGCCATAGCGCCACAGGAACTCGTACCCGGCGCTGTCTTTCATATATTGCAGGAATTCGGCCTTGCCGGTCTGCTCATACAGCAAGCGGCTGCCGCGCATGAAGGCCAGGTTGCCCTCCTCATCCACGGCTTTCCAGGTGTCCATGGGGGTACCGTAACAGTTCAGGTCCTTGACAAAGGTATGGTAGTAATCCAGCGCTTTTTCGGCGGAGTGCAGGCAGCGTTCTTCGCCGGTCAGGCGGTAGAGGTAAACCAGCGCCGGGGCAAACCAGCAGCCCGCAAAGCCGCTCCAATCCAGCACTTTGCGTTCCTGGGTGGAGTAAGTATAGCCGAAAGCGCCGTCTGCGCGCTGCAGATCCATGACGGTATGCAGCACCTTTTGGGCTGCATCCATCCATTTGGCCGGGCAGGGTTTGCCGTTTTGGTGCAGATAATCCATCGTTTTGGTCAGGTAGTGGACGGCGCTGCCCACTGTATAGGCACAGTGGCAGTCTTTGACCAGGCCGTACCCGGTCCACCAGCCGTTCACCTGGCTGCCCGCGGCATTGGGGGCCATCAGGTCGTTCAGCAGGCCGGAATTTTCGTTATACGCATCGGCAATGCGGTCAAACAGCTGTTCGCCACTCATGGCCGCGGCCAGCGGCGCTTCGGCATCCGCGCCAAGGGCATCGCGGCAGAGCACCAGCGGATAGGCCAGCACGCCGCCACCCGTCCAGCCGATCTCCGTCACCAGCCGCCAGGGGCGCATCTCGGTCTCCCTGGGCGGGCGGCAGCAGCGGTTGGTATACTCCCCCGCCGCCGCGTCAAAGTTCTGGTAGGCAAAGGTGTCCAGCATACCCTGCACGGCCTGGCGCAGGGTATTGCGGGGGACGGCGCGGTCCTGGTGGCGGGCGTATTCCTGCCGGATGATCTCATGCAGCTCGGTTCGCGGGCCGCTGTGCAGGTAGATCCTGCCGCTGGTCTGCGCCTTGCAGGCCATGCTGCGGGTGGACGGCGCCGGGGTGGAGCGATTTTTGAAGGTGGTGGGGTCGTTGGTGTACCCCAGGCTGATGCCGAACGCATCCGGCAAAGCGGCAAACACACCGTTGCGGATGATCCCGGCCTCGCTTTCGCTGTAGGGTTCCACCGCAGCGGCGGCCACTCCGCCGTCCCAGCAAAGGGCGGCGAGCGGCATGGCGGCGCGGTCCGCACGGAATTCCCACAGCGGCGCACAGAACGCCACCTCGTGGTGGTCCTTCGTCAGCAATGGAAATTCGCCGGGTTTGGCTTCCGCGGCGTGGTTATCGCCGTAAATATTGCAGGGGATCACATGGAAATAATCGCTCTGCCCCGGCACAGCCAGCCACATGCGCAGCTGGGTGGGGTTGGGCGCATCCATTTGCAGGGTGTAGCACAGCGTATCGCCAGCGGGGGTGAACTGCGCACTGTAATGCGCACCGTTCAGCGTCCAGTCAAAGCCGGACTGTGTGCAGGCAGTTTCCGGCACCGGCACCCAGGCATCCTCGATCCGGCAGGCAAAGCTGACGTTTAAAGTTTGGGAATTCAGATCCAGTTTCATTATGATACCTCAACAAAAAATGCGGGCCGGGCAGTGCCGGCCCGCAACGGGTCAATGATTTTTAGGAGGGACAAACATTTTTAGGTGCAGGAACAAACAAAAAAGAGGAAAACGAAAATCAGCCTTTCAGGCCGGAGGTTGCAATGCCTTCCACAAAATATTTCTGTGCGGCAAAGAAGAGGAGAACCAGCGGCAGAACCGCCACGCAGGCCATGGCCATAACGCGGCCCCACACCACAACACTTTCCGCGTCAACGGAAAGGCGCAGCGCCAGCGAGATGGTGTATTTTTTGACCGAGTTGATGAAGATCAAGGAGTTGAAGTAATCGTTATAGGTCCACAGGAACTGGAACAGGCCAGCGGAGAAGAGGGCCGGCTTCATCAGCGGCAGCAGGATCTGCCAGAAGATGCGGAAGGTGCCACAGCCATCAATGCAGGCGGATTCGTCCAGATCGCGGGGGATGCCGCGCATGAACTGGATGAGCTGATAGATGAAGAATGGGTAGCAGGCCAGCAGGGCGGGCACCCAGAATGGCATGTAGGAATCGACCCAGCCGAACTTGTTGAACAGAACGTAACGCGGGATGATGATGACCGAGTTGGGAAGCATCAGGGTGGCGATCAGGATGGCAAACAGCTGCTTTTTGAACGGGAAGTTGAACCGTGCAAAGCCATAGGCAACCAGCGCACTGGAAGCGATGGTCAGCAGCGTGGTGGGGATGACCATGATAAAGGAGTTGATGAAATAGGTTGCATAGGTATAAATACCGGCGCTTTTCCAGCCGTCAATAAAGTTCTGGAAGCTGAAGCTTTTGGGCATCAGTGCAATGGAGCCAAAAATTTCATCGTTGGTTTTGAACGCGGCCGAAATCATCCATGCAATGGGGAACAGCAGCACGCAGCCAATCAGGATGATGACCAGATAGGTCAGCACCAGGTTCAGGGTCTTTTTTTGTTGTTTTGTCATAATGCTCACGCGCCCTTTCTCAGCTTTCGTCGCCATAGAAGACCCACCACTTGGAGGTTGCGAACAGCACCAGAGTGATCAGCATGATCACAACAAAGATGATCCAGGAAATGGCGCTGGCGTAACCCATCTTGAAGTAGGAGAAGCCTTCCTTATACAGTTTCATGCCCAGCACATAGGTAGCCTTCATGGGGCCGCCATCGGTGATGACAAAGGCAGAGGTGAAGTTCTGCAAAGCCTGAATGGTCTGCATGATAAGGTTGAAGAAGATGATGGGGGTGATTTGCGGAACGGTGATGCTGAAGAACATCTTGACCTTGCTTGCGCCGTCAATCTCGGCAGCTTCGTACAAATCTGCCGGAACGTTTTTCAGCGCGGCCAGGAACATGACCATGGAAGAACCAAACTGCCAGATCTCCATCATGCAGATGGTGCGCAGGGCCTGGTTGGGGTCGCCCAGCCACTGTACGTTGGGCAGGTGCAGGGTGGTCAGGATGGCGTTGATAACGCCGTTATCCATGAACATGATCTTCCACAGCAAAGCAACAGCAACGCTGCCGCCGAACAGGGACGGAATGTAGTACAAAGTACGGATGAGGTTGATGCCTTTGATGTCACGGTTGAGGAACACCGCAACAGCCAATGCCATAACCAGCTTGCCGGGCACGGTGTACAGCGTGTAGGCCAGGGTAACTTTCAAGGAGTTCCAAAACTCATTATCCATGGTGAACAACTGGATGTAGTTGTTCAGGCCGGTGAACGAGGGGGTGCCGGTGATTTTGTAGTTACAGAACGAGTAAACCAGCGAGCTTAAAAACGGGTACAGCTGCAGGACCAGCATACCGATGATCCACGGGGCCAGATAAGCAAACGCCGCGTAATCGCGCTTGGTATAGTGCTTGATTTTGGTTTGTTTTGTCATAGGATCACACCTCTTTGGAAAAAATCCGCCTTTTTACTGGTGTAGCTGAAAACAAAGAAAATGACGGATATTTCGCAAACACAAGCAGGATTTAAGGCAAAGAGCCGCAGGAATCCTTTGTGGATTCCAAGGCTTTTTAACGCAAAATCCGGCTGTGTTTGTAGAAATAGACTATATTTTCGACTTTTCAGGTACACTTTAATAAAACGGATGCCTCGGTGGGAGACACCCGTTTTTGATGTTCGCTGAGGTTTACTGGGCGCTGATGTAGCTGGAGAGCTGCTTGTACATATCGGATGCAGCGCTTGCGGGGTCGGTGGTGCCGTAACCGACAGCCTCGATGGTATCAGCAATGATCTGCTTGGATTCCGGTGCGGAGGAGTACTTGTCGTTGGTCAGGCCGCTGTAACCGCTGGCAATGTTGGCGGCGGTCATCATGTTCGGGTCCAGGGTACCGTCTTTTTCGCAGATTTCACGGGCCTTTTCCGTCGGGGGAACACTGCGCACGCAGGCCAGGGTGCTTTCGGCGTCATCGCTGTTAAAGAAGTAATCCAGGAACTTCATGGCTGCTTCCGGAGCCTTGCAGGTGGAGGTAACTGCCAGGACCTGCGGGCAGTTGCAAGCCCAGCCGTTGTCCTTAGCGCCGTCCAGCAGGGGCAGGTAGCCGGTGCCATAGGTTGCGCCCTCATTGGCGGCGGTCATAACATTGATGGTGGAGATGTAAGCGAAGGTGCAGACGTACTTGCCAGCGATCCAGTTGGGGTCAGACTGCAGGTCATCGTTGCTGTAAGCGGAAGAGTAGGAAGCCGGTGCGCAGACATTGTTGTCGTACAGGCTCTTGACAAGATCCAGGCAGTTCTGGATATCTTCCTCGGTATAATTGAACTCTTTGGAGTCAGCGTCAAAGATGGTCTTGCCGGTCAGCTGCTTCATGTAGGTAAAGAACACCAGGTTGGTCACATACTCTTTGTTGGTGCACAGCAGGTAGGTATCGGGGTCTGCTTCATGGACCTGTTTGCCCCATTCAATGAACTGATCCCAGGTGTACTGGGTGTTGAAGTCGATGCCGTACTTTTCAGCCAGCTCTTCGTTCACAACCAGTGCCGGGCCGGCAATGCCGGTGGGCAAGCCCAGCTGCTTGCCGTCATAGTTACCATTCACGCGCAGGCCAATGTAGTTGGGGTCAAAGTTGGAAAGATCAAAGTCGTAGTCCTTGTAATCCAGGAAGTAATCGCCGGTGGAAACAAAACTGGGCATCGTTTCGGGGTCAATCTGCACGATGTCGGCGGCGGTGCCGGATGCCAGCTGGGTTGCCAGCTTATCATGGTAGCCGTCAGAAGAGCCATACTCGGCTTCGATCTTGATGTTGGGGTTTTCTTCCATGAACTTGTTGATGACTTCCATGGTGGCGTTGGCGCGCTCATCGCCGCCCCACCAGGCAAAACGCAAAGTCACCTGTTCATCGCTGGAAGTGGAAGCTGCGGTGCTGGTAGAGGCAGCGCCGCTGGTGCTGTCGGCTGCCGGGGCTGCGCTGCTGGCAGCACTGCCGCCGCATGCGGCCAGAGACAATGCCATGCTGGCGGCCATCATACCGGCCATAAGTTGCTTTTTCATATTGTTTTCCTCCTTCTAAATCGGCCCTTTTCGTCGAGCCTTATCATGGTTTTATTATAATTTGTTTGGCAGATTTATAAAAGGACTCACGATTGCGAAAAGGATTCATCATTTGACACAAAACGCCGGGCAGGTATCATCTCTTGCGTTTTGGCGCAATTTAAGATACCCGCCCGGCATTTTATTATTCTGTTTTACCCGTTTGCGGGGCATCCGGGGTATATTTTTTGTACGGGATGCAAAACGACACGCTGGTGCCAAGGTTTTTTATGGAACAGATGCGCAGCCCCGTTTCCTCCGGGTAGCGCAGGCGCAGGCGGCGGTCCAGGTTGGTCAGCCCAATACTGCGGCTGTTGCGGTCCGCAATGCGTTTGCGCAGCGCTTCCAGCTCTTCCCTTGTCATGCCGTCGCCGTTATCGATCACACGCAGGTTCACCTTATCGCCAATGCGGCGGGCGCGCACCTTCATGTAACCGCGCTCGTTGCCGCGCAAGGCGTGCAGCAGGCTGTTTTCTACCACGGGCTGCAACATCAGGCGGAATACCTCGGCGTCCATCACATCGTCGTCCACTTCATAATAAATAATAAAGCTGTCCCCAAAGCGGTAGTGCTGCACTTCCACATATTTTTTAAGGTAGTCCAGCTCTTCCCGCAGGCTGACGCTCTTTTGCGGGTTGGTCAGCGAATACTTTAGGATATCCGATACATACCCCACCACCGCGCTGATGCGCCCATCATCGTTCAGCTTGCGGGCTTCCATATCCAGCGTTTGCAGGGTATTGTACAAAAAGTGGGGGTTGATCTGCAACTGCAGGGCGGTCAGCTCGGCGTTCTGCTGGCGGTACTGCTTTTCTTTCAGCTGGATGTTCAGGTAGGTGTTGTTCAAAAACATCATCAGGATGTTGTTCATGATAACGTCATATTCATCATTTACCTTGCGCTGGGGGCGCTGGATGGTGCGGCCCGCCTCGGCATCCTCAAACATCTGCAGCATCAGGTTGATCTCGTCAAAGCTGCGCTTGGTGTTGACATATGCCAAAAACACAATGGCGTACAGCGCCACAACCGCCATCAGCAGCAGCGGCATCAACCGTTCGCCCAGGTTTTCCAGGATCATGGCCCGGTCAATGGTAGATACGATGTAGAAATCCGGGTTCTGGTAGCTTTGCCAGTTCAACAGGCAGTCCCGGTCATCCAGCTTGATCCAGAACTCGTGCTCCTGTTCCGCCGTGTTCCCTGCCCCGCTCAGCGTTTTGCCCATCAGGTTTTGCAGCTCTTCCGTCGCGCCTGCGTCCCCTGCCTTTGCCAGCAGACGGCCGCTTCCGTCAACCAGGTACAGGTGCTGGTTATCGGACGGGCGCAGCACGGCAATTATTTCCTGCAAGTGGCTGATGTTCAGGGTAACGGCCACACAGCCTTCCATCGTCAGCATCCGGGCGCACACTACCAGCTGCCTTCTCTCGCTGGCTTTGCCTGCGTTCACCACCACCGGGGCAATGCAGGTACGCTCAGCATCCGACATAGAGGAATACACGCTGTACCAGCCGCTGTAATCATCCGCCGAAAGGTTGACCAGCCCGCTGGACGTCAGCGCACGGTCGTACCCATCTATATAGATCAGAACCGAATCCACGTAATCATACGCGTTGGTCATGCTGTTCAGTGAGGATACCAGGCTGCGCAAGTAGATGGCATCGGTGTAAGAAAGGCTTTCCCTTTTCAGAGCTTTGTTCAGCACCATGTTGGTGCGGGTCATGCCGGTCATGTAGCTGTTCTGCGCCAGGACCGAATCCAGCACCAGCGAGATGTTGGAGCGCACAGCCTCAATACCGCGCTCATTGTCCTGCGTCATACGGTGCATCTGGGTCACAAGGGTCATGTAGGTGGTAACGGCCACCAGCAGCAGCGCCGGGATCAGCATGACCACCACAAAGTTCCACATGCGCTTCAAAAAGAACTTCCGCTTCATTCCCTTCATAGCGCGGCACCATCCAGGCGGGATTTGCGGTATTCCGATGGGCTCTGCCCATAATACGCTTTGAACGCACGGGAGAAGTTTTTGGGGTTATCGTACCCGACATAATAGGCAATATCGTAGCTTTTATAGTGGATATCCGCCAGCATCTCACATGCTTTTTCCATCCGCGTCTTGAGCAGCAGCTCCGAAAAGCTGGTTCCGCTTTTTTCCTTGAACACGCGGGAAAGATAAGCCGGACTCAAGGAAACCTTGGCCGCGGCTTCTTCCAGCGTGGCAGTGCGGTAATTATCTTTTAAGTATTGCTGCACATCGTACACGATCTGGTCGTAATAGGCCTTGGGGGCGGTTTCCTGCACGGCGCTGCGGGCATCCAGCCGGGCTTTGACCTTTTCAAAGCATTCCAGCAGGGCGCTGTAGGCCACCGGTTTCATCAGGTAATCCGCCACGCCGTTTTGCAGCGCCGCGCGGAAGTATTCGTAATTGCTGTAGCTGCTGAAAAATATTTTCTGGATGTTGGGGTATTCCATCAGCCGATGGCTCAGCTCCAGGCCGTTCATATCCGGCATTTCAATATCGGTCAGCACCACATCCACCGGGTTTTCGGCAATATATTGCAGGGCTTTGCGTGCGCTGGTGAACACCTGCACCACCTCGAACCCAATGTTCTGCCAGGGGAACAGCTGGGCCATTCCGCTGGCAATCTTCTCTTCATCATCAATAATAATCAGTTTATACATCTTGCAGCCCCCATCCGTGTTCAGGGCAAAACCGTTCTTTCTGCCTGCCCTTACACTGGGGCAGACTACCACTTGTATACCAGTATAAAGCTCTTTTGCCCCAAGGGCAAGAAAAAAATCACGGAATGATGGTTAGGGCAATACCGCATAATTCTAAGTGCCGATACGGCGAGCGAGGTGCGGCAG
>OLSA01002833.1_pt1 | contig 12576 bp, 11 predicted proteins | sample 1672731 | NCBI WGS metagenome assembly OLSA01 (sample SAMEA3136718, study PRJEB25190) | human gut metagenome | biome: human gut; feature: human-associated habitat; material: faeces | place: Austria | collected 2013
GCTTGACCATACCGGCACCGTCAGGGGTGCGCACCAGCATGATGCGTCCCGGACGGGAAACATCCGTATCATCCCGGTCGACGAGAACAACGTCTCCCGGGCTCAGAAGGGGCTGCATGGACGTTGAGTGCTGCCCGATCTCCACGGCAATGATATTGCGCCGGCCGCGGACGGCGGACTGGTTTTTGTTCACCACCATCCAGGACTTAATGGAGTCCTGTTGAAAATAACCCGGTCCGGCTCCCATTTCGCCTACGAGAGGCGTGGCGATGAACTCTTCGGAGTCGGGAAGCATAACATTCTTCCCGGCTTCTGCCCGGCGGGGTGTTACGAACTTGACCGTCTTGTCCACGACGGCGTCGCCCGTTTTGAAATCGGCGTTCATGTAATCAAGTACCGGCTGTATGCTGCGGAGCGTGGGGATTCGTTCCTGCTTGTACCACCGGGTGATCATATTCGGCGCCATGTTGAGACTATAGGCTAGGCGGGACGGACTTCCCGCCTTCTTCACGGCCTTGTCCAGGATATAAAGGAAATACTCGTAAGCTTCCATCTATATGCTCCCGGAACGCAATGCTGCCGCTCCAATGAACCGGCTCACCACATTCGCTTGTTGAAGTGTTGCTGTGGATGTTCCGACTCAGCCTGTTTCGACCCTCCTCAAGTGGCCTTGAGTGCCCAATAAGAAAATTAGGGAAGCATTGCAAGAAAAAAACTAACCTTTTGCAAAATTTTTTCCAGCTTGGAAAAAGTCCCTTATTTCAATATGTAAAAAAGGGAAAAGCCGTTCCCGTCCAGGGTGGCAGAAGAAAGGGACGCTTCCGGGCTTCCCGGAAAACGTCCCTCTCCCATAAGTCAAATCAGAAAGCGCGGCTCAGTCGGAATCATGTTCGAGCTTCACATCAGGCACCCGCATGATGATGACATCAGTGAAGCCGTCCGATCCGCGCACACGGAACTCTACCTCGCTCACGCCGTCCTTTGTGCTGTTGATGATGCCTTTGAGTCCGGCGGGCAGATGGTGCATGTAGGACGACCGCATGAGGCGGTTGGGACCCGTGACCGATGCCTTCAGAACGACGTGATCGTCCTCATGGAACCGTGGCGTTGTGGGAACGCTGCCCCTTTTCGCCTTCACTGCCTTACCTCACCGTCCGGGTTATCCTCTTCCTCTTCGCGTGCAGCAACGCCCTTCAGGATAACCTCGGCTTTCACGTCGCCGGCGGCCGCAGCCTTGACAAGCCAGCGTATTCCCTCTTCGCGGAGGCCTTCCGGCGTGAGTCCGGGCAGAGGCATGTCTTCCGGCTTCGCCAGGGAACAGATGAGCAGGATATTGCCGAGGTCGCGCATCGCCTCGGGCACGCCGCCTTCCGCTGCGCGGGTAATGAGCAGGAAGGTGTTTTCCCCCTCCGCGGGCTTGATTTTGCCATCCTCGATGAACCGCACGAGAAGCATGGCACATTCGGGATCGTCTTCGGCCGCGGCGCGCAGGAGCCTCGCTCCGTCCTTAACGTGCCTGGAGCCGAGTCCTCCCAGGACAAGAGCTTCCCCGAGGGCACCCCTGGCTTCCGGAGCGTCTATCTCCAGAGCCCTTTTGAAGCATTGCCGGGCCTTTGCCTCGTCTTTGCGCCCTTTCCCCTCGATGGTCAGGAAGCGGCCGAGCTGAACCAGAGCCAGAGGGAAGTCCGCGGCGCAGGCCTTCTCGAGCCAGGCCCGGGCCGCTCCGCTGTCCGGGTCCATGCCTATCCCCTCCAGGGCCATATGGCTTGCCAGAAGCTGGGCGTAGGGATCACCCAGCTCATCCGCGCAGATCCGGATGAAGGCCGCGTCGTCAAAGGACTCTTCGGCATCCGCCTCCTGCAGGCGGCTCCAGGCGGCCTGCAGCTCGCGCTTCATGGCCGCTTCATCTCCGCGCACGCTCTCAATCAGATCTTCAGTATTGGACATGGCAGTTCTCCTTTAGCCGCGCATGGCGAAGTTCGCCAGGAAGAGCAGGGTGATGCACCACATGAAAGGACTCACTTCCTTTCCCCTGCCCGTGAAGAGCTTGATGAAGGCGTAGCTCACGAAACCGAACCCGAAGCCGCTCGCGATGCTGAAGGTGAGGGGCATCATGATAATGGTCAGGAAGGCGGGCACGGCGTCGGTGAAGTCGTTGAAATTGATGCGGGCGACGTCGCTCATCATGAGGGCGCCCACGATGATCAGGGCAGGCGCCGTGGCGCAGGGCGGCACGAGACTGACCAGGGGCGAGAAGATCAGGGACACGGCGAAGAGGACAGCCACGGTCACGGCCGTGAGGCCTGTGCGTCCGCCCTGGGCTATGCCCGCGGCGCTCTCGACATAACTCGTCACAGTGGACGTGCCGAAGAGGCTGCTCGCCATGGTGCCCACGGAGTCAGTGAGGAGGGCCCTGTCGATATTCTCGATATGGCCGTCGTCTCTCATGAGACCGGCTTTGCGGGAAAGGCCGATGAGTGTGCCCATGTTGTCGAAGAGCTCGACGATGGTGAAGGTCAGCACGATACTCACGATGCCGTAATCAATGGCACCCCTGATATCGAGAGCGAAGAACACGGGACGGATATCCGGGATGGAGAGGCTCACGATGTTCTCAATGCCGTGCGGTACGGGCGCCACGCCCACTGCCATGGCGGCAAGGGTGGTGCAGAAGATGCCGATGATCATGGCGCCTTTCACGTTGTGGGCCATGAGCACGGCGGTCAGGATGAGTCCGAAACAGGTGAGCAGGGGCTCAGGCTTCAGCATGTGTCCGAGGGTCACGAAGGTGGCCTTGTCCGCGACGACGATCCCGGCGTTCTTCATGCCTATGAAGGCGATGAACATGCCTATGCCCACAACGATGGCGCTCTTGAGCGCGAGGGGCACGGCGTCGATGAGCATCTGCCGTATCTTCGTGACCGTGAGCAGGAAGAAGACCACGCCCGATATGAAGACGGCGCCGAGGGCAACGGTCCAGTGCAGGCCCACGGTGGTGCAGACGTAATAGGCGAAGAAGGCGTTGAGGCCCATGCCCGGCGCGACGGCCACGGGGAAGTTGGCCCACAGGCCCATGATGGCCGTAGCGAAGACCGTCGCCAGGATGGTGGAGGCGATGGCCGCCTCCTGGGGCATGCCCGCGTCGGCGAGCATGTGCGGGTTGACGAAAATAATGTAGGAAACGGCCACAAAGGTCGTGAGACCGGCCAGCATTTCCTGGCGCGGCGTGGTGCCCTTTTCCCTCAGGTGGAAAAGCCGTTCCAGAATGCCGTCGCTTTCCCTCTTTTCAGCTTCTGCCATAGATTCCCCCTTTTTCCTTTACGGCGCGCCGGCCCGGCCGGCAGATTCCTGGTGAAAGGCCGGGTCCCCGCGCCGCGGAAAGGGGCCCGGCGTGTTCTGTCAGGCCAGCCGTTTTTCCACAGCGAGGCGGATGGCCGCGCACAGGCGCGCCACGTCCTCAGCCGGCGTTATGTAGGGCGGCATGAGATACACGTTGTGATTGAAGGGCCGGATCCACACGCCCTGTTTTATGAAGAAGTCCTGCAGGACGGCCATGTCCACTTCCTTCTCCACCTCGACCACACCGATGGCTCCGAGGCAGCGCACGTCGCGCACGCCCGGCATGGACCGGCAGGGTTCAAGTCCTTCTTTAAGTTCCTTCTCAATATTTTTCACGCGCTCCTTCCAGGGAGAGGCGGAAAGCAGGTCCAGGCTCGCGCAGGCCGCGGCACAGAAGAGGGGATTGCCCATGAAGGTCGGCCCGTGCATGAGTATGCCGCCGCCTTCCTCCGGTCCTGCCTGTTCTATGCCTTCTGCCACGCGGGTTGTGGCGAGAACGGCGCCGCCCGTCATCATTCCGCCCGTGAGCCCCTTGCCCACGCACATGATATCCGGCGTAATGCCGGCCCACCCGCAGGCGAAAAGCTTTCCGGTCCGTCCGAAGCCCGTGGCGATTTCATCGCAGATGAGCAGGCAGCCGTTCTCGTCGCAGAGTTTACGCAATCCTTTAAGATAGTCCGGATGGTAGATCCACATGCCGCCCGCGCCCTGCACAACGGGCTCGAGGATGACCGCGGCTATCTCGTCCTTCCTTTCGGCGAGGATGCGCCGCGCCATGTCGAGGCTCTTCGGATCAAAGGGCTGGTCAAAGCGGCAGGTGGGGCGCTCCATGAAAATGTGCTTCGGAAGGAGCCCGGTGAAAAGGCTGTGCATGCCGTTCACGGGATCGCAGACGCTCATGGCTCCCTGCGTATCGCCGTGGTAGCCGCCCATGGGCGTGAGGAAGTGCCGGCGCGTGCCGCGGCCAATGGAAATCTGGTACTGCACGGCCATCTTGAGGGCTACTTCCACGGCCACGGATCCGGAATCCGCGTAAAAGATGTGCTTCAGTCCTTCCGGCACCATGGCGAGCAGGCGACGCCCGAGTTCCACGGCCGGCCTGTGTGTCAGGCCGCCGAACATGACATGGCTCATGGTGCGGATCTGGCGGGCCATGGCGTCCTCGAGCGCGGGATTTCCGTAGCCGTGGATGGCGCACCACCACGAGGACATCCCGTCGATGAGCTCCGTGCCGTCCGTGAGCACGATGCGGTTGTCATGGGTACGCGCCGCGGCGTGCACGGGAAGCGGATGGAGCGCCGAAGTGTAGGGATGCCAGAGATGCTCCCTGTCAAAGGCGAGCATGGCTGCGTCGTCCTCTCCCGGAGCCCAGCCCCAGGGGGCGGGTTCCTCTGGCGCCATGTGCTCCACGAGATAACGGGCCGCGTCCTTCAGCCTGTCCGCGTAGGAGAGACGCGCCTTTTTATCCGTATCGAGGTGCTCCGTGTAGGGCAGGGATGCGAGGAGCGGCACGCCGCGCTTCGCGCACAGGCGCCGCAGGCTCTCTTCGTTGTCATCGAGGATGCGCTTTTCGTCGCCGATGCCGGCCCATGGACCGCAGCCGGCGTCGCAGTCGCTTCCCGGCCTCGTGCGGTTCAGGATGACGCCCGCGCACCTGAGGCCCCTGGACTGCAGGGCCTCGAGGCTCAGGAGAGCGTGGTTGATGCAGCCGAGGCGGTTGGCCGTGACCAGAATGACGGGAAGCCCCAGGGCCAGCATGAGATCCATCATGTTCTCGCCGTCGCTGAGGGGCACCTGGCAGCCGCCGGCTCCCTCAACGAGGACGGCGTCACCTTCCGGAACGGCCCCGCGCACGGCCTCAGCGAGGGCAGCCACGGACAGGGTATCCCCGGCCAGGGAGGCCGCGAGGTGGGGCGAGCAGGGCGGCTCATAGCGGAAGAGGGCCTTTCCCCGGCAGCCGAGCCCGGCGTAAACGGCCTCGTCAGGAGCCAGCCAGGATCCGTCCGGCTGTTTCAGGCAGCCGGTCTGCACGGGCTTGATGAGCATGAGCCTGTCATGCAGGAGAGGCCCCATGTGTTTTCCGAGGGAGGCGGTTACGGCCGTCTTGCCTGCGTCTGTGTCCGTGCCCGTGATGAAGTATCCGCGCATGGCGCTACTCCCTTACGCCCAGGAAGCGGAACATGGCGTCGTCATCGTTGTACCCGCATCCCTTCGTCGTCAGGTAGTTGCCGGTCATGATGCCGTTGGCGCCGGCGGCCAGAGCCCAGGAGGAACCGTCGCCCAGTGTGGGGAGGCGTCCGCCGCAGAGGATGACGTCCTTCTCCGGGCTGACGAGACGGGCAAGCGCCACGCAGCGCAGAGCCTCCCAGGGCTCCAGAAGCTTCTGGTGCTCCATGCGCGTGCCGGGCACGGGATCAAGGAGGTTGACGGGCAGGGAGTCAACGCCGCATTCCTTCTCTGTCTCGAGAAGCTCCACGCGCTGCTCCCATGTCTCACCGAGGCCGAAAATGCCGCAGCTGCATACGCGGAAGCCAGCGTCCCTGGCGTCCTTCAGCGTGGCGATGTCCTGATCGTAATCGTGTGTGGTGCAGATGCTGGCGAAATGGCTGCGCGCCGTTTCGAGATTATGATGGATGGAAGTGAACCCGGCCTCCTTCAGGCGGCGGAGTTTTTCCTTCGTAAGGATGCCGAGGGAGCCGCACAGGGCGATGTCCACCCTGTCCCGGAGGATCCTGGCGGATTCGCAGAGGCTGTCGAGGTCGCGGTCGGAAACGGTGGTGCCGCTCGTCACGATGCCGAAGCGCTTCACGCCGTGGGCTGCCATTTCCTCAGCGTGTTTCAGGAGCACGTCCGTGCCCACGAGACCGTATACGGGAGCGTCTGTATGATGAAAGGACGACTGGGCGCAGAAGGCGCAGTTTTCCGCGCAGCGCCCGGACTTCGCATTGATGATGGCGCAGGTGAAGACGGGGCCGGCGAAGCGCGCGCGGGCCAGCGCGGCGCAGGCGAAAATATCAGGATTCTCACTGCGCGGCAGCCTGGCCAGTTCCACGGCCTCGGCTGCGTTTTCAAGGGGAGCGGTGCCGGCGGCGATACGGGCCGCGGCTTTCTCAAGAAGCGTATGCATTCCGACGTACCTCACAGGAGGCTTTGCCTCCATCTTTTCTGAAAGCCGGTATTCTATGCATCGCAGAGAGCGCTGGCAAGCGCTGCGCCTGCGGCCGGACCACCTGTTTCCGGTCCGCGGGTTGCCTATATTTCCCACGGGGGATACACCATCAGAGACGGAAGACGGAGGAAAAAACCATCACACGGGATACGCAATGGACTTCATGAACTTTCTCTCATCCCACTGGGTGGAGATCGGAACGGCCATGACCTGGTGCCTGGGCGGATTTCTGTCCGGCGTGTGCGCCATGGGCGCCGCGCTCTTCGCCGTGCCCGTTACGGCGCTCTTCCTGCCCATGCAGGACGCCATTCTCATCAGCTGCATGACGCTGCCCTTCATGGACATGGCCATGTCTCTCTTCCATCTGCATTTCTGCCGCTGGAAGGCCCTCATTCCGCTCCTTCTCGCCTCCGTTCCGGGTTCCATTGCCGGGCTCTGGGTCATCGCTAACTGCCCGGACCGCGTCCTCAACCTCATCGTAGGCATTGCCCTGCTGGTTTTCCCCTTCTACACCATGCATGTGCACATCGAATCGCGGGAGGAAAACTGGAAAGCCGCCAGCATCGCCGGCTTCACGGCGGGCGTGCTCGGCACGTCGATTTCCTTTGACGGCCCGCCCGTTGGCGCCTACGCGGTCTACGCCGGCTGGCAGCCCCGCGTGATCCTCGGCACGCTGGGCGTATTCTGGGTGGTGAGAGGAGCCTTCTCCTGGATTCTGCAGGGAGCGAGCGGCCTCTACACGCCACACCTCCTGTATCTCGCCTGCTGGTCCATTCCCGCTACCGTGCTGGGACTTACCATCGCGTACCCCATCTCCACGCGGATCAGCGCGGAAGCCATGCGCAGGCTTCTCCTCATCCTGCTCTTCCTCTGCGGAATTTCCTGCCTTGTGAAGGCAGCCCGCCAGTTCGGCCTTTTCTAGGATCTCTTCATGGATACCGTTACCCTGGCCGTCTTCCTCTCCTGGCTCTGCGGCGGTTTTGTCGCCGGCGTGACATCCATGGGCGCCGCGCTCTTCGCCGTGCCCATCACGGCCTTTTTCCTGCCTATGCAGGACGCCGTGCTCTTAAGCTGCCTTTCCCTGCCGTTCATGATGATCGCCATAGTAGGCCTGAATGTGCGGGCCTGCCGCCTGAAATCCATCCTGCCGCTTCTTGCCGGCACGGTGCCGGGCTCTGTCGCCGGCCTGTGGATTCTCGAGGCTCTCCCCGACAGGACGCTCAGAATATGCGTGGGCCTTATCCTTGTTCTCTTCCCTGTCTGGCATGCGGCGGCCCGCATAAAACCGCGCGGCGAGAACTGGCGGGCCGCTCTGGCAGCAGGGTTTCTTTCCGGCGTGCTTGGTACCTCTACGTCCTTCGACGGACCGCCGGCCGCGGCGTATGGCCTCTATGCGGGATGGCCTCCCAGCGTCATGCTCGGCACACTGGGCCTCTACTATCTCCTCCGCAGCGCCTTTCAGTGCTTCCTGCAGGGCTATGCCGGGCTCTATACGGATACAGTCCTGCACTACGCCGTGTGGTCCGCTTCCGCGGCCATTCTGGGTGTTATCCTCGCTCACCCCGTGGCCCGGCATCTCAGCATCGACATGATGCGGCGCTTCCTGCTCACCGTGATCGGCCTCGGCGGTCTGTCCTGTCTGCTGAAGGCTCTCCTAGGATAAAAAAAGCCCCCGGGGACCGGCCCGGGAGCTTCGGGTGCGGGCGAAGGTTTCCGCGCTGCCGTGATTTCTGAGGGAACAGGACTATTTCTCTCCGAGCATGGCTCTCGCGTTCACGCGGCCGGGTGAGCTTTCGAAGAGGTGATTGCCCACAAGGGAGAGCACGAGGGAGAACGTTCCGCACACGGAAGCGATGATGCCAAGGGGCATGGCGCTGAGCGGTCCGGCCAGACCCGCCAGAGGCGACGTGATGGAGCCGAAGATGAAGACGGCCACGCCGAGGATGCCGGATGCCGCGCCCGCGCCCACTGACTGAGCGCTGATGGCGAGAGTGAAGCTGCAGGTCATGGTGATGCCCTGCAGGCCCAGCATGACGAAAATGGAGACGAGCATGGCCGTGGGCGACGGGGGAAGGAACCAGGCTACAACGAGAACGGCATAGCAGCCGAGCGCGTGAAGGACCTCGGACCAGGCCAGTATGCCGCGGTCGCTGAAGCGCTTTGAGAGCAGGCCTGCAAGCAGGGTGAAGAGCGTGATGCCGATGGCGTTGATGCCGAAGATGAAGCTGAAGCCCTCCACGGAAAAGCCGTAGATCTTCTGGAAGATGAAGGGCGAGGAGGAAATGTACGCGAAGAAGCCGCCCATGGTGAATCCCTGCTGACCGCAGTAGCAGAGGAAGGCGGACTGCCTGAAGAGGCGTCCCGCGTTTTTGAAGGAAGCTGCCACGCCTCCGGGCACGCGATCCTTGGGGGCCAGCGTTTCAGGCAGGATAAAGAAGCAGCTTACCGTGAGAAAGACACCAACAGCCGCGAGGAGCCAGAATACGGCACGCCAGCCCGCGGCGCCGGCCACGAAGCCGCCGATGACAGGACCGAGAATGGGACCCACGCTGTGGATGGCCATGAGGAGCGACATGAAGCGGGTGAGCGCCGAGCCCTGATACGAGTCGCAGCAGATGGCCCTCGCGAGAACAATGCCTCCGGCGCCGCCGAGGCCCATGCAGAAGCGGAGGGCCAGAAAGGAATAGCCGTCCTGCATGACGGAGCAGAGCCCTGAAGACACGGTGAAGAGGGCCAGCGAAAAGATGAGCGGACCGCGGCGGCCGCGTCCGTCGCTCACGGGCCCCATGAAGAGCTGTCCCAGAGCGAGGCCGAGCAGGCAGGCCGTGATGCTGGCCTGGGCGAAGGCCGTGGAGATGTTGAGGTCCTTCGCTATATCAGGAAGGGCCGGCAGATACATATCCGTGCACAGGGGGCCGAAGGCCGTGCACAGGGCGAGGAGCAGGATCGCGTAACAGCGGCGCACTGGCCCCATGGCCAGAAGGGGACGCAGGATGGCGCCGGCTTTATCCGTTCCGTGACGGGCAGCGTCCCCGGCTTTAACTTTTACCTGAAGTTTCTTGGGATCAGACATGAATACCTCACACAACGGCCGTGAGGCGCGGCTCACGGCACGAACTTCACATGGAAGTGAAGGGGGAATTTTTACTTCGCCGTCAGATGGCTGTCAAAATGGAGAGGCTGCTCCGCCAGGATCCAGTCACTGTTCGCGTAGACCACGTGTCCGTCCACTGCCTTCATGGTGTCCGGAGTGTTATACAGAAGAAGCCAGGAAGCGTTCCAGCGTGCCGCTGTCTCCAGGCTGATACGCGCCTGTTCCGCGTCGAAGGGCATTCCTTTTCTTCCGAAACCTGGCCATCCGGCGGCGGGCACATTGCCGCGTCCGCGGGCCGCGTCACGGGCTGCCGTGCGCGCCTGCTGTTCTGCGAGCCAGGGACGCAGAAGGCGCATGTCACGGGCATAGTAGGCCATCCAGCCATCCTTGTAGGTAGGCACGAGATGACGCATGGCCACGTAGCGCACAGAGAGCTCGCTTGTGTCCGTATAGACGAGATCATCAGTGCCGGAGCGTCTCTCAAGCTCGAACAGCGCATCCCGGCAGTTTTCTGAGCGTGTTATGAGGCGCGCTGTCTCCGGGCTGTCGAAGGAGGCCGCGCCGAGCGCGGAGGCTGTGAAATGCCGTGCTGCCAGCCACTGCATGTCCCTGGAGCAGAAGGCGACCGCGGCAAGCAGGATAACAGGGAGCGCCCTGCGTACCAGAGCGGGCAGATAACGCCAGAAACAGGAAAGACACAGGAAGCAGGACAGCCAGCAGAGGGGAATGAGGAACCGCGTGCCGCGGAAGAGATCCTGGCTTACGTATTTATAGCCCATGCGTCCGGCAAAGTTCATTTCCACGAAACACAGGGCCAGCATGCCGGCTATGCCGAGAAGGAAGCCCGGCAGAAGACCGAGAAGATAATGCGCTTCAGGAGTGAGGCGCCAGGACATGCGCTTTGCCACGCACCATGCGGCAAGCCCGAGGGGCAGGAAGGGGGCGGGAAACGTGTAGCGCAGGATGGCCCGGCCAAGGGAATTCCAGGGAGCGGCCCAGTCCTTTTCAGCGAGGAGTTTCCAGCACTGGTTTATCATTTCCAGGTCCGCGGCCGGGAGTTTCCCCGCCATGCTGCCCATATGCGAAATCACGAGAGGCAGTGCGGGCAGGGCAAAGGCGGCCGCGCAGAGCACAACAGTGAGGATATGACGGCCGAAAGGGCGCCTTCTGGGATTCAGAAGAAAGGCCATGAGAAACATGGCTGCGCAGGTAATGGCGCTTAAGGAATGCACCTGAACCGAAAGTCCGATGCCGAAGAGGAGCACGGGACGCAGCCACACGCGTCTGAAAGCCAGTGTGCCGAGGAAGAGCCAGAGGGGATAAAAAAGCCCGGCGTAAAGAACCCTGGGAACAGGCTCGGAGTGCGTGGCTCCCCAGAAGGTGCCAAAGCTCCAGTAGAAGGTGATGCTCATGCAGAGGCTGAAGAGGGCCGAAAGTCCCGCGCTCCGGAAAAGCCAGCGCCCCAGGGCGTAAAAGCAGACAAAGTGCAGGAAAATGGTCAGAGCCCCGGCCCGGAATATGCCGTACGCCGCGTTCCCGTCATACGAGAACCAGTGCGCCATGCTCATGAAGAGGTTCGGGATGCCGGGGAAAAGGGCGTAGGTGGGGTAGAGGGGATCGCCCCGGCTGAGCTCGGGACAGAGCCAGGACGCCAGTATCTGCGTGTAGTTCTGAAGATCGCTGTCCATGCACACGCCATCAGGAAGAATCAGTTTGGTACCCGCGAGGGCAGCCAGACAGAAAAGGGCGGCGCAGAGAACAAAGACGCAGTCAGCCGGACGGATGCGCATCAGATATACCTTCCAGAAAATATGGCAGCTGTTCCGGGAGGGGGAAAGGACAGCCTGCTTGTACAGCCGTTCAGGTTGAAATTTTGTTTTTATGTTGTCAAACAAAAAACGAATCCGGACGGCAGGAGATGCGGAGTGCGCGTGTATATTTTTTTCTGGAAGGTTTTCTCCCCGGATAAACAGGCTTCCGTGCTGTTCTGGGCACAGGGGAACAGAAACGGCGGGCAGAAAGCCGCCGGAAGGACGGGAAACAGTCCTTCCGTACGCGGACGCTAATTCCGGGAAATGGAATTCTCCTCCGGGGGCAGGAGAACAGCTTTCCGGAAACCGGAATCTTTCTGTCTTCTGAAGAAGGGAAATCAGAGTGGAGGGAGATTTCAGAGGCTGGCCGCAGAGTACCGGATGGTCGTGCAGAGGGCCATGCTGAAAGGGTCGCCGAAAAGGATACCGCGCACTTCGATATCCAGGGCGTCCTCGCCGATACGGATGAAGCGGTATTCGTCATCATCCTGCCCGCTCAGAAACTTTTCGATGAATTCAACGCCTGGCCTGTTCTGGTACCAGTGCCATAAACGCGCCCCGCTCTGTCTGTCCTGAAGTTCGGCATCGGGATGCAGCAGGAGTTCCAGAGACGCATCGTCAAATGAGAGGGCAGCGGCCTCGCGTCCGAGGCGCTCTGCCGCGCTCCGGGAAAGGCAGAGCGCCACTTCTGAACGATACTCCATATTGTGTCCTCCTAAAGCCCGAGGGCATCGCGGAAAGTATCCCGGTCAGGAACCCCGTACCATTTATCCTCGTCGTCATCTCCGTAAGAACCGGCATTTCTGAGTCCCCGGAGAAGATATTCGTCGGATTCATCCTGGCTCAGATAGTCATCGGCGAGACGGTTGACCACTTCATTAAGAGTACGAAGTCTGGGTTTCATAACGCGCTCCTTGCAGTTGAAGAAAAGGAAAACGGGAAAACCTGGACACGGAGGAATATATAGATGGACGCAGGTGGTGTTTTGGCGGCAGAAATGTTGCATCTTAGTGAATTTGCTGAAAAAAAACGGAATGGAGTCTTCTTCTGACTATCAAAAACCGTGCCAGAGAAACTTTTTATCCGGAAAACTGTTGACACCCCGGGGCTGAAAGCGTAGACATCGCGTTCGCCGCCTGAAAAACAGCCTTTCTCTGAAGGTT
>OLSA01002840.1_pt1 | contig 12549 bp, 6 predicted proteins | sample 1672731 | NCBI WGS metagenome assembly OLSA01 (sample SAMEA3136718, study PRJEB25190) | human gut metagenome | biome: human gut; feature: human-associated habitat; material: faeces | place: Austria | collected 2013
ACCGTAGACTGTATAGTCCATTGCCGTAGACTGTAGTAATCCGATTGACAGACAGGCATAATAGAAAGGATGAAAACGCTTAGTCCGGCTAATGAAACGACTTAGGGAGTTTAAAACGTATGCAGAGGTTGAAAACCGGAGGAGACAACACACGGTGACAGAATCAAGTTCTTTTTTTGAAGCACCTCTCCGGCTTTTTGAAGTAAATCCTTCCTTTTGTCCGATTATTATCTTGTAACTGTTACAAATTCATAAGAAATTTATATGTTAATTCATTTTTATTTCGTTACTTTGTAGCCGGATAACAAAAAGGAACACGAATATGCGATATGTGTACGTAACGGGCTATCTATCACTGGCTGCTATCATACAACTGTTAATGGGAAATTTTCCATTGTCGTTTGTGGCATTTCCGCTGAATATTGTTTTTGCGGTTATTTGGCTGTTCTTATTGTGGAAATTATATAAGGAAAGTAGAAAATCGGCTTTTACACGCTTCCTTTACTCCCCTCAAACAAGTATTTTATCTATTTTCCTGCTCATAGCAGGTAGTCTGATTATTGGATTATTTCCTCAGTTGTCTGATGTGGAAGCTGCTATGCGCACCGGTGTTTGGGCTTTGTTGGGCTGTTATAATTTTATGACTTCTTGGATATTCATTGCCATTCTCTTTTTGCTGTTAAGCAATTTGGCAATGATTACTTTTCATGCTTATTACCATCGAAAGACTGCCCGTTGGCGTTTCCTGCTGAACCATGCAGGATTATGGCTGGCACTTTTCGCCGGATTCTTTGGAAGCAGTGATACCCGGACATTGCGTATTCCTCTTTATAAAGGAGAACCGGCACGTGAGGCTTTTGACATGAATGGCGTTTCCTATCATTTGGATTATGAGATGGAACTGCGTTCCTTTTCCGTGGAATACTATCCTAATGGAAGCCCTTCCCGTTTTGCTGCCGAGGTGCGCTTGGGTGATGATGAGGCACTGTTGGAAGTGAATCATCCATACAGTTATCGGTTGGGAGAAGATGTGTACCTCACAAGCTATGACATGGCAAGTGGCAATGAAAGTAAATATTGTGTTTTACAAGTTGTGATACAACCGTGGAAATATATAATGGTGGCCGGCATATTGATGATGTTGGCGGGAGCTGTTCTCTTATTTATTAATGGTCCGAAAAAGTGTGTTAATCTGAAAAAGGTATGATAAATTGGGATAACTTCTATGTATTTGCGACACTGTCTGTTGGTTTATGGCTGGCAGGGGCAGTGTTTGCACTTCGTTCTTCAACGAGGAGCAGAATGGCTGTTGGTTTCACCATTGCCGGAATTATGGTATTGGGCATTTTTATTGCCGGATTATGGGAATACCTGCAACGCCCACCTTTGCGGACAATGGGAGAAACGCGTTTATGGTATTCATTCTTCATGGGAATAGCCGGACTTCTGACATATATACGATGGAAGTATCGTTGGATATTGTCGTTTTCTACTTTATTGTCTACTGTATTTGTCGTGATTAATTTGTTAAAGCCGGAGATACATGATCAGTCGCTGATGCCGGCTTTGCAAAGTGTATGGTTCATTCCTCATGTTACTGTATATATGTTTTCTTATTCGGTGTTGGGGTGCGCATTCATTATTGCCGTCACCGATCTGCTGCAAACGCGGTACCGAGATTGCAGCGGAACGCGGATTGTTCTGCCACAAGGAGGAGTATTTGCAGACAGCCGATAATTTGGTCTATGCAGGAGTCGCTTTCCTGTCAATCGGTATGTTGCTCGGTTCTCTTTGGGCGAAAGAGGCATGGGGAAATTATTGGAGTTGGGACCCGAAGGAAACATGGGCAGTCATCACTTGGATGGGGTATTTGATATATATTCACCTTCGTCTGTTCGGACGTGTGGGCAGCAAATCACTGTATGTGTTGCTCATTTTTTCCTTTTTGGCGTTGCAAATGTGTTGGTATGGAGTGAATTATCTTCCGGCGGCACAGCAAAGTATACATTTATATAATCGTAATAACTAATCAAAAAAACAAGCGTAACATGAAGAAAAGTACAAAATTAATGGTGGCACTGTTGGTTATAGTGGCGGCATTAGCAGTTACTTACCGGCTGATGAACCGTGTGCCTTCTGCCGATTTGGAGGCAAATGCGCAGATGCAGCAAATCATTACGGATGCCGGATGTTTGAGATGTCACACCTCAAACCCCGATTTGCCGTTCTATGCCAATATGCCCGTGGCAGGAAAGATTGTGATGGAGGACGTGAGCAAGGCTTATCGTGCTTTTGACATGACTCGGATGGCGGCAGACTTGAAAGCCGGTAATCCGGTCGATCAGGTGGCTTTGGCAAAAGTAGAAAAAGTGATTTTGGATGGCAAGATGCCTCAGCCCAAATACTATTTGGTGCATTGGGGAGCTTCCATCAGCGATACGAAAAAGGAATTGGTTCTTAATTGGGTGAAGAATCATCGTATGGGGCTGATGGGCGATGCGAATGTGGCTCCTGAATTCATCAATGAACCTATTCGCCCGATTGCCGATTCTATTTCGGTAGATGTGCGCAAGGTGCTATTGGGTGATATGCTTTATCACGACACTCGTTTGTCGGCTGATAATACGGTGTCTTGTGCCTCTTGTCACGGTTTGGATATGGGCGGCGTGGACAATAAGCAGTATTCGGAAGGAGTGGGCGGTCAGCTTGGCGGAGTAAATGCTCCGACTGTTTATAATGCAGCCTATAATTTTGTTCAGTTTTGGGACGGTCGTGCCGGCACATTGGCAGAACAGGCTGCAGGTCCTCCCTTGAATCCGGTTGAAATGGCTTGTGAATCCTTTGACCAGATAACAGCAAAATTAGCCGAAGACAAGGACTTTGTAAAAGCTTTTACAGAGGTATATTCAGACGGACTGAATGAAAAGAATATTACCGATGCGATTCAGGAATTTGAAAAGACGTTGCTGACTCCCAATTCACGTTTCGACCTTTATCTGAAAGGTGACAAGAATGCTATCACTGCCGATGAACTTGCCGGATATGAGCTTTTCAAGAAATATGATTGTGCAACTTGCCATGTAGGTGAAATCCTTGGAGGACAGTCATATGAGTTAATTGGCGTACAACATGATTATTTTGCAGACCGTGCGGCTGAAATGACAGAAGAAGACAACGGTCGGTTTAAGCAAACAAAGATAGAGCGTGACCGTCATCGTTTTAAAGTGCCTGGATTGAGAAATGTGGAATTGACTTATCCTTATTTCCACGATGGAAGCATGAAGACAATGGATGACGCCGTGCGTGCGATGGCTAAATATCAGTTGGGCATTGACCTTCCGCAGCAGGAAGTGGATAAGATTGTATCTTTTCTCCGTACTTTGACCGGACAGTATAAAGGACAGACTCTGACAAATAAAAATATGAGTATCTAGGAGCTTGGAGAGTGCTCTGAAAACCGAGAAGATGCTTGATAGCACATGAATGTGTCATAACTAAAGTAGCACATTAAATCATCAACTGTAGGGGCAGGGTTTGCCTGCCCGAATGCACAAATAAACTGCTTTCGGGCGAGCGAACCTCGCCCTACCGGTTAAATGACAGCATTATCGACGTTTTGACACGTTCCTTTCTTTATAGACTAATAAAGCAAGAATCCTGCCAATCCGCAGAGGATAATCATTAATATAGGGTTTATCTTATATTTGCGTGTTCCGAAGAAAGCTGCAAGGAAGATGATGATACTGATAATGAATTGATACCAATCTACTTTATAGCTGCCGAAGTTTTCTTTATTCATTAAAACGAGGGCTGCCGCAGCCAGCAAGCCTACCACTGCGGGGCGCAATCCACTGAATACGGCTTCAACAGCCGGGTGTTTTTGATATTTCAGAAAGAATTTGCTGATGGCAATCATTAAGATGAAGGAAGGAAAGACAACAGCAAATGTTGCCACAATGGAGCCGATGACGGCGAAAGCTTCGCTGTATCCCGCGTTCAGTACGGCAGTATATCCTACATAAGTGGCGGAATTAATGCCAATAGGACCCGGAGTCATCTGGCTGATAGCTACGATATCAGTAAATTCACCGGCATTAATCCAATGATAACGCGTCACTACTTCTCCCTGAATCAAGGAAAGCATGGCATAACCGCCTCCAAAACCGAAGAGACCTATCTTAAAGAATGTATAGAATAAATAAAGGAATATCATTTTGATGCATGTTTATGTTTGTACTTACCATAGAAAAAGCCTCCTACTCCGGCAATGATGATAATATACACAGGGGATATACCCAATAACCAGATAAGAAGTGCCGATACTATAGGTATCCATATTGTATAGCGGTTTATCTTTGCTGATGTTGCCATTGAGAAAGTAGGAGCGGCAATCAATGCGACCACTGCCGGGCGGATTCCTTTGAATATATTTTCTACTACTTCATAATTCTTGAATTGTTGGAAAAACAAGGCTATGGCTAAAATAATGAAGAAGGAGGGAAGTATGGTTCCGAGCGCCATGGCTAGAGCTCCTTTGAATTTGCGTAACTTATATCCTATAAAGATAGCTATGTTTACGGCAAATATGCCTGGAACAGACTGAGTAAGTGCCAATAAGTCGATAAAGTCTTCTTTATCAATCCATTTTCTTTTCTCCACTATTTCGTCTTGTATGAGTGGAACCATTGCATAACCTCCTCCGATGGTAAACAGGCCAATCTTTAAAAAGATGGCGAATGATTTTAAATAGAAATTCATGTCTTAATTTTGTTTCATATAAACGCTTGGCGGTACATCAAAGTATTTCTTAAAGCTATCTGTAAAATATTTCGGGTCGCCAAAGCCCAGCATATCTGAAACTTCGGATACCGTGTATTTCTTGCTTTTCAATAGTATGGCAGCTTCATTCATACGCACTTTACGGATAAACTCGCTGGGTGAATAATTTGTTAATGCTTTTATTTTATTATAAAAACTACTTCTACTCATATTGAAAGCAGCACATAAAGTGTCTACATTTAGTTCTTTGCTCAGATTTTTTTTAATGGTTTCGGTTACTTTTATAATAAATTCCTGATCTAAGTCCAATGGTGGGTGAGGCACATTTTCCTCTTCCGTGGTGAACTGGAATTGACTGTAACGTTTGCGTATAAGCTCCCTGATAGCAAGTACGTTGGTTATGTTGGCTTTTAAGACGCCGACATCAAACGGTTTAATGATGTATCTGTCTGCTTTGCTCTGTAATCCTTTGATAATACTTTCTTTATCATTCAATGCAGTTAGCAGAATGACAGGAATATGACTTGTTTCTACATCATTTTTCACAATACGGCACATTTGTTCTCCATTCAGTTCCGGCATCATAATGTCTGAAAGAATGAGGTCGGGCTGTTTGGTTTTGATAGAATTAATCACTTCTTGTCCGTTGCTGACTCCTGTTACTTGATATTCATCGGATAATATCTGTAATAAGAAAGTACGTAACTCCACATTGTCTTCGGCTACCAGAATATAAGGAGCTTCTTTATCTGCCTGTTTAAGTTGCGGAATAGGGGGAATGGTGACCTCCTCTTTGTTTTCTTCTCTCACGATAGGAAGCGGATCGATGACATCAGCTTTGGGGAAGAGTTTATTATTATATTTTCTGCTTTTTATAGGGAATGATAGTTTAAAGGTAGTACCCATATTCTCTATGCTGCTCATACTAATTTTTCCACAGTGGTTCTTGATGAGCTTGTAAGTAAGCATCATGCCGATACCGCTGCCGGTAATTTGTAAATTAGTGGCATTTTTCCCTCTGAACAGTTCCTTGAACATTTTTTTCTGGTCATTGGATGAAATTCCGATTCCGGTATCTGTGATGAACAGAAACCAATGGCTTTTACTTTTGGAAGTCTGAATTTTGATACTTCCTCCTTGTTGAGTGTATTTCAGTGCATTAGTCATCAGGTTTCTGATGATGGAATCCATCTTGTTTCTATCCAACCATACTTCTTGAGAAGTAAAATTGGATTCAAAATGAATTTCAATTTGTTTTTTCTCTGCGTATAGCTTGAATTGCTCAATGTAAGACTTAATATATGAATTTAATTCGTATCTGGATACATAAACGTTGGGCGTATAAAGTTCCTCTTTTTCGAAATTAATCAGATTACTTGCCAAATCAGATAAATTGTCTGTATTCTGAATAGCAAGGTTGATATTAATTTTCCCTTGTTCTGTCAGTTGTTCATTCTTCAGAATTTCTCCCAACGGAGCCTTTATCAAGGTCAGCGGCGTACGTATGTCATGGGCGGTGTTGATAAAGAATTGGATTTTCTCTTTAGAATTGTTCCTGTCTTTCCTTAACCATAAGAAACGTAAAATACTTACTGTAATTAATATTATGATAATAAGATAAATGATTCCGGCCCAAAAAGTTGCCCAAAAAGGGGGAGTTATGGTTATTTTTATAGCTCTTTCTTCCAATACATGCTCGTCATCCATCAGAATGGCTCTCACCCTCAGTTTATAATGCCCGGGATTGATGTTGGTATAACGTATCAGATTATCTGCTGTGGGACTTGTCCATTCATTGTAAAATCCTTCTAATTTCCAAGTGTATAGAATATTAGACGGATTGTCGTAATTAATGGAAGATACATTTAACGAGAATATATTTTGATTATAATCCAAAGTGATGTGTTCTGTATCGTCTATATCTTGGGTTAAAGGGGAATTCTTTTCACCGGGGAAAACCTTTTGATATAAGATGCTGAAATCACTGAATATCATTTTAGACTTGAAACGATTGGGCAGACTTACGGTGTCTGCTATTTCAATGGCTCCGTTTCCTGTTCCGAATATAAAATATCCTGATCGGGTGTGTATGCCCGATGAGGGATTGAAGTTCACAGCCATCAATCCTTGTTCTTTTGTCCAATTGGAGAATATTCTTTCTTTTACTTTGAAACGAGTTAATTCATTTTCGGTACTGATAACCAGATCCGTTTCCGAAGCCGGCAAAATGCAATAGATATTATTGGAAATCAATGCTGAGTTTTTTATATGATAACGCACGACTTTGTCAGTGTTATTATTATATACCCACATGCCCGAACCATGAGTACCGATATAGGTAATATGGGCAACAGTATCTTGATAAATCGTATTGATACATCCAATTTCAGAATCCAGATTGACCGGTTTCAGTGTTTGGTTTCGTTTATTGAATTGGTATAGCCCATTGATGGTACCTATCCACAGGTTGTATTGGTCCTTGTTCTTAATACAGGTAACCGGAAAATCCATACCGTAGCACTGAATTTCTTTTGTTTGTATATTATAACTTTTCAGGTTATAATAGCCACCTGCCCAAATGATTCCATCATTGTCCTTGTAGATGCAACGTATGTATTTATCAGGGCGGATATTGGTCCATCCTAGAGTGGATTGATGAGAAAAATATTTAGGCACCATGTCTTTCTTGTTGATTTGATACATTCCCGACATATATCCTCCTACCAATATGGTGCCGGGGGCTGTTTCGCACATGGAAATAAAGACATGGTTCTGATTTTGTGTGTCGTTCTGATAAGTGGAAAGAAGGCACTTCCACTGTTTATTCTGAGAATTGTAAAAACAGATGCCATTACTTGTAGCATACCAAATATCACCTTCCGAATCCTCTAAAATAGAGTTCACTTGATTGTCTATTAGTGAATTTGGATTGTCATAAGAATGTTGTATCCATTTATAGCCCGGATATTTATTCGAGAATAAGGTAATTCCGACAGGATAAATGGCCATCCATAATTTGTCATCTTTATCAATGAATATGTCATTCACAATATTCCCATTCATTTTGTTTGAATGATTGTGATCGGCAATCAGAAAAGGGGATAATTCGCGAGTGAATAAATTGAGTTTGTAGACACCTGCTCCATTAGTGGCTATCAGGACTTCGTCTATTTTCTTGGGGTTGGCTATGATTGTATTGACTGTAATGTCCAACAACTTTGTGGGAACATCCATTAGTTGTTGAGTATTGATGTTATATAGATATATACCGTCTCTCAGTGTTCCTATAATAAGAGTCTGAGTGCTTTTGTGAAAATACAGATAAGTAACAATTTGGAATTGGTCCAATTGGGGATGTTTTTGTATCTGTAGTTGATGCTTATCAATTAGTTCAACGCAAAATATATTATGATTTGTTCCTAAAAAGTATTGGTTATTTCCGGCTTCTGTAATGCAGGTAATCTCTTCCTGAATAGAACTGGTCAGGCGAATCAGTTTTTCCTGGTCGATATCAAAAATGTATTGTTTGTCTTTGGTACAAAGCCAAATATTGTTTTTGTTGTCCAAATAAGTGCTGATGAGTGGAAGCCCACTGTTGCTTTTGTCTTTGCTGGCAAAATTATAGGCCAGCTCGTATTTGTCTTGTAGTGAATTGTACTTAAAAATATATCCGTTTTTTCCTATTTCCCAAATTACGCCGGCTGTATCTATTTCCAAAGTATTCAGGTTGGGAAAAGATTTCATATTAGGTTGACCGTCTGCTGATAAGCTGTAATGAACATATTGCTTGCCATTGTACCTGTCGATTCCTTCATGGGTGAGGAACCACATATATCCTTTATTGTCTTTTTGTATGGACAGGACTCTACGACTGCTCAAGCCATCGTTAGTATCTAGATACTGGTAAAGTTGGGCAGAGACAGAAGTTATAAAAATAATCGTAAAGTATATAAGTAAAAGAGTCCTTTTCATAATGGTATTTAGACGCGAAAACCTTACAAAGCTCGCAAATTTTCTTGTCATTTCAAAATCTATTATATGTAAAAAAAGCGGCAATCAGTATGATATACCGCTTTTTTAGTAAATATAACAAATCGTTTTATCATTTGTTCATTTCAACCCATTTTCTTGCGTTGACAAATGCTTCAATCCATGGTGTTACTTGGTCTTTGTTTATTCTGTCAGAAGGATAGTAAGCATTTTGCCACGGGAAACAAGAGCGTTCTAAGTGAGGCATCATTGCCAAGTGGCGTCCGTCTGAACTTGCTAATCCGGCTACGCTGTAGTCTGAACCGTTCGGATTACCGGGATATTCATCGTATGAGTATTTCAATACTACATTATACTTATCTTCTTCGTAGGGTAATGAGAATTTGCCTTCTCCGTGTGCCACCCAAATACCTAATTTGCTGCCGCTTAATGAGCCGAGCATAACACTTCTGTTCATCGGAACTGTTACACCGACAAACTTAGATTCAAACTTGTGTGAGTCGTTATGCAGCATTTTGGCTTTCTTGTTATGCTCAGGATTAATCAGTCCCAATTCAATCATCAATTGGCAACCGTTACATACTCCCAGTGACAGGGTGTCTTTGCGTGCGTAGAAATTATCCAGTGCTGCTTTGGCTTTCGGATTGAATAAGAATGCACCTGCCCATCCTTTGGCAGAACCCAGAACATCGGAATTGGAGAATCCTCCACAGAATACAATCATATTAATGTCTTCTAATGTTTCGCGTCCGCTTATCAGGTCGGTCATAGTGACATCTTTCACATCGAAGCCTGCCAGGTAAAGCATATATGCCATTTCGCGTTCACCATTGGTGCCTTTTTCACGAATGATGGCAGCCTTAATGCCGGTCGGTGTACGACGTTCGGGAGTGATTCCATATTGTGAGAACTTCCCGGTGAATGATTTATCGAATACAAACTCCAGTGGTTGCTCTTTGTAATTTTCAAAACGTTTCTTGGCGCAACCGTTCATGCTTTGTTTGCGGTCAAGCAAATAAGAAGTAGAATACCAAACATCACGCAGATAGTCAATACCGAATTGGTAAGTGGCATCTTCTTTGGTTACTAGAATATGGCGTTCGTCTGTGGGGGTACCCAATTTCACGTAGCCGATTCCGGCATCTTCCAATATCTTCTTGACTTCGGCTTTGTCTTTATCTTTCACCTGAATGACGATACCCGGATTTTCGGCAAACAGAATTTTGATGATATCGTTTTCCTTTATTTTATTAAGGTTGATTTCCATACCACCTTCCATGTTTGAGAAGCACATTTCGAGTAGTGTAGTAATGAGACCACCGGCTGAGATATCATGACCTGCCATAATCAGGCCCTTGTTGATAAGTTCTTGTATGGCAAGGAAAGCATCGCGGAAATATTCGGGATTTTGAACTGTCGGGACATCATCTCCTATTTTATTTAATGACTGTGCGAAAGCAGAACCACCTAAACGCAACTTGTCAAAACTGAAGTCTATATGATAAATGGTACTCTTGGCATCATTTACCAATACAGGAGAAACGACTTTCTTTACATCGGATACTTCTCCGCCGGCTGAAACGATAACTGTTCCCGGGCTGATGATCTTTTCTCCGTTTGGATATTTTTGAGTCATAGACAGGGAATCCTTACCGGTCGGCACATTGATTTGCAGTGCGCAGCAGAAGTCAGACAGCGCCTTGACAGCCGTATAAAGACGGGCATCTTCACCTTCCTGTGCACGGCATGGCCACATCCAGTTGGCAGACAGGGAGATGCTGTCCATTCCTTCTGCCATTGGAGCCCAAACAAGATTGGTCAACGCTTCGGCTACCGACAATACAGAACCTGCAGCCGGATTAGCCAAGGCAGCTTGCGGAGCATGTCCCAAAGAAGTGGCAATACCTTTTTCGCCTCGGTAGTCAAGGGCAACGACACCACAGTCGCTCAACGGTAGCTGGATTTCGCCCTGACATTGCTGGCGGGCAATCTTACCTGTTACGGAACGGTCTACTTTGTTGGTTAACCAATCCTTGCAGGCAACAGCTTCCAGTTGAAGTACGCGGCGGATATATTCGTTTAATTTTGAAGTTTCGTAAGTTACGTTTTCATAATGGCGTTCTACAGTCTTGTCCACCATATAAGTTTTCGGAGAAGAACCGAACATTTGATCTACTGCCAAATCAAATGGGCGGACACCATCAGCTTGTTCAAAAGCGAAACGGGCATCACCGGTAGTTTCACCTACAGTATACATTGGGGCACGTTCGCGGTCGGCTATCTTTTGTACGTGTTCAATAGCCGATTCATCAATCAGCAACCCCATACGTTCTTGAGACTCATTGGCAATAATCTCTTTGGCAGACAGTGTTTTGTCACCGATAGGCAGTTTGTCCATGTGGATTAATCCGCCGTTTTCTTCTACTAGCTCAGACAAACAGTTTACGTGACCTGCCGAACCGTGGTCGTGGATAGAAACAATCGGATTGTTTTCTTCTTCACACAAGGCGCGAACTACATTATAAGCACGTTTCTGCATTTCTGCATTGGCACGTTGAACTGCATTGAGTTCGATTCCCGATGAGTATCGACCTGTTTCAACAGAGGAAACAGAACCGCCACCCAAACCGATTCGATAGTTGTCACCACCCATAACAACAATTTTGTTTCCTGTTTCGGGGTGACCTTTCAGGCAGTCGCGTTGAGTACCGTAACCCACGCCACCGGCCAGCATGATAACTTTGTCGTATGCATACTTTTCACCGTTCTCCTGATGCTCGAAGGTCAATACAGAACCACAAATCAGCGGCTGACCGAATTTGTTACCAAAATCGGAAGCACCGTTGGAAGCCTTAATTAAAATTTGTTCGGGAGTCTGGTATAACCATTGGCGTACCGGCAAGATATCTTCCCATTCACGTCCTTCTTCAGTGCGCGGATAAGAAGTCATATAGACAGCTGTACCTGCAATGGGCCATGAACCTTTACCGCCACCCATGCGGTCGCGGATTTCACCTCCGGTACCGGTTGATGCACCGTTGAACGGCTCTACGGTAGTGGGGAAGTTATGTGTTTCAGCTTTTAGCGAGATGACTGTTTTGATATCTTTGATAATGAAATAGTCGGAAGTGGAGTGGTCGGCCGGAGAGAATTGTTCCACAACCGGGCCTTCTGCAAAAGCCACATTATCTTTATAGGCAGAAATAATTTTATTGGGATTTTCGGCAGTCGTTTTTTTAATCATCTGAAATAAAGATGATTCCATCTCTTCACCATCAATGATGAATGTTCCGCCGAAGATTTTATGGCGGCAGTGTTCCGAATTAATCTGTGCAAAGCCGAATACTTCAGAGTCAGTTAATTTACGTCCCAGGTCTTTTTCGACTTTCAGCAGGTAGTCCATTTCTTCACGAGAAAGTGCAAGACCTTCTTTTTCATTATATTCTTCCAGATTCTCAATGTAAACAATCGGTTGAGGTTTAATGTTAACAGTGAAAATCTCCTGGTTCAATCCTTTATACATGCGTTGTAGCATGGGGTCGTATTCGGCATTTTCATCTTTCACAGGGAAATATTCTTCAATGCGTTGTATACCTGTCAACCCCATGTTCTGAGTAATTTCTACAGCATTTGTACTCCAAGGGGTTATCATTTCCCGACGCGGTCCGATGAAGCAGCCTTTCAGGTTTTCTTCGTTTTCTACAGTGGCTTCTCCATAAAGCCAGCTCAGTTTTTGAATATCTTCAGAAGCCAGTTCATGATTGACTTCTGTTGCTATTA
>OLSA01002847.1_pt1 | contig 12537 bp, 8 predicted proteins | sample 1672731 | NCBI WGS metagenome assembly OLSA01 (sample SAMEA3136718, study PRJEB25190) | human gut metagenome | biome: human gut; feature: human-associated habitat; material: faeces | place: Austria | collected 2013
CGACTTTGAGCTGCTTTTGATAGATGACGGCAGTAAGGATGCATCCGGCGAAATCTGCGACGCCTATGCACAGCAGGATGGCCGCGTGCGCGTAATCCATAAAGAAAATTCCGGCGTGTCGGATACGAGAAATCAGGCACTGGAGCTGGCGCGGGGAACGTTTCTTCAGTTTTTGGACAGCGACGACTGGATCGTGCCGGAGGCGACAAGGCTTCTGGTGCGTTCGATGGAGGAATATAACTGCGACATGGTCATTTCCGACTTTTACCGGGTTTCCGGGGAAAGGCTGGCGCAGAAGGGCGACATCGAAGAGGACAAGGTGATGAGCCGTCAGGAGTTTGCTTCCTATATGATTGAAAATCCGGCGGATTTTTATTACGGCGTACTCTGGAACAAAATGTACCGCAGGAGCATCATCGAAGAATATCATATCCGGATGGATACCTCCATCAGCTGGTGTGAGGACTTTTTGTTTAATCTGGAATATATCCGCCATGCGGAGAGCTTTTTTGCCCTGCAGGTGCCGATTTATTATTATCTGAAGCGCCGCGGCAGCCTGGTCAGCCAGGGAGCGAGCATCACGAATACGGTGCGGATGAAGAGCAACATTTTCGAGTATTATAACGAGTTTTATAAAGACGTTTACGAGGATAAGGATTATGCCGATATCCGGCTGCAGGTCTACAGCTTTTTATGGGCTGCGGCAAAGGACGGCGGCGTACTTCCGGGAAGCAAGAAGCTGGGGGAAGAGCGCAGGCGGATTACCCGGGAAGAAGTGGAAGGAAACGGCGCAGTGATCGGGCAGTACCGGTTCCGCAGGCTGTATGAATATGAGCTGGATCTGGCGGCGCAGAAAAATATGCTGACGTTGGATGAGGCGCTTTTGCTGTGTGCCCTCGCCCAGTGCAGCGCCTGCTACAGCGCACGCAGGCTCGGGGAAATCGCCGGAGTCGGACAGCCGAGGCTGTTTCTTGCGATGCAGAAGCTGGAACGCAAAAAGCTGATCGCGCCGGAAAAGCCGGTTAAGGAAAAGAGTGCAAAGGAAAAGCCCGCCGACAGGATAGAAAGCACAGCGGAGAAAAAAGAGCGCACGGCGGACAAAAAGGAAAAAAGCAGCGAAAAGAAAGAAAAGAACCGCTTGCTCCTGACAGAGGAAGGCAGGAAGCTTTCCGGAGAGCTGCTGCGCGTGGAAAAAGACCTCTACAGCGTCTGCATGGAAGGTATTTCGGACGAGGAACAGAAGCGGATGGAAAAGCTGATGGGCAAAATTCAGGAAAACATGATTCGATTCATGGTGAAAGAAGTGCCGGAGGACGAACCGGGTTTGGAGACAGAGGAAGCGGGTGAACGGAAACAATAATCTTGCGCAGTTTACGCGTCTGGTTTATGATAAGGATAAATCATGAATTAAAGTGAGGAATATTATGAATCTGCCGTCCGCGTTTTTGACGCGCATGCAGGAAATGCTGGGAGAGGAATACGAAGCATTTCTGCAGAGCTATGAATCCGGTCATTATCAGTCGCTGCGGCTCAATCCGCGCAAAACGGACCGGGAGGAATTTATGGAAAAATCGCCGTTTCATCTGACGCCGGTTGCATGGGAGAAAAACGGTTTTTATTACAGCGAAGAGGATACACCGGGCAAGCACCCGTATCACGAGGCTGGTGTTTATTATATTCAGGAAGCGAGCGCGATGGCGCCTGTCGGATATCTGGACGTACAGCCGGGGGATTATGTGCTGGATCTGTGCGCTGCCCCCGGCGGGAAAAGCACCCAGATCGGTGCTGCGATGCAGGGAAAAGGTATTTTAGTCTGCAATGAGATCCATCCGGCGCGTGCAAAGATTCTCTCGCAGAATATCGAGCGCATGGGAATCCGGAATGCGGTTGTGACAAATGAAGATTCAGGGCGGCTGACGAAGTATTTTCCGGCATTTTTTGATGGGATCATCGTGGATGCACCGTGTTCCGGCGAGGGAATGTTCCGCAAGGAGCCGATGGCCCGTCAGCAGCACTGTGAAGCGCTGGTGAAGCAGTGTGCTGAGCTGGGTGCAGAAATTCTGGACTGTGCAGCCGCTGTGCTGGCCCCGGGCGGGCAGCTGGTGTATTCCACCTGCACCTTTGCACCCGAGGAGGACGAGGGACAGGTGGCGGCGTTCCTGCAGCGCCACCCGGAGTTCACCCTTGCGGATGCGCTTGGCAATGTGGACTACACCTTTGGCAGCGAGGGCGAAGCCAACCGCACCGGCGGTCTGCCGCTGGATGTGAGCAAGGTGCGCCGTATCTGGCCCTGTCAGGGCGGCGAGGGCCACTTTATGGCCCGGCTCGTCAAAGCTGGCACTCCGCGCGTTCTGCCCGCAGAGGGCGAGTACACTGCCGAAGAACAGCTCTGGCTGGCAGCAGCGGAAGCTGCGGGCAAAAAGGCCAAGGGGAAGGGCGGCAAGCCTGCCAAGGCCCCGGATGCCCGCAGTGCCCGCCGCGAGAATGCCCGTGCCTGCCGGGAAGCGGTGCAGGGTGACAAGCGCAGCCGCGAAGCACAGGCAGGGGAGACAAGTCCTGCCCAGAGCCTTGCAGCATGGCACGCGTTTGCCGGGCAGTATTTCCCGGCGCTGGCGGACCGCCCTGCCGTGGTGCATGGCGGCAGCGTTCTGCTGCCCGTACCCTTTCCGCAGACGGGACTGCATGTCCTGCGGGCGGGGGTGTTCGTGGGCAGCGTGCAGAAGGGCCGCTTTGTGCCGGAGCACCACCTGTTCACGGCGTTCGGTGCGCTTTGCACCAACCGTGAAGCACTGACCCTTGCCGACCCGCGGGTAACGGAGTACCTTTCCGGCCGTGAGATCGCCGCGGACACTGCCGCCGATGGCTGGTGCTGCGTGACCGTGGATGGCTGCCCCATGGGCGGCGGCAAGGTGTCGGGCGGACGGGTCAAAAACCATTACCCCAAGGCCCTGCGGCTGCTGTAAACCGGCCTGAAAAGCCGGTTTTCCAACACGAACAAGCGAAAAACACGCCCGGAGCCCTTGAATGGGATTCGTGATTGTGCTACAATAATAGAGTTAGATTTTGTGTGCTGCCACAAGCGGGCGACCACAGCCCGTCTGCCCGCAGGCGGAGATTTCGATAAAACTTTAGGAGGTTCCCATGTCTGGACATAGCAAATGGAACAACATTAAGCGCAAGAAGGAAAAGACCGATGGCGCAAGAGCAAAGGTCTTTACCAAGATCGGCCGCGAGATCAGCGTTGCCGTCCGTGACGGCGGCCCCAACCCGGCTTCCAACAGCAAGCTGGCAGACCTGATCGCCAAGGCAAAGCGCATGAGCGTGCCCAACGATAACATCCAGCGCATCATCAAGAAGGCTGAGGGCGGTGACAAGACCGAGTTCGAGGCTATCACCTACGAGGGCTACGGCCCCGGCGGCGTTGCTGTCATGGTCGAGACCCTGACCGACAACCGTAACCGTACCGCTGCCGACCTGCGCCACTACTTCGACAAGAACGGCGGCAACCTGGGTGCTATGGGCTGTGTGGCCTTCCTGTTCAGCCAGAAGGGTGTCATCGACATCTCTCTGGAGGACAAGGACGCCGACGAGGCCATGATGGATGCTCTGGACGCCGGTGCCGAGGACTTTGACGCCAGCGAGGACGCTGCCGAGATCACCACCGATCCCGAGAACTACTCCGCTGTGGTCAAGGCTCTGGAGGAGAAGGGCTACGAGATCCTGTCCGACGACCTGGCCATGGTGCCCATGACCACCACTCGTCTGACCGACCCCGACCAGCTGAAGGCCATGGGCAAGCTGCTGGACGCTCTGGAGGAGAACGACGACGTGCAGAACGTCTGGCACAGCCTGGAGAACGAAGAGGACCTGCCGGAATAACCGGGAGCGCTTCGGAATAAGAACGGAAAAAGCTGCTTTTTGCGTGCACTGCACGGGAAGGGCAGCTTTTTTGTTTGCAGTGCCGGCGATTGAATTGAATGGTGCTTTGTTCTGGGGTGCGCAGCGGCGTTCCCAGAAACTTTCATGAAAAAACACCGGACGTGACGCATTTTCAGGCGTCGAATTTGTGCGAAAACCATATCCTTTTGCGGGGGCCTGTGGTATACTTCAGGAGAGAGGAACCAGAAAAAGGACAAGCGTGGAGGAAGTGCGGATGAGTGAACAGGAGCGGATCATGAACGTTGCCCTGCTGCTGTGGGGCGGCTGTTTCTGCCTGACGGCGGCGTTCTGCCTGTCCATGGGAAATGACCACAACCGGGAAAAACGCAACTGGCTGCTCTGGATGGAGCTTTCGGCGGCTGCGCTGCTGTGCTGCGATGCGGCCGCCTGGTTCGTGCAGGGCACGCCGGGGGAAGCAAGCCACCTCATCATGGTCGCCACCAACTTTGTGGTGTATGCGGGGCTGTATCTGGTGCTGTTCCTGTTCAACCACTATGTGGGCTGCTACCTGCGGGAGGACGGCCGTCTTTGCGCTCCGAAACGCAGCCGGACGGTGGACATTACCTGCGCCGTGGGCATCGGGCTGGTGTTCGTGTCCCAGTTCAGCCCACTGCTCTACTACATCGACGCCCAGAACATCTACCACCGCAGCGATGCCTTCTCGCTGTCCATGGTGCTGCTGCTCATCGGCATGGGCACAGAGACCACCATGATGGCCCAGTTTTACCAGAAACTCACGATGGGACGCCGTATCGCCATGTTCGGCTGTGTGGTCCTGCCGCTGTCGGTGGCAGCGTGTCAGGTGTTCCAGGACGACATTTCCCTCATCAGCCTGTCGGTGGGGGCATCCATGACCCTGCTGTTCGTGGTGGCCACCAGCGCCCAGAACCGGGAGCTGGCCGTCTCAGAGCGGACCAAGGAGCAGATCCGCCAGCGTCTGGAGATCGCCACCATGCTGAACAGCTGCGTGGGCAAGCTGAACTCCGACACCGACATCGACGTGGGCATCAACAACCTGCTGGCCACTGTGAACGACTATTTTCAGGCCGACCGCACCTATGTGTTTGAGATCGACCCGGACCGGGACGTGCTCATCAACACCTTTGAGTATATCTGCGGGCAGGAGGTAAGTGCCCAGATGGACAATCTGCAGGAGGTGCCTGTTTCGGTCATCAAGGTCTGGATGCAGAACTTCCGGCAGGGCCGTTCCTATTATATGTCCGATCTGGAGCAGGAGCGGGGCCAGCCCAGCTATGAGATGCTGAAGGCGCAGCAGGTGTGGCGCCTGCTGGCCGTGCCGTTGATGAAAGGCGGAGCCATGGTGGGCTTTCTGGGGGTGGACAACCCCCGCGCGCACTACGATGACGCGACCCTGCTGGCGTCCATCCAGTTCTTTGTGACCAACAGTCTGGACCGCAAAAAGCAGCAGGCCTATCTGGAAAAACTCAGCTACCGCGACATGCTCACCGGCCTGTACAACCGCAACCGCTACATCGAGCGGCTGGAAGCCTACAAGCAGGTGCAGGATCAGCAGATCGGTGCCATCTACATCGACCTGAACGGCCTGAAAAAGGTGAATGACGAGCAGGGCCACCGCGCCGGTGACGAGCTGATCGTGCGGGCGGCGGGCACCATTGCGGGCATTTTTGCCGAGGACGCCTACCGGGTGGGCGGTGACGAGTTCGTGGTGATCCTGCTGGATGTGAGCCGCGAGGATTTTGCCCGCAAGACCGAGCAGCTGCGCCGCCAGATGCAGGAAAACAGCGTGGATGCGTCCATCGGCGGGGTATGGCAGGCCAGCACCGAGAACCTGGAGGACCTGCTGCGCCTGGCCGATGAGAACATGTACAGGGAAAAGAAGCGCTACTACAGCCAGGCCGATGCCGCCCGGAAACCGGAAAGCTGACCGACCTGCACGGACAAAGGACGAAGAAATCCGACAAAAGTATTCTATTCTACTCATGCTTTGCTATAGAAGGGTGAATGATTTTCATCTAAATTGACAAATTTCAACCTGCTTACTATAATTAAAAAAGTGTTTCTCGGTTATGGACGATGGTGTTTATGCAGCCGCAAGATGCCATCGTTTTTCTATTCGCTTTTTCTGTCCGTGTGCCAAGGACAGACGTCTGCACTGTGAGACGCAGATGCGGGAAAGTGCCTGGCTCAGACCGGGAACGCCAAAATAGTATTTCATTGATAGGAATGGAGTGGCATCAAACGATGGCAAAGTACATCATCAAGCGTGTCGCAATGGGCATCTTCAGCATCTTCATTGTGGCCACGGTTACCTTTTTTGTCATGAACTTGGTCCCCGGCGGCCCGTTCGTGGCAGAAAAGTCCATCAGTGCGGCTGCTCAGCAGGCACTGGCCGAGAAATACGGCCTGGACAAGCCGCTGGGTGTGCAGTACGTCAATTACATGAAGAGCCTACTGCACGGCGACCTGGGCCTGAGCCTGCGTCAGCGTGGCCGCACGGTCAACGAGATCATCGCCAGCAAGCTGCCGGTGTCCTGCCGCCTGGCAGGCGTGGCGGTGCTGGTGGCCCTGTGCATCGGCATCCCGCTGGGCTGTATCTCGGCTTACAACCGCGGCAAGTGGCTGGACAACACCATCATCGTGTTCGCAACCTGCGGCATTGCGATCCCGAGCTTTATTTCCAGCGTGCTGCTGCTGTATGAGTTCGGTATGAACCTCAAGCTGCTGCCCACCGTGGGCCTGAACAGCGCTGCAGCGTATATCATGCCGGTCACCGCACTGGCGATCTACCCCTCTGCATACATCACCCGCCTGATGCGTTCCAGCCTGCTGGACGTCATGGGTCAGGACTACATGCGCACCGCCCGTGCCAAGGGCGTGTCCCAGTTCATGATCCTGTTCAAGCATGCGCTGCGCAATGCCATCCTGCCGGTCATCACCTACGTCGGCCCCATGCTGGCCAGCCTGATGACGGGTTCCTTCGTGGTGGAGAAGATCTTCTCCGTGCCCGGCCTGGGCCGCGACTTCGTGTCTGCCATCACCAACCGTGACTATACCCTGATCATGGGCACCACCATCCTGCTGTCCAGCATGGTCATTATCGCCAACGTGGTCGTTGATATCCTTTATAAGATCATCGACCCGCGCATCAAGCTGCAGTAAAAAAGGAGGAACGCGTTATGGAAAACATCAAAAAGAATCCTCTCAGCCTGCAGCTGAACGCTGACGACTTTCTGCCTGCCAGCAACGAGGAAAAGCAGAGCCTTGTGATCATGCGCGAGAGCGTCAACTTCTGGAAGGACGGTCTGCGCCGCCTGAAGAAGAACAAGATCGCCATGGTCAGCTTTGTGTTCATCATCGCCATTGCAATCTTTGCCTACCTGCTGCCCGCCGTGTGGCCCTACAGCTACGCCGAGCAGGTGAAGGGCAGCAACAATCTGGCACCGTTCGAGTACTCTGCCTCTGAGCAGGCCCGCATCGACGCCGGCGAAAAGGTATTCCCGCACATTCTGGGCACCGACCGTATGGGCCGTGACTTTGCAGTGCGTATCATGATGGGCACCCGCGTGTCCCTGTCCGTCGGCCTGATCGCCTCGGTGCTGGTGCTGATCATCGGTGCCACCTACGGTGCTGTGTCGGCCTTTGCCGGCGGCTGGGTGGACAACATCATGATGCGTATCACGGATATCCTGTACACCATCCCGGATATCCTGCTGATCATCCTGCTGGGCATGGCCCTGAAGGAGCCCCTGGAAAGTCTGGCCACCAAGCCCGGCTTCAAGTGGATGCAGACCCTGGGCCCCAACATGATCTCCATCTTCATCATCTTTGCTCTGCTGTACTGGGTGGGCATGGCGCGTATCGTGCGCAGCCAGATCCTGATCCTGAAGGAGAGCGAGTACGTCACCGCTGCCCGCGCACTGGGCGCTTCCAGCGGCCGTATCATCAAGAAGCACCTGCTGACCAACTGCATCGGCACCCTGATCGTGACCACCACCCTGCAGATCCCGGCTTCCATCTTCACCGAGAGCTACCTGAGCTTCATCGGTCTGGGTGTTGCAGCCCCGCTGCCGTCTCTGGGTTCTCTGGCCACCGATGCCGTCAAGGGCATGAACACCTACCCCCACCTGCTGATCGCCCCTGCAGTGATGATCAGTGTGATGATCCTGGTGTTCAACCTGTTTGGCGACGGCCTGCGCGATGCTTTCGACCCGAAGCTGAAGAATTGATGAGGTGAACGAAGATGAGCGAAAAAATTCTTGATATCAAGGAAGAGCGCCTTTCCTTCTTCACCCCTGCCGGTGAGGTCAAGGCACTGAACGGCGTTTCCTTTGCGATGAACCAGGGCGACGTGCTGGGCATCGTGGGCGAGTCCGGTTCCGGCAAGTCCGTTACCGCTTACTCGGTCATGGGCCTGACCGCCTACCCCGGCAAGCTGGTGGGCGGCACCGTGTGGTTCAACGGCCACGAGATCGAGAAGATGAAGGAGAAGGACTTCCGCAAGATCCGCGGCAACGAAGTCTCCATCATCTTCCAGGACCCCATGACCAGCCTGAACCCGGTGTACACCATCGGCAACCAGATCGTGGAGGTCATCCGCCTGCACACCAAAAAGAATAAGCAGGAAGCCTGGGCACGCGCCGAGGAGCTGCTGGAGCTGGTCGGCATCAACGAGCCGGAAAAGCGCCTGAAGCAGTACCCCCACGAGCTGTCCGGCGGTATGCGCCAGCGCGTGATGATCGCCATCGCCCTGGCCTGTGAGCCCAAGCTGCTGATCGCAGACGAGCCCACCACCGCACTGGATGTGACCATCCAGGCACAGATCCTGGAGCTGATGCAGGAGCTGCGCAAGAAGCTGGGCATGAGCATCATCATGATCACCCACGACCTGGGCGTCGTGGCTTCCATGTGCGAAAAGATCGCCGTCATGTACGCCGGCCACATCGTGGAGTACGGCACCACCGACGAGATCTTCTACCAGCCGGGCCACGAGTACACCAAGGGCCTGATCAACTCCATCCCCAAGCTGAACACCGAGGTGCGTGAGCGTCTGGTGCCCATTGAGGGTACCCCTGTGGACCTGCTGAATCCGCCGGCCGGCTGCCCCTTTGCGCCCCGCTGCAAGAACTGCATGAAGATCTGTCTGAGCAAGATGCCTCCGCGCACCGAGCTCAGCGACACCCACTATACCTACTGCTGGCTGCAGCAGAAGGCTGCATTTGAGAAAGGGGAAAAGGCAGAATGAGTGAACACAAGACGCTGGTTGAAGTCCAGCACCTGCAGCAGTATTTCCCCGCCGGCGGTGTGGGCAAGAACCGCAAGTACGTTCAGGCTGTGGATGACGTGAGCTTTGCCATCCGCAAGGGCGAGACCCTGGGTCTGGTGGGCGAGTCCGGCTGTGGCAAGACCACCACCGGCCGCACCCTGCTGCGCCTGTACGAGCCCACCGGCGGTAAGATCTACTACGATGGCAACCTGCTGTTTGATAAGGAAAAGAATATCGCAGTGGATATGCTGCCCTACCGCCGCCGGATGCAGATCGTGTTCCAGGACCCCTACGCAAGCCTGGACCCCCGCATGACCATCGGTGACATCGTGGGTGAGGGCATCGACATCCATCACCTGGCTGAGAACGACAAGGATCGCCACGATAAGATCATCGCCCTGCTGGAGCGTGTGGGCCTGAACAGCGAGCACGCAAACCGCTACTGCCACGAGTTCTCCGGCGGCCAGCGTCAGCGCGTGGGCATTGCCCGTGCACTGGCTGTGAACCCCGAGTTCATCGTCTGCGACGAGCCGGTCTCCGCACTGGACGTGTCCATTCAGGCACAGGTCGTGAATATGTTCGAGGACCTGCAGCAGGAAATGGGCCTGACCTACCTGTTCATCGCCCATGACCTGAGCGTGGTCAAGCACATCTCCAACCGCATCGGCGTCATGTACCTGGGCAAGCTGGTGGAGCTGGCCGACAGCTACGAGCTGATCGCCCACAGCATCCACCCCTACACCCGGAGCCTGATCTCTGCCATCCCGGTGGCAGACCCCATCACGGCACGCCAGTCCAAGCGTATCGTGCTGCAAGGCGATGTGCCCAGCCCCCTGAACCCGCCGTCCGGCTGCCGCTTCCGCACCCGCTGCCCCTACGCAGACGAGCGGTGCGCAGCCGAGGTGCCGGAGTTCAAAGAGGTCACCTCCGGCCACTGGGCAGCCTGCCATCATCTGGACAAGGTGAAGTAAAAACACTTCATTCTCCTGAAAGATGAACACATCTCATCTTCCGGCTGAAATATTGTAACGAAATGGTTACAGACACCCGTTGGGGCTTGTAACCGGTGCGAGAACGCATTATACTATTCGTGTTCCTCCGGAGGACAGGCTGTTTTGGCAGACCGTGCTCCGGATCGAATATAGAGGAGGCTGGGGGAACCTGGCACACTCAATTTGATTTAAGGGAAGGATAATTATTATGAAACGCATTTCTCGTCGTAGTTTCCTCAAGGTTGCTGGCGTGGGTGCCGCTGCTCTGGGTCTGGCAGCCTGTGGCGGCAGCAAGTCCGGTTCTACCGCAACCTCCGGTTCTGCTTCTTCTGCTGCTGGTTCTTCTACCGGCAGTGTCAACACCGCTGGCTTCACCGTCCAGTACGGCCCCAACCCCGAGACCCTGGATCCGGCTCTGAACTCCGCTATTGATGCCTCTAACACCATCATCACCATCTTCGAGCCCCTGCTGCTGATCAACGAGAACAACGAAGTGATTGGCGGCCAGGCTGAGAGCTGGGAAGCAAGCGAGGACGGCCTGACCTGGACCTTCACCATGCGTGACGGCCTGAAGTGGAGCGACGGCACCGACCTGACTGCTAAGGACTTCGAGTACAGCTTCAAGCGTATGGCAAACCCTGATACCGCAGCTCCCTACGCAGCAACCTGCCTGGGCATGATCGATGGTTTTGACGCAGCACAGGCCGGTGATACCGATGCTCTGAACGTCAAGGCAAGCGACGACGGCAAGACCCTGACCATCGTTCTGGCTTATCCCTGCTCCTACTTCGACAAGATGGCTGCATTCGCAGCTATGAGCCCTGTGCAGCAGGCAACTGTTGAGGCAAACGGCGACAGCTGGTGCACCTCCGCTGAGACCTTCGTCTCCAACGGCCCCTACATGATCACCGACTGGACCCCGTCCGAGCGCATCGTGCTGACCAAGAACCCCAACTACGTTGGCGGCTGGGACAACTCCAAGATCGTCTCTGACACCATCACCCTGCTGCTGCTGGAGGACTCTTCCGCTGCCTTCGCTGCTTACAACAGCGGTGAGGCTGTCCTGATCAAGGACGTGCCCACCGACGAGATCCCCAGCCTGACCAAGGCAGAGGATGGCGGCGACTTCTATGTTGACACCATTCTGGGCACCTACTACATCAGCATGAATCTGCAGCATGATGCCTTCAAGGAGGCCAAGGTCCGCAAGGCTCTGGCTCTGGCGATCGACCGCGACTACATTGCCAACACCATCATGCAGGGCACCTACTCTGCTGCTTCCAACCTGGTTGGCCCTGGCATCGTGGACGAGAACGGTTACTTCTACGACAACGCAAACGGCGGCTCTCCCTACATTGCGGATGACTACGAGGCAAATCTGGCCGAGGCTAAGAAGCTGCTGGAAGAGGCTGGCTACCCCAATGGCGAGGGCTACCCCACCATCGAGTACAGCACCAACGATGTCGGCTACCATGTGCCTCTGGCAGAGTACCTGCAGCAGGCTTGGGGCGATCTGGGCATCACCCTGACCATCAACAAGATGGAGTGGTCCTCCTTCACCCCCGCTCGTCGTGCAGGCGAGTACGATGTTGCCCGTAACGGCTGGGTCATGGACTACAACGATCCTTCCAACATGGTCGAGCTGTTCTGCACCGACAACGGCAACAACGATGGTAAGTACTCCAACCCCGACTTCGATGCTGCAATCGAGGCTTCCAAGGTTGCTGATGCTGCCGAGCACTTTGCACAGCTGCATAAGGCTGAGGACATCCTGATGGAGGATATGGGCTGCATCCCCGTTGCTTACTACAACGACTTCTGGCTGCAGAGCGCTTCTCTGAAGGGCACCTGGCACAGCCCCTACGGCTACTGGTACCTGCAGTACGGCTACATCGAGGGCTAATCGCCCCGGTGCGGCGTACAGCGTGAGCTGAACCGTAAATCACAGGCACCCCGCTTACCGGAAACGGCAGGCGGGGTGCCTTTTTGCGTGCAGGACCGAAAAACGGACGTCTTGCACACCCCGGTGGGCTATGATACAATAAAAGATGATCAAAGCACAAAGGGGAGAGAAGAATGGAGCAAAAACGCCTGTGTCCGTACTGCATGGGGGAGCTGCCCCCCGCCGCCGACAGCTGCATGCACTGCGGCAAGGTGTTTGCGGGGCGCAACCCCGCCGGCTGCCTGCCCGTGGGCACGGTGCTGGCCGGGCGCTACACCGTGGGCGAGATGCGGAGCCTGGACGGGGAGGGCATCCTGTACCGGGGCGTGGAGAACCTGGGCTGCTTCCGGGTGACCATTAAGGAATATCTGCCGGTGACCCTGTCTGCCGAGCGGGGCGCGGACCGCATCGGTGACGGT
>OLSA01002855.1_pt1 | contig 12516 bp, 7 predicted proteins | sample 1672731 | NCBI WGS metagenome assembly OLSA01 (sample SAMEA3136718, study PRJEB25190) | human gut metagenome | biome: human gut; feature: human-associated habitat; material: faeces | place: Austria | collected 2013
GCTTTCCGATCTGGCCGTCCCGCGCGACACGCTCGCCGCCGACACCCTTGCCGCCGACACGATGCAGCGCGACACGGCCCGCAAACCGCGCAAGGCCACGGGGTTCCTCGACGGCGCAATCGAGGGCAAGAGCACCGACTCGCTCGTCTACGACGTGCGCAACAAGCTGGTCTACGTCTACAACGAGGGCGACGTCACCTACCAGAACAGCAACCTCAAGGCCGATTTCATGCGCATCGACATGACCGACAAGACGGTCTTCGCCTACGGCAAGCCCGACTCGCTCGACGGCAAGGCGATCGTAACCAAGCCGGAGTTCTCGGACGGCTCGGCCTCCTACCAGATGGATACGATCACCTACAACTTCGCCACCGAGAAGGCCAAGATCAAGGGCGTGGCGACGCAGCAGGGCGACGGCTGGCTCGTGGGCGGCAGCGTGAAGAAGATGCCCGACAACACGATCAACATCCAGGACGGCATGTACACGACGTGCGACGAGACCGACCACCCGCACTTCTACCTGGCGATGACCAAGGCCAAGGTGCAGCCCGGCAAGAAGGTCATCACGGGCCCGGCCTACCTGGTCATGGAGGACGTGCCGATCTACTTCCTCGGCATCCCCTACGGCTTCTTCCCGATCAACATGGGCCCGAAGTCTGGTCTGCTGATGCCCTCCTACGGCGAGGACGGCACGCGCGGCTTCTTCCTGCGCGACCTGGGCTACTACATCACGCTGGGCGACTACGCCGACCTGGCCGTCCGCGGCGGCTTCTACACGCTCGGCTCGTGGGAGGCCTCGGCCGCCTCGCGCTACATCAAGCGCTATAAATACAGCGGCAGCTTCAACATTCAGTACTCAAACATCAAGACCGGCGAGAAGGGCGAACCCGACTACCTCAAGCAGAGCAACTTCCGCGTGCAGTGGACCCACTCGCAGGATGCCAAGGCCAACCCCGGCTCGACCTTCTCCGCGTCGGTGAACTTCGCCACGAGCGGCTACAACCGCTACTCGGCCAACACGCTCAACGACATTCTCTCGACGCAGACCAACTCGTCGATCTCCTACTCGAAGAGCTGGACCGGCACCCCCTTCTCGCTGTCGGCCAACATGGCCATCTCGCAGAACTCCTCGAACCAGTCGATCTCGCTGACCCTCCCGACGGTGGTCTTCAACGTCTCGCGCATCTACCCCTTCAAGCGCAAGGAGAAGACGGGCAAGGACCGCTGGTACGAGAAGATCTCGATGCAGTACACGGGCAAGATGACCAACTCGGTGACCACGACCGAGAGCGAAATCTTCACCAAAAAGACGCTCGAGAACATGAAGAACGGCATCGAACACTCGATTCCGGTCTCGGCGTCGTTCAACGTCTTCAACTACATCAACCTCTCGCCTTCATTCAACTACAACGAGAAGTGGTTCTTCAAGAAGGTCGAGTACGAATGGAACCCGATGACCAACAAGGTCGACACGATGGCCAACGAGTACGGCTTCTACCGGCTCTACAACTACAGCATGAGCGTCTCGGCCTCGACGACCGTCTACGGCATGTACGACTTCACGAAGAAGAAGCGCGACCGCAAGATCCAGGCCATCCGCCACGTGCTGACCCCCTCGATCGGCTTCTCCTACACACCCGACTTCGGCGACTTCAAGTACGGCTACTACAAGTCGCTGCAGCGCGACTCGCTGGGCACGACGCAGACCTACTCGCCCTATGCGGTGAACGCCTACAGCGTGCCGTCGTCGGGGCGCAACATGTCGATGAACTTCTCGCTGTCGCAGAACCTCGAGATGAAGGTGCTCTCGAAGCGCGACACCTCGGGCGTGAAGAAGATCAAGCTCATCGACGAGCTGCGCATCAGCGGATCGTACAACTTCCTGGCCGACTCGATGCGGCTCTCGACGATCCCGATCTCGTTCCGCACGACGCTCTTCGGCAACTTCGGCATCAACCTCTCGGCGACGCTCGACCCCTACCGGCTGACACCCGACGGCAAGCGCATCAACAAGCTCTTCTTCCCGGGCCGCATCGTCTCGACAGGCTGGTCGTTCGGCTATACGTTCAAGTCGCGCGACGACCGCTCGCAGACGGCCATCAACGACATCACGTCGATCCCTCCGGAGTACATGAACCCCTTCTACGACCCCTACGGCACGATGGACCCCGTGTTGCGACGACAATACATGGCCCAAACCTACTACGACTTCTCGCTGCCGTGGAACTTCGGCTTCAACTATACGGTCAACTACTCGATCACGACGGGCAACTACCCGCCCAAGGGCTACAAGAAGAACGTCACGCAGACGGTCGGTTTCAACGGCTCGCTCAACCTCACGCCCAAGATGGGCATCACGTTCCAGGGCGGTTACGACATCAAGGCCAACCGCCTGACCACCTCGTCGGTCTCGATCACGCGCGACCTGCACTGCTGGCAGATGTCCTTCTCGTGGATTCCGTTCGGCACCTACCGCTCGTGGAGCTTCAACATCGGCGTCAAGGCCGCGTCGCTCTCCGACCTGAAGTACGACAAGTCGCAGTCCATGTACGAAAACATGTACTGACACGCCGCGAGCCTCTTCGCGCCCGTCCATCCCGCACACTCCCGTTTCCGAGCGCACACCCGTCTCGGCCTGCCCGTCTCGGCACGTCCGTTTCGCACGTCACCGTTTTCACTCGCCCCCGTTTCCGGGCGCCTGCCTCTTTCCGCTCGCTACCCATACCTATTTGTATATACGGACAACGATCGCCCGTCGCCCGGCTGCCTTAACAACCCGAACAACCCTAACGGCCTGCTCCCCCGGACACCAGCGTCTCCGCCTTGTCCGCAACCGTGCCGGCGCAGGCCCGACTTCCGACACTTCACGCAACGTACAGCCAACGCGCGCATGCCCGCTGCCTCCGCAACGTACATCCGCCCCACGCCGGCCCGGAAACAGCCCCCTCCCGCAACGTACAACCACCCTGCCCGGCCCCCGGAGAGAGCCGTCGCAGGCAACGTATTGACAGCCTCTTCTGCACGTTTGTACCGCTCCGCAACCCGTGCGGAACATCCCGTCGGACGAACAACGCATAACACGAGCCCGGAAACACACCCCCATTTTGTAAATGTCATACGAATTTATACGTTTTTTAATAGCGATATTGTACAAAATTTATTAGTTTTGTATATTCAAGATTTCAGCACGCACTGAAAAAACGGAACATACACCATCAAAAAAGTAAAATTATGAAAAAACCTATCCTCAACACGCGGGGGGGGGAATTTGACTATTCCGCCCCGACACTTGAAATCCTCTCCGTCACGGTGGAGCAGGGTTTCGCGGCAAGCGAAAGGGACTACTGGACCGACATCGATCCGTGGGACGATGAAACCGGCGAAGAAGTGGACTTCTATTAATCATGAACTCATCGAAAACAACCGTACTATGAAAAAGTATTCTCTTTTGATGGGTCTCATGTGCGCAGCACTGTCCATCACCAGTTGCTCGAAAGACAACACGGAAACATTTGACAAACCGAAAGGGTACGAATTCGAGCTCTATGCAGCTCCGCAAACCCGTACCGAAGTTGACGGTCTGGACATGAAGTGGAGCGCCAACGACGCCATGAATGTCTTCCACGCCCTGCCCGGCACCACGAATTACAGCGCCAACGACCAGTTCACCGTCTCGGACATCGAGGGTGGCGTCTTTAAGGGCACCATTACCGATACGGAATTTGATCCGAACGGTACCTATGACTGGTATGCAGTCTACCCCTACTCGAAATACATGGCATCCCCTGCCGAGAGCAACTCGGGAAGCTACTTTGTAGTCGGCAGTAAGAACATTAATACCCAGCAACAGACGGGCATTGACAATCAGGCACACATCTGCGGCGAGAATATTCCGCTCTATGGAAAGGCCACCGGAGTTACCGAATCGCCCAGACTGGTGATGCACCACATCGCAACCCTTTTCCGGATCAATGTAACCAATACCGGAAGCGCGGATCTGAATGTCACGGGCATCACGCTCACCTCGGCCAGCGAGAACCTGATCGGCTCCTACTATTTTGACATCACGGGAGAGACACCTGTACTCACACCCTACAGAGATGATTATGTATCCAAAACGGCTACGCTGAATGTTACCGACGGTATCGTTGCTCCGGATGCTACGGGCAGCTTCTACCTCGCTACGCGCGCCTTCACGGCACCCGAGGGCGAGCAGCTGACGCTGACGGTTACGGCCAACGGCGAAACCGTCGAGAAGGTCGCCACCCTGTCGAAGGAGACCACCTTTGCCGCAGGCAAGATCAACAAACTGAATATCAACGTGGCAGCAGCCGCAGAGCAGGCTGCCACCTGGGAAAAGGTCACCTCGCTTGATGACATCACGGCAGGCGAATACATCATTGCCAACGGAGACTACTTCCTGCCTACAACTACTACAGGCAGTAAAAATGCTCCCGTCCCGTATACGTTGGAATCACAGGGTATTTCTTTCGTTGCCGATTCATTCACCGGCATTGTCCCCGATATCGCCAAATGGACCTTCACGGGAACCAATACGGCCATGACCATTACGAACTCCGGCGGCGACTACCTGTACGGTACCAAAGATAATAAGGGTCTTCATGTAGGCACCACGTCGGACATAACTTGGGCATTTGAAGTCTATAACGACGGATTCGCAATGAAGAACACAAACGATCGTTATTGCGCAATCTATGTAAATGACAGCAACGAGCCTCAGGACTGGAGATCATATACAAGCAGAAATGCATCTAACTATAAAATCAACGACGGTATTCTGTACCTTTACAAGAAGGGTGATGCTCGTTCCGCTCTTGAAACGCCGACCGGTGTAGAGGCCGTTGCCGAAGGAAATGAGGTTCTTGTAGGTTGGAATGAAGTTAGCGGTGCAGCGTCCTACACCGTATCGTTCGAGCCTGCGACTATCGAGCCGCAGACAATCGAGAGTACCGGAGAGGCATCCTATGCCGAATCATTCACCCTCGACTACGCTACGGAGTACACGGTTTCGGTGGTAGCCAACCCGGCAGACACCGAGAACTACAAGGCTTCGGCTCCCGCCACGGCTACGTTCACCACGGGCGAGAACCCGAATGTTACCTACACCCAGATCAAGGACCTCGTGAAGGGAGAGACTGTAGCCATCAAAGACGCACTTGTGGTTGCAACAAGCACGAGAGGCCCCATACTTTGGGATGAAACGGGAGCAATTCTTGCCTACCAGCCCTCTGAAACGCCTGCAATAGGCTCTGTAGTAACGGTTAACGCAACCGTAGGGGAATACAACAAGGCGTTGCAGCTCAACGATGCGACCTTCACTGTCACCGGAACCACTGAGGTGCCGACACAAACTGCAACAGAGGTGACAGCTGCCAATATCGACGATTTGATGACTGTTGAATCTGTAACGGCCACCTATGTAAAGTTCACTGGAACCTTAAATATTTCGGGGTCCCACTACAATGTTGTCTTCCCGTTCGAGACCAACTACCAGGGCTCGCTTTACTATCCGGATGCAGAAGCACTGGGCCTTGCAGCCTTGGATGGTCGCGAGGTTAATGTCGAGGGATGGTTTACAAGTATCAGTGGTAGCAGATATCTCAACGTCGTAGCGACGAAGGTCAGCTCGGCTTCCGAAGCTCCCTACATTACGGCAGACGAGACGGCATCGTTTGTTGCCGCAGGTGAGACCAAGACGATCAGTTTCCTGACGGACAACCTCGGATCGAATCAGGTATTTGCAGAGATCTCGGGTGATGGTGCCGGACAGTTCTCCGTCGGACAGATCGGTGCAGAATCCATTCCCGTAACGGCGGTTGAAAATACGGAGACGACGGCCAAGACGGCTACGCTGACGCTCTACATCGCAGCCAGCGAAGGCGGCGAGCACCTTGCCGAGGCAACCGTTGCGCTGACGCAGGCCGGAGTACCCAGCGGAGAAAGCATTACTTACACAGAAACATTCTCCAACTTCACAAAATCGAGTAGCTCTTATTCCAATAACGGAAGCTATACTTCAACAGAAATAGCTGGACTTTCATGGACATACGCAAATTGCGCACTTAACACAAGCGATAGCAAATTCATATTAGGCAAGAACAATGCAAACTCCAGCCTTACGACAAGCAATATCTCTGATGGAGTATCAGAAATAACCATCAATTGGAATGCCCCGTTCTCATCCGACAAACTGCGAATATTAGTCTATGTAAATGATAATCTTGTCGGAACTCTTGACATTACAGCCACATCAGGAGCCAGTGGACAGGAAACTATAAGCGGGATCAACGTCAGCGGCAATGCTGTAATCAAAATAACAGGAGCCGCCAAGGTTGGATCAAAGGACAACAGACCGGGCATCACCGGCATCAGTTGGAAGAACAACAATTGAACTCCGGGCGGGGGTGGTGAGGTAACACCTCCCACCCCGGACCCTACCCCGGGATTCGATGCAGCGCCCTATGTGACCGTGCAGTCGGAAACGTCCGCAATGGTCTACTGCACCGGAACCGACTGGGAGTACGCCTCGGGAGGAATTGCGTTCCGATACGCATCCTCGGACGGCAGCGACACGGGCAGTGTCGCTGCTTCCGTCACCGGGACATACGCCCAGGCAACGCTGACGGGGCTGCGGCCCGCAACCGACTACACGGTGTGGGCCGTCGCCACCACGGCAACCGGTGCGACATACACTTCGGCAGAGGAGTGGTTTACGACGCCGCAGCCCGCGACGAGCCACAGCGGCTGGCTGGAGCTTCCGGCCAAAAGCACCTCGTCCACGGCGCAGGAGTACACCCTTTGGGCCGGAGAGCGCAACTATACGATGTACTACGACCGCAACCTCTACACGGCCCTGTGGGTCGCCTACCCGCTGGCCGCGGGACACATGGGGTCGCTTGGCCGGCCGAACTGGAAACAGAACCCCAACATTCCGGCCAGCCAGCAGATCAACGTGTGGGACGACAGCTACGGCGTAAATTACGGATCGACGATCTACGCCCGCGGGCACCAGATTCCGAATGCGGACCGCAACGGCAACAGCACGATGCAGAAGCAGGTCTTCTACGCCACGAACTCGACACCGCAGATTCAGAACAAGTTCAACGGCGGGGTCTGGGAGCAGTTCGAGACGGCCGTGCGCGGCGAGGTTCCGACGCGCGACTCGCTCTACATCGCCACGGGAGCCGTCTTCCGCACGGCGGGCGGCTCGGAGAGCATCACCTACATCCGGCCTGCCGAGGACTCGAAGCAGTGCCCCGTGCCGAACTACTACTTCAAGGTGGTGCTGAAGGTGAAGCGGTCGGGCAGCACGATCACGTCGGCAATGGCGGTCGGCGCCTGGTTCGAGCACCGGCAGTACTCGGACAGCTGGACGAACTACGTGGTTTCGGTCGACGAGATCGAACGGCAGACGGGCTTCGACTTCTTTGCGAACCTGCCCGACGACGTGGAGGCCACAGCGGAACAGAACACCAGTTGGAGTGCCTTCTCCTCCTTCTGATGCAACAACAGCCGGCGGGACACCGCCGACTGCGAACAGACAGACTGAGACGGACAACGGGCCGAAGGGCCCACACGGCGGCGACATTCCGAAACGGGAGTGTCGCCGCTTCTTATATATATAAACCCCGACCCGCATCACCGTATCCACCCGGCGGGATCATCGCACAAAGCCCGGCAGGCTAAAAAGCACGGGCGCCCATGCCACGCACGGGCATCCGATCGGGCAGGCGTTGCGGTACACCCTGCAGGAGCACGGCATCGGTCGCAAGCACCGCCCGGAGCATGCTCCGCACCCCGGGAGGAGCATGATCTGCACCCGGAATCGGGTTCAACGGGCAAAAAAACGTCCAGAAGGCCCCTCTGCGGCACGCAGAACGATTTACGCGGAGCGGAGGGTAAACCCTCCGGACAGCCCATCTGCGCCCCATATGGCCGCAAAAAAGGCGGGCAGCGGAAAACCGCCGCCCGCCCATTCGGGATCAAGAGAAAATCGGAAGTACCCATCCCGCGAATCAATCCGAACCGGACCAACGCCCGGGAACCGGGAGAGGATGACAGACGGGCCCGCGGACTCAACAGCCGGGAACACGGACCCGGGCACGGGAAGGATCAATGCTTTACATTGCCAAGCGCCTCGGGGTTGTGCCTGTACTTGAAGACCAGTGCGAAGACCACACCCACGACAAGGGCATAGCCGGCAAAGACAAGCCACGTGGCGGACCAGCCTCCGGCCACACCTTCGCGGGCAACCAGGAAGCCGCCCTGCCAGTCGCAATAGTGCGAGACGATCTTGCCGGCGATCCAGGTGCCGACCGAGGCACCGATGCCGTTGGTCATCAGCATGAAAAGGCCCTGCGCACTGGCCTGCATGGGCTTTGCGGCCTCCTGCTCGACAAAGAGCGCACCGGAGACGTTGAAGAAGTCAAACGCCACGCCGTAGACGATGCAGGAGAGGAAGAGCAGGACGATGCCCACGATGCTCTCCGTGGAGCCGATTCCGAAGAAGCCGAAGCGCAGCACCCAGGCGAACATGGCCATCAGCATGACGATCTTGATGCCGAAGCGCTTGAGGCAGAGCGGAATCAGCAGAATACACAGCGCCTCGGAGACCTGCGAGACGGAGACCAGCAGGGTCGGGTTTTCGGCAAACCAGCTTTCGGACGTCGCGGCAAAGCTGTTGATATAAGGGGTGGCATATCCGTTCGTGATCTGCAGTGACACGCCCAACAGCATCGAGAAGAGGAAAAAGAGGGCCATCTTGCGCTGCTTGAACAGCACGAAGGCATCCAGACCGAGGCGCTGGGCGAGGGATTTGTGTCCGGCGGCGGCCGAACGGTCGATGGGGCACGACGGGAGGCTGAAGGCATAGAGACCGAGCACCAGGCCGAGGACTCCGCAGACGATCAGCTGCATGTAGGTGAACTGCGAGGCCATGGGGACGAGCGCGAGGGTCTCCACTCCTTCGTGAAGCTCTGTCTGAACGCCCGAACCGCCGAAACCGACGAAGTTGACGAGCCACATGGCGGCGATAAAGCCGACGGTGCCGAAGACACGGATCGGCGGGAAGTCCCGGACGGTGTCGAATCCGCGGTTTTTCAGAATCGAGAAGGCCACGGTATTCGAGAGGGCGATCGTCGGCATGTAGAAGGCCACGCTCAGGCAGTAGGCCGCAAAGATCGGGCCGATGGAGGTCGCCTCGCCGGCGAGGGTCAGCTCCGTGGCCTGGAAACCGAACCAGGCGGCCACCAGCATGAAGACGGCAGCCGTGAGGTGCGAGATGCCGAGCAGCCGCTGCGGTTCGATGAACTTGTCGGCAATGGCCCCGATGATCGCGGGCATGAAGATCGAGACAACCCCCTGCGCGACATAGAACCAGGAGATATACTCTCCCAGCCCCACGCGGCCGAGGAAATTGCCGATACAGACAAGATAGGATCCCCAAATGGCGAATTGGAGAAAGTTCATGATGATGAGACGAGACTTGATTCCCATAAATCCTTGTTTTAGTGTACGTTTCAGATTCTGTAAGGTTCTCTTTCGGAACGATTAGAACAAATGTACGAAATTTTTTTTTGATTTTTCTTTGTAATTGCAAAATAAAGTTCTACATTTGCATCACCAAAACGTCATTGAGCTATGGTGTAATGGTAACACAACAGATTCTGGTCCTGTTATTCTTGGTTCGAATCCAGGTAGCTCAACACAAAGAACGCGCCGCTGATATTCAGCGGCGCGTTTCTTCGTTATTGCGGTCGGCGCTTTTTAGAAGCGGAATCCGACGTAGAAACGGACGGAGTTGGTTTTCAGTTTCGTTTTGGTCGATGAGATGCCCTCCAGGTCTGCATCTTCGAGTGAGAATCCATTGTATTTGGCCTGGCCCCAGCGACCTTCCACGCCGACCGAAATCACTTTCCAGGCCACCGATCCGCCGAAGCTGTAGAACAGGGCGAAGTTGGAGTTGAAACTATCGTCGAGGTACATCATCGAGTAGGAGGGCGTGAGTCGGAAATAGAGGCTGATTTTCAGTTCGTGAACCGGGTTGATCGTAATCGAAGGACCGACCTGCATGCCGTATTCCAGCTGATGATTGCCGATGTCGATCGTTTCATCCATAATGTCGCCGACGGAACCCGAACCCGGCTCTTCCGATTCGGAGATCGTGTATTTCGAATAGTTCAGATCGACCCAGCTCCAGTCCAGACCGAATTTCAACATTCCGAGCAACGGTTTTTTGTGCAGGTAAAATAGGTTTTACCCCAACTGATCGACACGCCGAAATCGTTTTTCAGCTTCTCGTCGCCGAAATCCTTGAATACGAGCGATTGTTTTACGTAACCGAGGTTGAAGTACTTGGACCTGTTTTTCCATATTTTGCGATCGAGTTCCTCGTTCTTTTGGTGCCGTAATTGCTGGGAGAGGTCATCGACGACCCGCTGCAGCGAATCCGTTTCCGTCGCAACGGGAGAGGTCGTTTCGGGGACCGGTTCTTGTGCCGTCGCAGTCAAGGTCCACAGGGACAAACCGATTAAAAACGTAAAGATTTTTTTCATAATGGTATTTTTATTTAAGTTGAAGGTTTCTGCCGTTTCCCATACTGCAAAAATAACATTATTGTGAAAAAAAAGTTCGTTTGAATGGAATTATTGTCCGATAAGTATTATATTTCTTTGGTTACTCTTCCTCTTCTTCCAAATATATCTCCTCCATAAGGCTGTCCAGCTCGCGCCGCTCCTTTTTGGTTGGACGTCCCGTACCCCGGTCGCGGAAGACGAAGACCGTTTCGCGGGGGATGTTGAGCTTGTCGAGTTCCGATTGCGGAGTGATGTTGCGACAGTAGTCGGGGACGTTCTTGGCCGGCTGGCGGCTCGACACGTAGCCCACGACTTCGAAGAGATAGGTCACGGGCATCCGTTTGACGGCGATTCGGTCGCCGATCCGCACTTCGCGCGAAGGTTTGGCGTAGGCGTCGTTCACCAGCACCCGGTTCTGGCGGATGGCTTCGGCCGCGTCGCTGCGGGTCTTGAAGATGCGTACGGCCCAGAGGTATTTGTCTAATCTGATCGCTTCCATTTCGTTTTTTCAATTATATCGTACGGGCAAAATCCGATGTCGGGAGGCTCGGTGGCTCCGGCAGATTCGGATTTTCCGTTGTGCTGACGATTCGGGGCAGGATGTCGGAACAGAGCCGAAGCTGGTAGTGTGCGGCTGCGGGTTGTCCGACGGTCTTCGAACCGGAGGTCGGTAGTTGCATCGATCCCTCGGGAACGGCGGTTTCGGTGGGGAAGTGTCGCGGACTATTTCTCATAGATGCTTTCCGATTTGGGCATGTCGTGCGATTGTTCGTCGTTCTGTCGGCTGACGCTCAAGATCATGCCCAGGGCGATAGCCGTGAAGATCGTCGAGGAGCCGCCGCGTGAGATGAGCGGCAGGGTTTGTCCCGTTTCGGGAATCAGGTTTACCGTTACCATGATGTGCAGCAGCGCCTGGCAGGTAATCAACAGGGCCAATCCCAGGACCAGCAGACCCGGAAATGCCGTGCCGCACCGTCGGAAAATTTCGATGGCACGGAAGAAGATCCACAGGTAGAGCAACAGCAGCAGCAGCGCCAGGACGATACCGTACTCCTCGACGAAAAAGGCGTAGGCGTAATCGCTTTCCGGGTGGATCATCTCTACGCGCATGGCGCTCTGTCCGGCGCCTTCGCCCAGGATGCCGCCGTTGTGGATGGCGATCATCGAACGCTCGGTGTCGGTCAGCTGGTCGATCGGCTTTTCGGTTTGGGGCTTGGTCCAGAGGTCGATCCAGGTTTCCACGCGGCCGCCGGCCGTTTCGCTGCGGCCCAGATTCAGCAGGCCGGCCAGCATTGCGGCGGCGAAGGCCAGGCCCAGCAGTTTCATCAGTTCACCGATCCTCACCCGTCCGATAAGCATCATCACCCACGAGGCGAAGAAGACCAGCACGGCCGACGAGGTGTGGGCCGGGAAGATCACTACACAGGAGAGCAGGACGGGGGCCAGGATGGGCCACGTGCCCTCGCGCCAGATTTTGCGCTGGTCGGGGCGCTTCCACCGCAGCGGGTTGAGCGAGGGGATGATCCGCAATTTGTCGATCACGCTCTGCCGGCCGGCGAGCTGCCGGGCCAGAAACAGTACGGTGGCGACCTTGAGTGCTTCCGAAGGCTGGAACTGGAAAGGACCGAGCGGAATCCAGCGGGCGGCGCCGTTGGTCGTGGCGCCGATGAAATAGACGGCCAGCGTCAGCAGAACGCTGCCTGCATAGGCGACCAGCGCCAGGTGGTTGTATATCCGGGAGTTGATCTTGTGTACGATGATGATCAGCGGAACGCAGAATGAAATAATCTGTCCCAAAACATATTTCAAAGTTACAATAATGTTCAGAATTGCATTTGTCAAACCTGTCCCGTCATTTGCATTAAGAGCAAGTCCGGCAAGAATTCCGATCACAACACCTACCAGAAGTTTAAATGGCAGG
>OLSA01002857.1_pt1 | contig 12514 bp, 18 predicted proteins | sample 1672731 | NCBI WGS metagenome assembly OLSA01 (sample SAMEA3136718, study PRJEB25190) | human gut metagenome | biome: human gut; feature: human-associated habitat; material: faeces | place: Austria | collected 2013
CTGCACAGGCCGGTCGAGGTGCCGCGCCGCACCACCGAGCGGGTTGTGACGCGCTGGCGGCTGCAGATACTCGATCCGATGGCGCTTCCCGTGCTGACCGGCCGCCTGCGCGCGGGGGAGATCGGGCAGGTGGCGGTCTCGTGCCGGATCCGGGGGCGCGGCGGTCCGGTGCGGGTAAATATTTCGCAGGAGATGATGCCGTTGTCGGATTTTTTGAATATCTTTGGCCTGACGTTGCAGGACGTGCAAAACTATCTCTGAAATGATGCGCCGCCTATTGTTCCTTTCACTCATCTTCGCCGCGGCGGCCCTCGGGGCCTCCGCGCAGTCGCTCGACGCCTTTCGGGCGCAGCTTGCCCAACCGCAGGTCTCGGGTCTCCGTTTCGGGGAGGCGCGGGTCACCGTCACCGAACACGGCGATGCGGCGCAGGCCGTTGCCCAGGCCGCGCGCAGCGAGCAGCGCCTGCATCTGCGCGGCTACCGCGTCTGCATCTTCTTCGACAACGGGCAGGATGCGCGCGCCGGAGCCGAGGCGGCCAAGACGCTCTTCGAGGAGACCTATCCCGGGATCAAGGTATATATGGTATACGAGAGTCCGTGGTTCTCGGTCACGGTCGGAAACTGCCTGACCGCCGAGGAGGCTATCATCCTGAAAGGCAAGGTGGCGGCGACTTTTCCGAAGGCTTTTCCCAAAAACGAAACGCTCTCGCTGGCGGACCTGCTGGAGTAGCGGGCCGCGGGTGTGAAAAAAGTGAAATTTTTTATTGCGGATTGCATACGAATATATATCTTTGCGGCGTTTAGAACAATCAATAAAATGTTAGACGCTATGAAAAAGATTTTTTCTTTTGTCATTGTGCTGGCTGCCGTTGCCATGGTAAGCTGCGGCGGTAACACCACGAAGAAGGCCGCTGAGACCGAAGCCGCCGCTACGGAGGCTGTTGCTGCACCTGCAGGCGAGGCTGCCGCCTGCGCCGAGAAGTGCGATTCGACCGCATGCGCAAACTGCGAGAAGTGCGACTCGACGAAGACCTGCTGCGCCGAGAAGGCTGCCGAGGCCGAGGCTGCGAAATAATCGGGTTTCCCGGTTATGAGAGTGAAGGAGATTCCGCAGGGAATCCCCTTTTTTGTTTCCGCGGTGGACCGTGCGGCTTTGCGACGGGCGATCCGTGCGGCTTTATGGCGGGCAATCGGCGAAAGGAACGCTGGCCGCCTGCGGAACGGAACTTGCAAATGGTTGTAAAGGTAAAACTGGAGAAGCGATGAATGTATTGTTGATTAACGGAAGCCCCCGGGCAAACGGAAACACCTTTCTGGCCCTTACGGAGGTGGCGCGCACGCTCGGGGAAGAGGGGATCGGGAGCCGGATCATCCAGCTCGGAACGAAGGCCGTGCAGGGGTGCATCGCCTGCAACCGCTGTGCGCAGCTGGGCCGCTGCGTCTTTCACGATGCGCTGTACGAGGAGGTGCGCGAGGCGGTCGGCCAGGCCGACGGACTGATCGTGGGGTCGCCCGTCTATTACGCCGGCCCGAACGGATCGCTGTGCGCCCTGCTCGACCGGATTTTCTATACCTGCTCCGCGCAGCTGGCCTACAAACCGGCGGCTGCGGTGGTTGCCTGCCGGCGCGGTGGAGCGAGCGCGACCTTTGACCGGCTGAACAAGTATTTCACCATCAACAACATGCCGGTTGTCTCGTCGCAGTATTGGAACAGCATCCACGGCCGGCTGCCCGGTGAGGCCGCACAGGACGCCGAGGGGTTGCAGACCATGCGGGTGCTGGCGCGCAACATGGCGCGGCTGCTCAAGGCGGGGCCCCGCTACGACGAGGCGCTTCCGCAGCAGGAGGCGTGGATCGCCACGAACTTCATCCGCTGACGGCGAGCCTGACGGGTTGTCGGGCCGTCGGGCGATGAGTTGGCACCTGCCGAACGGCAGGCCATCGAATCGTCGGATCGCACGGACGGAGATTTTTGCCCGGCGGGAGCTCCGCCGGGTCTTGTTCGGAAAAGAGGAAGGGTCGCACCAAACGGTGCGACCCTTCCTCTTGTTGTGCGGAAAGAAGGGAAACTGAATCTACTTGACAACACGCAATAAATCAACGTGTTATAATATTCCCTAATTCAAGTACACCGAATAGGCCACAACCTATTTTCGCTGTTTTTCCTTGTATCACTTGGTTGTTACAAAGTTACGAAAAATTTCCTGATTTTGCAACCGATTTGGAAACGAACCTATGGATTTCTTGCCGAATTTCGAGAGTGATATGATGAGTTTAAATATAAATAAATCAATAGATTATTTTTTGTTCGATCCCAGATCCCAATCGGATATTTCCAAATCGAGTGATCCTGCGCTTTTTGAACAAGCGAACATCATGCTTGTCACCTTTTCGGTGGCCGAGGTCCTTTTGTGTCATCTTGTGGAGCACAAATTGGTGATGTTGCGTGAGTGGTTCATTCCTCGGACGAGTGTACTAATTACAACTGCGAGTTGTGCTTTCGTTCTGCAGGCAGTTGTATTGAGATCGAAAAACTTATTATCGGCTTTCGGCAAAAGCCTCCACGGCATCGACCAGATCGAGTTTGATGTCGCTCCAGTCCAGCCCCCGCAGGCAAACCGGATCAGGATCCTCATCAGCCATGCGAAAGTCGGTCAGACGCTCCAGAAGTTCGTCTTTGTTGTGCTCCCATTCGTGTCTGCGGGCGTGTAGCGCAAACATCTCTGCCAGCGGATATTCGGTCAGCAACATGTGCAGATCCCAGAAATCCTTTTTGCGTCCACCACGCGATACAACATTCATCTTCATGGCAATTATGTCCTCAATGCTCGCCATCCGAATACCATCAATACAGTCTGCCGCTTTGAAAAACGGATCGGTATACATTAAATCAAGTTTGATGGCTTCCTGTTCCGACGGTCCGATGTAGTATCCGCGGCCGAAGCCAATAATAGAGGTTGTGTCACTGCAATCATAATATGGAAAATGAGATTGCAGAAAGCGTTCGAATACCCGAAAATCGAGACTGCGATACTCGGCATCGGTAAACAAGTCAATGTCGACCGATTTTCTGTGCCCGTAGCGAAGGCTCAGGTTTGTACCTCCGACCAGACGGAAGGGTGCAAACGATTCCTCGATCATCAGTATTCCGAGTGTCTCTTTCAGCAGAGGCGTTACCGTTTCATAGTGCAGGTAGCTATTGTCGGCCATTTTGCGATGTCGTGTTTATACGGTATGAGTTTTTCGGAGAATCGGTTTCGAGGGCCGCGAGAGTGGTGCCGTAGAATCGGGCAATCTCCGCTTTTTCTGCGTCATTACCTCGCTCCAGGACGCGGGCAATGACCGACTCGCGGTATCGTCCCCAGTCCAGTGTGTCGAAGTCGGTATCCCAGAACAGGGACCGACGAATTGCCGGTGTCCCGGATATGGCACGGCTCTTTTGACCATTCTTGTATTCGGCGATCTCGTAGTATGTCTGAAGCAGCAGCAGGAATCCCTCTTCGTATCCGAATGCCTGCTCGATCTTCAACGCCATCTCGACCGTCAGATTGCGTCGCCCCGTAATGACGGCATTGAGCGTCTGACTGTGTTCTCCGATGGAGGCTGCAAACGACCGCTGGCTGAGATTGCGTTTCTTCAAATCCCTGCCGATTATCTTGCCCGGATGGATGCCTTTCAATATGTCAATTCTGCTTTTCATGGCTTCATCTGCAAATATACAAAATGCAAACGAATTTGTTTGCAAATTTATTGTATTTTTCTGATTATGGAAGACCATTTTTTGTCTGAACAGTTGGTCACAGAACATCATGTTGTTGTCGATGATGTTGGAAGCAATGCCGCTCGCCATACTTTCTTTGAATAGCATGAGCCTTCAGATCGTGTCCTTGCCGAACTTTGCAATAAGAACCGAACCTGAAAAGCTATTGTCTTATCGGCAAGTTAAGTGGTGATTTCCAATCCCAGAATGATGATTTTTGCCGATACCGGCAAGTTGTGGAGGTTTGGCCCCTGCTATCTGATGGTCTGCCGGGAACAAGAAATCTCCGGGTTTCGGATTTGAAAAAACATATAATTGATTCAAACACTGATAAACGAGTGCCGGGGTTATCCCATTTTTGCCGTGGAAATCAAACCCGACAAAGATGGAAAATCAACACACGGATGACCTGTCCCGCATCCTGCGGACGGTCGAAGAGATTCTTGAGATCGTACACTTCATGAAGGATCACCGAAGCCAGCTCGAAGGCGATCCGATCCTCGATTTTGCAGAGGTCTGCCAGTTGCTTCGCCAGAGCGAGCGCCAGGTGCGCCGCTTCCGTGAACAGGGGCTGCTCGTCGGCTTCAACATCGGAGCCCGACGCATGTACCTGCTCTCCGAGGTGCAGGAGTTCATCCGCAAGATGCGTCGTCGCGGGAAACTCGAATCATTGAATCAATAAATCAGAGACTCATGGAAACCAAACAAAATCCCCGGATTTATCGGCTCGTTCCTTCCGAACAGCTCGAACGTCTCATCAAAACAAATTTCCTTTTGAGTAAGGGCCTGTTGCTGTTTGAATACCTGTGTAGTCGAAGCGACGAACCGTTCTTCCTGACGGCCGATGCAGCCTGCGAAGTCCTCGACATTCGCCCCGAGACGCTGACCCGTTACCGCCAAAAACGGCTGATCCGCCCCACAATCTATCGAAGGCAGTTCCTTTACAATGCCTATGACCTGCTGATGCTCGTTTATCGGATCAATCAACGCAACCTGCAAAATGCGCTGCGGCGTACACCCCGGATTGTGATCGGAGGGAACGAGCATAACGGATGACGGAGAAACTGAAGAAGAATCCACAAGTGCCGGCCTCGGGCCAAGATAGCGACGTGTCTGCACCTTGAAGCCCTTTTTCGCGCGATCTCCACCCATACGGGTTGTATCGTGCGAAAAAGGACTTCCGGTTGGCCCTGCCGCTGAATATCTGCCCGTGGCCGGCGCGTCCTTTTCTGGATGGGTCGGCTCCAAAACCGTATGTCAAACCTCAAAATGGATTTGGTATGATTAACCTTCAGAAACACATTTGGGAAGGCTGGACTGTTGGCGATTTTGTTGAACGCCTTACCCCGGAATTGGATCACATTATGTCGGGACGTAGTTGGCGCCGACCCTTTACCTCAAAGCAGGAACTTGCCGTCTGGTGTCGGGAGAATCAGCCCTATTACAAAAAATACATTCCGGGCGTTGTTGCCTATTTTGCCCGAAGGTATCGTTTACGTTGATAGCAGTTAAAGATGACTTATTACCATCGTTTTTATATTGAGAGTTTATATCCCGAGAACCGGCGGAAAATCCTCCGCTGGTTATTCAGCACGTTTCGCATTTACATGTTTGAAGCGACAAAGGCCGGTTATAAAGGCCGATTCTACACGCAAAACGTTCGTTTCCCGAGTGCAGCTTTCCGAGATCTGACGTTTCGTCTTCGTAGTGATCGCTCGTTATGCTTCTGGGTTATCTCATTTGATTTGCGAACGCTCTACCTTGAGCGAAATATCTATATACATGGGAAGTGGTTCTTTACAAATTAACCACACCTCATACAAAGGAGAATCTAATTCTTAACGACGAGCAGGTCGCCGTCGCCGATGCCGTCTCCGGCCATACTGTCGCCCGAGACCCGCACGAAGAAGGTCGAGGCCAGGTTGTGCACCAGTTCGCGGTTCAGATCGAGCGGCGAGTCGAGAAAATCGTCAGCAGGCGACGGAAATCCCGCCTTGACATCCCCTCCGGCAACAAGGAATTCCTGACGGGTCGTAAGGTCCGGTGTATGAAAAGTTAATATGTCTGTCTTCTTTTCCATACATCGAAAGTACGGAGAATTTCCGGTATTATTTCAAGTTTTTTCCTATTTTTGTAAATGGTTCCGTGTCGATCCGCGGAATCTACATATTGATAGACGTTTAATTACGATCTTCTTTCATACTCAAACTTCGCAACTTTGAACTACAAAGAAGAGGATGTAACAGGACGTCCATGTGTTGCATATACATTTGGTTGCCTCTTACGGTGCAATCTGTGCATATATGCTCGCGTGGGTTGTCCGTATCCTTATTCTTTGTAGGGGCAGCGAAGGCCTGAGTATGGGATAAGTGCATACGGCTCCCACGTTTTTTATGGCTTTCGATTACGATTACATCGGGAATCTCGCCCTGCTCGACCGCCGGATGATCGCCTTCTTCGCCTCGCGTATCGTCCCACCCACCGTCGAGGAGCAGGCCCTCCGTTGGGCCGAAGCGTGTTGCGCAACCGACAGCGCCGTGATTAGCGGCTTCCAATCTCCACTCGAAAAATCCGTCTTTGATCTCATGTTAAAAGCCCGCCACCCGGTGATCTGGGCGCTCGGGAGAAAGTTATATCGCCGCTACCCGCCGGGGGTCATGGAGGCTCTTGCGGAGCAGCGCATCCTGATCTTCGCTGTACGCAATGCCTGCCGGACCGGTTGGCAGACGGCCCAGACTCGCAACTTCTTGATCGCCTCGATGTCCGACGAAAGCGTTTATGCCATGAACATCGAAGGTCGTAGCAGCTCGCTCGATGTCCTGTATGATCTGGAGAGAAAGACAAAGGCAGTGCTTCTCTTCTAAAAAGTCTTTGAATAATTTCTTTCCCGGTTGCCTTCGGGGAAGATAGTCATGCGGAAGGCCGCGAGCGGCCCGCCGTCCTCGGACGAAAAATCATCCTCGCCGGGGCTGCGGTATTTTTCGCCGCTCCGACGTCGCCGCATGACTGTATCTCTTCCCGAGGCAACCGACCGCGTCGGGAATAAGTCCTCATAACATAATTATTCATTGACTATGCAGTCCGTTTGGATAGCATGGTCCCAGAAACGTGAGACACACGGTAAAAACTGTTTGATGTTATGCAGACTTCCAAGGAAGAACCAAAAACGAAGAAGAGCCGGGTCAAAGCATTGAAAGCCGCCCCTTCGAATCCGAATCCCGACGTGCAGGAGTCGCCGCAGGCTGCCTCCAATTCCGGGACAGCGGAACAGCAACCGGCTCCGGCCGTTCAACTGTTGGATCTGAACAAGATCGTCAACAGCACCTACAACCCCCGCAAGGATTTCCGCTCGGAGACCTTGCAGGAACTCGCCGACAGCATCCGCCAGGTCGGGGTTCTGCAACCGATCTGCGTCCGGCCCAAAGAGGAAGGTTTCGAGATTGTCTATGGCGAACGGCGCTATTGGGCCGCAGCAATGGCGGGGCTGAAATTCATTCCGGCCCTTGTCCGTGAGTTGTCGGATGCCGAAGCCGAGGATGCCGCCATTACGGAGAACCTCCAGCGGGAGGATGTGACACCCCGCGAGGAGGCTGCGGCCTACAAACGGGCGCTGGAATCGGGCCGTCATACGATCGAGAGCCTGGTCGGGAAGTTCGGAAAATCCGAGGCCTACATCCGCTCTCGACTGAAACTCTGTGATCTGATCGACGCCCTCGCCGAGCAGCTCGATCGGGAGGAGATTTCGGTTGGCGTCGCCACCGAGATCGCGAAATACGATGCGGCGGTCCAGCAGGAGGTCTACGAGGAGCATTTCTCGGAAGGATGCCGCCTGTCGTGGAAGAATGCCCGGATCCGGGAGATTGCCCGGCGGCTCTACGACCGCTACATGACCCGCCTGGATACCTATCGCTTCGACAAGACCGAATGCCACACCTGCCACCACAATACGGCCAACCAAATCCTTTTCAAGGATGAATGTGCGGACGGATGTGCAGGCTGCCAGAACCGGAGCTGCATGATGCGCAAGAACGACGAATACCTCGTGCAGCAGGCCCTGCAACTGTTGAAGGCGGACCCGCGGACGGTCCTTGCCACGGTGGGCGATACCCCCGATTCGGTAATCGAGCATCTTGAAGAGGAGGGATACCGGATCGAAGAGTTGTATTACTACCTCGATTACTACGATACGGCCCCCGAAATGCCCGAAGTTCCGCAGGCGGAGTGCTACTCGTCGGAAGAAAACTACGCGGAAGCCATGAAGCGCTACGAAGCGGCGCTGGCCCGGTTTACGGAACAGACCAGGCAACTCGAATTCGACGTTACGGAGGGGCGTGTCCGCAAATATGCCGTCATCGGCATGTTCGACGTGGAGATTCGTTACGAGGATGTCCCGGAGGAAGAGCGTGAAGTTTCGGTCGAGGATGCCGCAGGGGAACGGACGGTTTACGTCACGATGGTTCCCGCCTCTCCGATGGAGAGTCTGCTACGTCAGGATCACCGAAATCGGCAGCTCTGCTACGAGCATATCACCGCCGACATGAAGACGCTGTTCCGCGAATCGAAGGTTTCGGGCAACCCGCTGACCGAAGAGGAACACCAGATATTCTACTACGCCGTGATCCGACATATGGCCGACGACCGACTCCAGCAGTGCGGCATCGAGCCTCAAAATCAGTGGCGCGTTACCGAGGAGGAGCGTTTCGCGGCCGCCGGACAACTGACACCCGAACAGCGGGCGGCCATGATCCGCCTCTTCCTGCTAGACTTCTTCCGCACGACGGCCCGGGATTACAACTGTACGGACGAGGAGGTGGACACGCGCCTGATGTGCCGGTTTGCCGATTTGAATTTCGAAGTCCAAAGCCGGACCCTGCAGGAGAAATACCTGGCAACCTACGAGAGGCGCCGGACGAAACTGCAGGAGCAGATCGACGACCTGAAGGCGCAGGAGGAGGTCCGGGCTTTGGCCGAATCCCGGGAGTCGGGTGCAGAATCCATTCCCGAAGAACTTCCCGAGGAGCCGGAGGCAACGCCCGACACGGAGATTCCGGCACCGCCTGCCGAGCCGCTGATTATACCGGCCGATCCGGAGTTCGGCCCGAACGAGACAGCAGAATCCCAGGCTGCTTAATCCAAGTAAAACCGACGGAACAATCAAATGATTGCTCCGTCTTTCATATCTGCAACTATGAACAGAACACTCAAAAAATTGCGGAAACGATACCGCAGCATTTTACAGCAGAATCCTGTAATGATACAGCCCGTCACTTCAGAAAACAGTTCGGATCCGTGGCGATGCGAGGAGTGCGGATCGCGTCATGTCTACTTTCGGGCATGGATTGATGGCAATACCGAAAAGGTTTGCTCGATTGATGACGACCGGGAAGACCTGTGGTGTGATGGCTGCGAGGATCATACCTATCAGATTCGAGAAAGCGAACTGATGAAAGAGACAATCAATCCCTGGTGGGATAATGAAACCTCGGTAGAAGATCGGGAGAAAATGACCGGTCTTGCTCAAAAAGACTTCGATTCCCAAGAGGGCTACCGTGCATTCCGGGAAGCCTGCGATCGTTGGTGGAATACCAAGACGAACGAAGAAAAGATCGAAGTATGGCGGCTCGCTACCCGATCCGAATCATAACCCTTTCAAAACTTTCAGCCATGAAAAACAATAATCTGATAGATACCATAGCTCCCCACCTGACGGAGCTGATGATCCAGCGTATCGAGCACCTCGAAACCGACTGGCAAAAACCGTGGATTACGGACCTTGACCACGGGCTTCCCCGCAACCTGCGCGGCACGCCTTACCGGGCCGGGAATATCCTGATGCTGCTCTTCCTCTCGGGGATAGCAGGCTACCAAACGCCGATCTTTATGACCTTCCAACAAGCCAAAGAGGAGGGACTGAATATCCTCAAAGGTTCAAAATCATTTCCGGTCTATTTTTGGAAAATCTACATCCGCCACAAGGAGACCCGCCGCAAGATCGACCTCAAAGAGTACCACCAACTTCCGAAGGAAGCGCGCAAACAGTACGAAACCATCCCGGTCATGCGCTACTATTCGGTCTTCAACCTCGACCAAACGGATATGCACGAGAAACAGCCGGAGCGCTATGCGGCACTGACAACCCGTAACGAACGGAAGGATTACTCCGACGGAATGGTCTGCGAGCCGATTGACAAGATGATCGAGCAGCAGTCGTGGCTCTGTCCGATCGAGCTTCGTTACGGCGACCGGGCCTACTACACACGCCTGCACGATCGGGTCGTTTGTCCGCTCAAGGAGCAGTTCCCGAAGGGAGAAGCCTTCTACGGGACCCTGCTGCACGAGATCGCCCACAGCACGGGCCATGCCGAGCGTTTGAACCGCACGATGGGGACCTGCTTTGGCGACAATCAATATGCCCGCGAAGAGTTGGTTGCGGAGCTGACCTCGGCGCTTTGCGGTGCCATGGCTGGCTTTGTCACGACGTCCCGCGAAGAGAATGCCGCCTATCTCAAAGGGTGGCTTACGCAATTGCGTCGGGAACCTGCCTACCTCTTCGATATTCTGGTCGACGTCAACCGGGCCGCCCGGATGATCTTCGACCATCTGGAACCCGGATCTGACGAGATCGCGGACGAGGAGACCGAAGTTCCGGCTGCATAAATTCTTGTTGTCATTTGTTGAACCATGCCGCAGTCTTCGGGCTGCGGCTTAACTTTTTCAAGCCATGAAAACCACCCATCCAATCTATGATGTCTACTTCCGCATCGAGGCGGATTATAACGACGGACGCATGTCGCACGAACAGCACGACCGGTTCTACACGGAGATCCGCGCGCTCTTCTCCCGTGCCGGCTTTACGATTCTGGAGAATCCGCCGGGATGTCCCTCCTTCCAGTTGGGAACGACCTGCCTCTACTGCCACCCGACGGAACTCTCCGGCCCGGTCGAGGAACCGCATATCGCCCTTGTCGAAAGAGTCCTGCGACAAGGGATCTCGTTTCAATATCAAACGACGGACCGTTACGACCGACTCTATGACTTTACCGTTGAGGAGGAGTTGGCCTACTACCGGCAGCACCATTCCGAGCAGCTTTTTCTTGAGGCTTTCCGTACCTCAGACCCTTCGAAATACCACCTTCGGGATGAGGTTCTCGAGGAGCTGGTGCGGCAACTGATGGTGCACACTGTCCGCGCACCGCTGGGCTGTTCGTTCGATTCGCCGTGCGTGCACTTCGTTCGGGAGACTTATGCCTCACTGGTCCAAAGAGGTCTGCTGGTCGAAATTCAGCGCCGAAAACCTTATGGAACCATGACTTATTGTCGAACCAAATAACAAATCACGCTATGAAAATCATGTGTCAGGAGTATTTTGATGCGGTTGTTCAGTATGCCGAAAGCATCGGCGATTGCACCTTGCAGGAGTGCCTCGGCAGGCTTGAACGATGGGGACAAAACGCTCGTCAGACGAGCGAAATAGAACTGTATCGGGATTTTGCTCCCTACTCGTTCCTTTTCAAGCAGCGCTATGCGGATGGCACTCTCGGAGTTGTCGGCGGACTGGTCTATCATGGCTCGCCGGATCGTTCCTGCTGCTATACGCTGGAAAAAATCAACGGATGGACCCTTCACACTTGAAAACCATGAAAACAAAAGTATGGAATTATGCTCCGGATCGGGACGATTGTGTCGTCCAGACCGAAGAGAGCGTAGTGTTTGAAAACGAACATGTCGGTTGGTTCGTAGCAAATCCGGATCCAAACGGACGCCGGAGACTGGACAATATGGGGGTTGTAGAACGGGTCGGAGATGTTGTCTTTCTGGCTTGTTTCAGTAGCCGAAATGCTCTTACACCCGAATTTCTCGGTGCCGTGAAAGATGAAGCCACACACCTTCGCCAGCGGGTGCAGGAGCGTCTGAAACGCCGGGAAAAGCTGCCTCTGACCTATATTGCAGCATTCAAGGCACTGGGATGGGAACTGGATTAGTTTCGGATCGGCGGATAAAATTTGCAATATTACTAAATATTGGTAACTTTGCAGAAAAGAACCCTATTATGAAGACAACATCGGTAGCATTGGGTGGATATTTCGAAGAGTTTATCCGGGCCAAGATTGCGGAAGGGAGGTATAACAATGCCAGTGAAGTCATTCGGGCGGGGCTCCGTTTATTGGAAGAGAACGAAAGCCGCCTGGTAGAACTTAAAGCCGCCATTCGTGCCGGAGAAAAAAGCGGGGAGGCAGTGGACTTTGATCCGGAGCAACACTTGAAAACCCTGAAATCCCTGAAATCCAAACGTCACAATGGGTAAAGTGCGTTTCTCCAATATGGCAGTCGAGGATTTGACCGCCATATGGAACTATACAGAGGGAAAGTGGTCCGAGCAGCAGGCCGACAGCTACTATGGGCAACTGATTGCTGCGAGCCGCCGCATTGCTGACGAGCCGTTTCTGCCCGGGAGTAAAAAGTACGATCATATTGAGGCCGGTTTATGCGGATTCAAAATCCATAAACATATCCTCTTTTATCGGGTAATTGAGGAACAATCCATTTTCATTGTCCGAATCCTTCACGAACGAATGGATATAAACAATCGACTGATTGAACCCGCTGTCGAATAATTGAGAAAAGCCACTTCTTTCGGAAGTGGCTTTTTCCTGGCTATGGCATAATTCATTCCTTACAATGCCTTTGCTCCGAGCAGCTCCTTGCTCGAAATTTCGAGACATTGGTGGCGTGCTCCGTCCTTCTCGGCAATCT
>OLSA01002866.1_pt1 | contig 12497 bp, 15 predicted proteins | sample 1672731 | NCBI WGS metagenome assembly OLSA01 (sample SAMEA3136718, study PRJEB25190) | human gut metagenome | biome: human gut; feature: human-associated habitat; material: faeces | place: Austria | collected 2013
TACAGAGTTTGCTATCCGTCATTTTCGGGAACATAAAAAGGTACTTTTGCCTGAGGTGGTGAATGTGCTTTACGACCGTTTTCGTGGTGGTACTTTCTACTTGCAGAAAATAATGAATATCCTTTTTCTGAAAGACTTCCAGCTTGAACCCAATAATCATAATAAATTGAATTCTGATCAAAGAAAGGTCTAGGTCTTGCTATGACATTCTTTAAAATTAAATTAGTGAATATAAATCCAAACGACATAGCTAGCAAAGCTAATATTCCTGCTTTTCTAGTCTTCTTAAATATTAGTAAGATAACTGCTATTACAATAAAGACTATTCCATAATTTTCGGCAATAGTTATACCTTTAAATACAGGGGTAAAAAAATCCCGCTTTTTAGCTCAGTCAAATGAACAAAAACTATTTCTTGTTTAGAACAAGAATATTACCGCAAAATAACCTTTGCTTTTCCTATAATTCTTGAAAATAATACATATGCTTTCAGTTTCTTTTAAAACCCTTTCAAAGCTTAGTAATATTGACTTAAAATTAAGAGAGGTATATAAAGATTTTGATTTAAAGTATGGAACAGGTCAAAGGTAAAAAAACGTGGGTTGTTCCAACGATATTCTTCGTTGGACTAGCTATCATCGGTTTAGTTATCGGTGGAGTTTTATGGGCTGTAATAAGCAGTCCAGATTTCTTTACCTGCTTTTGCATTTCCTATGCTCTAGCATTTCCAAGTTATTTCTTGTGGAATACTACTGGGTACCTGCTCAGTTCCGAAAATCGTAAGAGAGTATTAGGTGTTCTAGGAATAATAGGTAGATATCTCTTAGCTATTCTAGCGATAGCTTTGTGTTTTATTTATCTTTATTATACTTCCCAAAGTTACTATTACGTCTTAATCTCTCCTACAGTCGTGTTGATAGTCTATTCCTTCGTGATCCTATACATCTCGAAGAAAGCAAAGAAAGAAGGATAGCCATGGACTTAAGTAAGATGATTAAATGGCTCGGATGGAACGAACTTCCTCCCGAATTCCTCTCTTCACTTTGTGTATGCTTGATCATCATAGTCTTAAGTATTGTTCTTTACTTCAAGATCAAAGCTTATGACCCCTTGAAAAAGCCTACTGGAATTGTTCATGCATGGGAAATATTAGTTTCCTTTGCTGACAAGCAAGTGGATGACCTTATGGGTCCTGTCTACTCCAAAGGCATAGCCGGCGGATATATAATCACTTTAGGTGTATATATACTCCTCGGCTTCGTTTGGGGAATGTTAGGATTACCTAATGTCTTGCAACCGGGAAGTAGATTCACCTACACCAACGATGCTGGTGAAGTCTTAACAGGAACAAACTTCCTCAAAACTATGCCTAACCCATTCACCAATACTGCAATGCCTTTAGGAATAGCCTTGATTACATTCTTCTGGTTGCATATCACTGCTATTAAGTGTAGAGGTTGGAATTATTTCCATAGATACATAGATCCAATTCCTTTGTTCCTACCTATTAATTTAATTACTATGTGGTCTGGAACATTGTCATTGACTTTGCGTCTATTCGGAAATGCTTTGGCAGGATTCTGTGTCGTGACATTGATTTATAGCGGATTCGGTCAGGTGTTCTCAACAACGATGGCTGGATTAGCTATAACTCCAATAATATCTCCGTTCGTGCATCTCTACTTTGATTTATTCGATGGTGCCATTCAACTCGCTGTCTTCTGTATGTTGACTATGATAAATGTCTCCAGTGAATTTATTTCTAAGGAAGACTTCATCGCAGAGCAAGAAGCCAAGAAGCAAGCTAAGATTGACAGCAAGAATAATAGAGCCAAGAGAAAGCATGCAAAACTTGAGAAAAAATTGAACAAGTTAGCCATTAAAGCAGTCAAAAGAGAAGAAAAAAGAGCCTTAAGTGCTCAGTAAAGACTAGATGAGTAGAAAAACATTATAAAGAGGTAAAAAATTATGAATTTCATCGGATTAGCAATCGCCTGTGTCGGAATGTCTATTGTCGGATTGGCTGAAGGTTTAGCCGTTGCAAAAGGTATGGAAGGAATTGGAAGAAATCCTTCTGCCACTAACCAAATTCGTTCTTCAATGATTATCGGTGTTGCTTTGATTGAAACAGTCGCTATTTATATTTTGGTCATCGCAATCTTGATGGCCTTCGTCATCAAAGCTGCCTAACGACAGGGAGGCCAGGGATAATGACTACAAAAAAGAAATTGATCCTGGCTATCTCCTCTTTCCTTCTAGTTGCACCTTTATCATCTTGTGACCTCTCCGAAAGTCTTGGACAGGTAGCTGATGGATTGTTGCCTAACCTTTGGCTCACCTTGACACAAGTCATCGTAGTCTTAGCCACAGCAGCAGTCGTCATCTTCTTAGCTTATAAACCATTGAAGAAGAAATTAAAGCAAAGACAAGATTATATAGAGAACAATATCAAAGACTCCGAAGACAAGAAAGCTCAGGCCGAGAAGAAATTACTCGACGCTGATGACGCTGTCATCGAAGCTCAAAAGAAGGCTGGAGATATCATTCAGGAAGCTCAAAAAACAGCCGAACTCAAAGCTCAGAATGAGCAGAAAGCTTTGGCACTTTCTATTGAGAATCAAAAAGAGCAAGCTCATAAAGATATTGAAGCTGAACGTGCTCGTATGATTTCTGAAGCTCATAACCAGATAGTCAGCACCGCAATCGATGCATCAAAGCAAATATTAGGACGTGAAGTAAATGAAGACGACAACAAGAAGATGGTCGATGATTTTATCAACCAATTGAGTGAAGGAGACAATAAGTAACATGGCTGATCAGCATGTCAATAGCCAGATTGCTGAAGGTCTCTTCGAAGTAGCTCAAGAAAGAGATAATGCGGCTGTATATCGTGAGGATTTAAAGTTTGTTGACTGGGTTTTGTCTCACAACAAAGAATTAGTAAATTTCTTAAATTCTCCATTTGTAAGCTACAACGACAAATGCAAAGCATTAGATGATTTTTTCACTGACTTATTAGTCCCTGGAGTTCTAGTCTTTGTAAAAATGTTGGTTCGCGACTCAATAATATCTTCTTTCTCTGAAATACGTGCCGAATATAACAAACTATCTGATGAGCAAGCAAATATTGCTGAAGGTGTTATCTACACCGCTTTTGAATTGGACTCAATGTCAATACGCCGTCTCGAACGTGCATTCCGTAGAAAGATAAACAAGAATGTCGTTCTACGTCAAGTTATCGATAAAAATTTATTGGCTGGACTCAAAGTAGTCCTAGATGGAACTTCATATGAATTCTCAGTCGAAAGTCAGTTGGATAACATACGTGAGAATTTGATGGAGAAGAAATCATAGGGGAAGGAGGAAACAGATGGCTGAATCAAGTAAATACGATTTCCTTGCTAATTTAATCAAGGATGAAATCGATAAATACGACAAGAAGATTGATACATCTGATGTCGGAACAGTCATTTCAGTAGGAGATGGAATCGCCACAGTATATGGTCTAGATAAAGCTATGTATGGTGAGTTGGTAGTATTCCCCGGTCCTACTTATGGAATGGTGATGAACCTAGAAGAGAATTCTATCGGATGTGTCTTGTTTGGAGACTCCGATAAAATTATCGAAGGCGATACCTGTCAAAAGACTGGCAAAGTTGTTTCTGTACCTGTCGGTGATGCACTGCTTTCCCGTGTTGTTAATGCTCTAGGACAACCTATCGATGGTCGTGGTGAAATCAAAGCTGATGGATTAAGACCTATTGAGATGCCTGCACCTCAAATCATGGATCGTGAATCCATTAACGAACCTTTGGAAACTGGAATCAAGGCTATCGATTCCATGATTCCTATTGGAAAAGGTCAGCGTGAGTTGATCATCGGAGACCGTCAAACAGGAAAAACAGCCTTAGCTATAGATACAATCATCAATCAAAAAGGAAAAGATGTCATTTGTGTTTATTGTGCTATTGGTCAAAAGAATTCTTCCTTGGCTCAGATTGTATCTAAGCTAAAGGAATTCGACGCTTTAAAATACACAACTATAGTCGACGCTTCAGCTAGTGAACCTGCACCAATGCTTTACCTCGCACCATATGCAGCTGTTTCAATCGCTGAATATTGGATGTATCAAGGCAAAAATGTCTTAATTGTCTATGATGATTTATCTAAGCACGCTGTCGCTTATCGTACACTTTCTTTGCTTTTGAGAAGATCACCCGGACGTGAAGCATACCCTGGTGATATTTTCTATCTTCACTCTAGACTCTTGGAACGTTCATGCAAACTCAAAAAGGAATTGGGTGGTGGAAGCATCACTGCTCTTCCTATCGTAGAAACACAAGCTGGAGATATCTCTGCTTACATTCCTACAAACGTCATCTCAATTACTGATGGTCAAATATTCTTGAACACAGATATGTTCAATTCAGGTCAAAGACCTGCAATCGATTCTGGTCTATCAGTATCTCGTGTCGGATCCGCCGCCCAAACAAAGGCTATGAAGAAAGTATCTTCATCTCTCCGTATGGAATTAGCAAACTACCACGAAATGTTAGATTTTGCTAGATTCGGATCCGATTTGGATAAGACAACTCAACACATATTGACTCATGGTGCTGTCTTGATGCAAGTATTAAAACAAAAGCAATACATGCCTTTGAGCATGCCTCAAGAAGTAGTAGATATCTTCTTGGCACATGAAGGTCTTTTGGATGACATCCCGGCCGATAAGATTCACGACTATCTTAAGGCTACAGACAATGTCATACGTGCACAAAACAAAAGCATCTATGAAGATTTGGAAAAATCTAAAGTCATGTCTGATGAAACAGCTGAAAAAATTAAAGCTTTGTTCGTCCAAGTCAAAGCTAATCTCGACAGAGCCAACTCTGTTAGAAAGAGCAAATAGTTATGTCTGAATCGTTGCTCAGTATAAAAACACGTTTGTCTTCCGTTCGCTCCATCGGTAAGATGACTAAAGCTATGAAACTGATAGCCACAGCCAGATACACTAAATGGAAGAGTCTTTGGGATGGAAATAAACCTTATGAGCAAGCGATGCGTGAGTCTTTATTGTTATGCCTCCAACGTGTTGATTTCTCACATGCCAAAGAGATTCCTCATTGTATGATGCAAAATAACAGTGAAAGAAAGCTATATATATTTGTAACCTCCACTTTAGGATTGTGTGGTGCTTATAATCACAATCTATTCAAGTTCTATGATTCAGTAGTTTCACCAGAAGATGATGTTATTTTCATAGGTGAAAAAGGCTATAGACATTATGCTTCTAGACAACATAAAGCTTACACAAACTTCATGCACATCACCTCTTCAATGACTTATGATGATGCAAATGAATTCCGTCACTGGCTAGATACTTTATATAGAGAAGGACAATATAAATCAGTCAATGTCATCTATACGAAGTTCAAGAATTCAATTTCGATGGAAGTTGTCAATAAACAAATTCTCCCATTGACTAAGGATGAAATTCCTCCAGTAAATCTAGAAAATATAGAACCTATGTTCGAACCTGACGCAACACAAGTTGTAAACTTAATAGCACCCCATTATATGGATGCATTAATCTATAGAATTTTCTTAGAAAGCAATGTGAGCGAACAATCAGCAAGACGTAATTCAATGGATAACGCAACAAGCTCAGCAGATAAGTTGACTCAACAGTTGAGACTAACCTATAACAAGATGAGACAAGCCAAGATTACTCAAGAAATCACCGAAGTCGTCGGTGGTGCCAATGCAACAAAATAAAGAAAGGAGGACATAGAAAATGATTGAAGTTAAAAAAGATACACCTCAAATGAAAGAAGCCGATTTTGGATACACAGTCCAAGCAATCGGACCTGTCATCGATGTTAGATTCTCTGAAGGTAAAACTCCCGCAATCAGAACTATGCTCACAGTCGATATGTCTTCCGACAGCAACGATAAAAAAGACCCATTGGTCTTGGAAGTCGCTCAAGATCTCGGAAATGGTACAGTTCGCTGTATCGCCATGGGACCTACCGAAGGAATTAAAAGAAACATGAGAGTTGTAAACACTCATGGTCCTATTAGAGTTCCCGTCGGTCCTAAGGTTTTAGGAAGAATGTTCTCAGTCACAGGAAAACCTATCGATGAGGCCGGTGAATTTGTCGGTGACACTTATAAATCCATCTACAACAAACCTCCTAGATTTGAGGACCAACCCACAAAAGTAGAAATCTTTGAAACAGGAATTAAAGTTTTGGATCTTCTTTGCCCTTATATCAAAGGTGGTAAAGTCGGATTGTTCGGTGGTGCTGGAGTCGGTAAGACTACATTAATTCAGGAATTGATTCATAACATCGCTACTGAAAGACAAGGAACATCAATCTTTGCCGGTGTCGGAGAACGTTCTCGTGAAGGAAACGATCTCTACATGGAGATGAAAGCTTCTGGAGTTTTGAAGAATACTGCTCTAGTCTTTGGTCAAATGAATGAATCACCTGGTGTTCGTATGCGTGCACCTCTTTCTGCTTTGACAATGGCTGAGTGGTTCCGTGATGTCGCACATCAAGATGTTCTTTTGTTCATAGATAATATCTTCCGTTTCACACAAGCTGGAAGTGAGGTCTCTGCCTTGCTAGGAAGATTGCCTTCTGCTGTCGGATATCAACCTACACTCGCAACTGAAATGGGTGAATTACAGGAACGTATCGCTTCCACTCGTGATGGATCAATCACATCGATTCAAGCTGTTTATGTTCCTGCCGACGACTTGACCGATCCTGCACCTGCAACAACATTCGCTCACTTGGATGCAAAGACAGTCTTGGATAGAAACACCGCCGCTTTAGGAATTTATCCTGCTGTCGATCCTTTGGCATCATCATCAAATTTCTTGGATCCTAATGTCGTAGGAAAGAGACATTATGCAATAGCTTCTAAAATTCAAGCAATTTTGCAGCATTACAAAGACTTACAAGATATCATCGCTATTTTGGGTATAGATGAATTATCTGATGAAGATAAATTAGTAGTCAATCGTGCTCGTAGAATTCGTAACTTCCTATCACAGCCTTTCTTCGTTGCTGAGGCATTCCAAGGAGTTCCTGGAAGATATGTACACTTATCAGAAACTTTGGATTCATTTGAGAGAATCTTAAATGGTGAAGGTGACAACATGCCTGAAGCAGCATTCATGTATGTTGGAACTTTTGACGATGCAGTAAAGAAAGCCAAAGTTTTAGAAGAGAAAGCTTCTCAAGGAAAGTAATAATCTATGCCTAATCAGTTCAAACTTGAAATATACACCCCACAAAAAGTCTATCAAACATCATTGATAGATTCTTTAACTGTTCAAACTGAACTAGGGCAATTAACAATTCTTCCTAATCATGTAGAGTTTTTAGCTAATGTAGATATTTCTGTTCTTATCATTACCAAAAATGGTGAGGAACAACATTACGCTGTAGGTGGTGGTGTGATTCACTTCAAATCGAAAGAGAACACTGCAATTCTTGTTCTTCACTCGATAGAAACAGTCGAAGAAATCGACGAAGTTAAAGTTCTAAAAGCTAAACAAGAAGCCGAGGAAAAACTTAAGACTCAAATATCGTATGAAGAGCAAAAAGAAGCAGAATTATCGCTGAGACGTGCTATCAACATGATCAACTTTAGACATAGATATAAAGATCAGGGATAAAAGTAAAGATTGTCAAAAAAAGACGGGTAACCCGCCTTTTTTAATTCATGTCTTTATTCGAAGTTAAGTGAGTAGTTATATATTCGACTATATCATTCTCATCAATTGTTATCTTATTTGGAATGATTTGAATTGATCCTAGCAATTCATTATCTCCGTCATCAACTCCAAAAAGGTTGTAATATGTCTTTTCAGTAATATACTTTTGTGTTGTTTCCGTTCTTATTTCTATATCTTTATAATGTTTTTCAGTCGGATTTAACATCGCTTTTAATTCAAACGATTCTGGTGAATCCAATTCAGTTCCTGATGTTAAAAAGCCTATTTTATTGCTACAGATTTCTAAATTCTCATAAAAACATATTGGTTGACCGCCATCATTGCCATATTTATTATTAGTATATCTGACACAGAAATAATTAGCGTAATTCCATACTCTTCTATCTGAACAATGCCACCAAGCCAATGAAGAATCATATTCCAAATAAACGATTGTTTTTTTTAAGAAATCCGCTCGCCCCATAAAATCCTCATAATTTTCTGTGTAATACCAATAGTCTTCACTAAGCTCATCACCACTATTAGGAATCTCTATATGATTCGTATCATATTTTAAAGTGGATTTGTTTTCATCGACACTGGTCGATGAAACTCCCCCGTTACATCCGACAATCGACATACAGCAAACAAAACTAAGCATCAATTTAATCCATGTCTTTTCCATATTATTATCTCCTGTTCCGGCAAATCTTTTAAGTTAGGCGTAAATATTAATTTATCTTCTTTAGTTTCTCCACAGTCACATTTCCAAATCTTGTCAAACTGAGCCCAATAGACCAATTCATAGTTGTGCTGATGGTTATAGTAAGTTTTTACCTTACTATTGTTATAACAATATCCTTTGCTATTATCTCCATCAAAGACTACATAATTATTCGAATGTCTATGAGACGAAGAATCGAAATCAATTATCAGTGCTCCATAATAACAAGGCATTCCCTTTGACTCTGGAGTTTGATGGGTATCTGAACCATCATGCCACCCCATATGACAATAAACCTCATCTTTTTCCTCATCATAGTCATACGCTATGGCAACATGACCACCACCAGGCTTAAAGAAATAACCTATATTCAAAAGTACAGGATTTCCTTTTTTTATTTGCTCTATTGTAAATTTCCTAACTTCATCACTTTTGCTGCTCTCGCCTTGGGAATCTATATAAACAAAGTCATAAGTGATATCCTTAGGGGCAAGATAATAATCTAAAAGCTCCATTCTTTGTTCAAAGTTGGTTCTACAGCAATTGTCAATACTATACGAAGTATTAAAATAACCCAATTCATTTCCCTGGCATATCAATTCAGCTTGAAACGATTGATCTCGTACTGACTTCAAGTAATTTAGGTATGATAAAGAAGGACTCTTTTGGGTTAGACTAATAGTAGGTGGATCGTTCAAAACTCCCGGTGAATTATGCCGACTAATCATGTCAAACCCATCTCCAAAAGATTGAATATCATATTTATCATCTATGATATTGTCATCGAGGTAAGTATCATAATAAGAAAGAAGTTGACCTATAGCCACATATCCACAAGAATTAAAGACATTCTCTCCAAAATTGTCGGTCAACCCACGAAAATACTCATATTTAAAATCTCTTCTTGACTCATCGACATTGTCAGTATCTTCACTGTCCACGGCCAATGTTTTCTCATAGGAACAAGTGGAAAGGTTATAAGCACCATCTCCAACATACGGATTATGACAGTTTTCACTAAGATTAAAGCTAACCGAAAAGAGAATCGTCATACTAACCAAAGTCGAAACAAAACTATAATTTCTCCTCATATAACTAACCTCCTTTTGCTTTTGCTAAATTAATAATAATTTGCCTTCTGCTATTTGTCAACAAGAAATTTAGCTTATTATTAAATCTGTAAACAGAATTACAATCTTAATCAAGTAATACTTTAATATTATTTGTAAACTTTATGGCAACATAATATTTATCAAATAACAAGTTATAATATCAGCACTAAGAAAGGCATAATATATGGATTTCAATCACCCTTTCAATTTACAAGCTCCATTTAATCCCACAGGAGATCAGCCTAAGGCTATTGATAGTCTTGTAAACGGTCTATTTGAAGATAAAAAATGGCAAGTACTTTTAGGAGCCACAGGCACAGGTAAAACATTTACCATGGCTAATGTTATCCAAAAATCACAAAGACCCGCAATAATACTAGTACACAATAAAACTCTAGCAGCTCAAGAGTATGGTGAATTCAAAGAGTTATTTCCACATAATAGAGTTGAATTCTTCATATCTAATTTTGATTTTTATCAACCAGAAGCTTATATTCCAAAGACTGACACATACATTGATAAGAGTGTTCAGATGAATCAAGAATTAGAAATGATGCGTGCTGCAGCTGTTAATTCTTTACTAGAAAGACATGACACAATAGTAGTAGCTACAGTCGCATCCATCTTTGGCTTAACTGATCCTACCGAATATAGAGATCTAGCTTTCACTTTAAGAGTGGGAGAGGAATTCGATCCTCATGAAGTAGCTGAGAAACTTGTCATCGCCCAATACCACCGAGACAACTTAGAACTAGAGCCATCAAAATTTAGAATTAAAGGAGACATCCTAGAATTCATGCCTCCAAGCAACTCCGAGTCTAGTGTATTGATTAGAGTATATGGAGATGATGATAAAATCTCTCAAATAGATGAAGTCGATCCGACATCAGGAGATTTCATTCATTCATATGATGCATATCCGGTCTATCCTGCTTATGAACATGCTTCGGGTGTAGCAAAAGTAAGAGCAGCCTGTAAAACAATCAGACAAGAATTAGATGAAAGATTAGAATTCTTCAACAAGAATAATAAGCCTTTGGAATATGAAAGATTAAAGATGAGAACTGAGCACGATCTCGAATCCTTAGAAGAATTTGGAATGTGTCCCGGAATAGAAAACTACGCAAGACATTTAGATGGGAGAAAACCCGGTGAAACTCCTTATACACTTTTTGACTATCTTCCAAAAGATTACATTCTTTTCATCGATGAATCTCATGTAACAATTCCACAAGTACGAGGCATGTATAATGGGGATAGAGCGAGAAAAATGAATTTAGTAGATTTTGGCTTTAGATTACCAAGTGCCCTTGATAATAGACCACTTAAATTTGAAGAATTTGAGCAAAGAATAAATCAATGTATTTTTGTAAGTGCAACTCCAGCTGACTATGAAAAAGAACATTCCAAAGAAAATGTTGTAGAGCAAATAATAAGACCTACAGGACTGCTAGACCCTAAAATAGAAGTAAAACCTGTTACAAACCAAGTGGATGACTTAATAGAACAAATAAGAATAAGAACAGAAAAAAATGAAAGAGTGCTAGTAACTACTTTAACAAAAAAAATGGCAGAAGATTTAAGCACATATTTAGCAGGGATAGATATAAAAGTTAAATATATGCATTCTGATACTAAAGCACTTGAAAGAATGGAAATAATTAGAGATTTACGATTAGGGCAATTTGATGTATTAGTAGGTATAAATCTTTTAAGAGAGGGTTTGGATATTCCAGAGGTATCATTAGTTGCAATATTAGATGCTGACAAGGAAGGATTTTTACGTTCAGAGCGTTCATTAATACAAACAATAGGGCGTGCAGCAAGGAATACAAATGGAAAAGTAATAATGTATGCAGATGAACTAACAGAAAGCATGGAGAAAGCTATAAGTGAAACAAATAGGAGAAGAAAAATACAAGAACAATACAATAAGGAACATAATATTACACCAAAAACAATTCAAAAATCAGTAAGAGATACTATCAAAGCAAGTTATGTCGCAGAAGTTCAAGAAGAATATAAATTAGACAAAGATGTAGAAATAAAAGATATTATATCTAAAATGACAGATGAAATGCTTAAATATGCAGCTGATATGGAATTTGAAAAGGCAGCAAAAATAAGAGATAAAATAAAAGAAATGGAAAAAATGATGTGATAATTTAAAATAATAGCACTTGATTTAGGAAAAATAACGTGATAGTATATAACCTATAATGAAGGCGCAGGAGGTGCACCATGATAACCAAAGGTATAATAATTTTTGGCACTTTTAGAAGGTGCGAAAATCATGATGATCTTGCTGAAGAGCTGGTACGGAATGAACAATTCCGCTCACGGTATGAGCAAGATTACCTAAATCCACTCGATTTTCTGATTTTTCGCTGCAATGCGGTGAAAATTGGAAATGAGTGGTCACCCATTTCACAATGGGTGGCAGTCTATTCCTCCAATAACCTTTACGCAGAAAGGTGGATAGCAGCATTGGAGGAAAAAGAAATGGTTAGTCTTGAGAGGATGACAATCTAATCATCTAATCATTTCGAAAAGAGTCTTATAAAAAAGACTCTTTTTTATAAGTATTAAAAAATGGAGATTCAACATGAATAATAATATAATAATAAAAGGCGCAAAAGAGCATAATTTAAAAAACATTAATTTAGAAATTCCAAGAGATAAATTAGTTGTTATAACAGGACTTTCAGGTTCACGGAAAATCTTCACTTGCCTTTGATACTTTGTATGCAGAAGGACAAAGAAGATATGTAGAGAGCTTATCTTCATATGCAAGACAGTTTCTAGGACTGATGGAAAAGCCAGATGTAGAGCTAATAGAGGGACTTTCGCCAGCAATATCAATAGACCAAAAAACTACATCTAAAAATCCACGCTCAACAGTAGGAACTGTTACAGAAATTTATGATTATAT
>OLSA01002875.1_pt1 | contig 12451 bp, 11 predicted proteins | sample 1672731 | NCBI WGS metagenome assembly OLSA01 (sample SAMEA3136718, study PRJEB25190) | human gut metagenome | biome: human gut; feature: human-associated habitat; material: faeces | place: Austria | collected 2013
AAGCAGATTCGCACCGCCACCTGTGGAGAGCACACACGGGGTGTCACCACCGATGCCGGAGGGCGGACGCGCACACCGAAGGCGCGGCGGAGCATCATCTCGGCCGTGGACCGGACGTCGGCGGCCGAACTCGCGCGCTGGCTCCGCGAGCCGGAGCGCATGCGTTTCGGCGAGGTGGCCGGGACGTGCTACACCTGGTACGCCGCGCAGACCGAGGCCGTGCGGCAACTCTCCGACGCCCTGCCCGTGATCTGCTCGGGTGTGGCGCTGGGGCAGATCTTCAAGGGTCGCCTCAAGCCCGACGGGGCGCTGGCCCTCTTTGCGGGGCTCGACCGCGGGGCGGTGCCCGTCGCCGAACTCGGCGAGGAGGAGGCGCTGCGCTACCTGCGGCGGCAGGAGATCGCCGCGCAGGGGCTGGCCGAAGGGGTGAACCTCGTCTGTGCGCGGGGCCGTGCGCTGGGTTTTGCCAAGCGGATCGGTGCGCGGGTCAACAACATGTATCCCAACTCGTTGCGGATCGTAATGAAGTAAGTCAAGAGAAGCATATATGGCCGAGAAACTCTATTATTCGATGGGCGAGGTGGCCGAGATGTTCGACGTCAATCAGTCGCTGCTCCGCCACTGGGAGTCGCAGTTCCCCATCCTGCGGCCCAAGCGCAACAAGAAGGGCAACCGGCTCTTTACGCCGCAGGACGTGGAGCACCTCAAGCAGATCTACCACCTGGTCAAGGAGTGCGGCATGACGTTGGAGGGTGCCAAGCGTGCGATGCGCGGACAGCGCGCCGGCAAGGGGGTGAGCCGCGACGTCGAACTGATGGAGCGGCTGCAGCGGATCCGTGCCCTGCTGGTCGAGGTCCGCGAGGACCTGAAAGCCGGGGAGGGTGAGATCGTGACTGCTTCGGATGCCGACATGACCGATGCCGATGCCTCCGCTGCTGCCGCCGCTGATACCGCTGCCGCCGCCGAAACGCCCGTGCGCCGTCGCCGGGCCAAGGCCGTGGTGAAGATCGACGAACCGTCGGACGATGCCGCCGGGAAAGCCGCCGGGGATTCCTCGGCGCAGCCTGCCGTCAAACGCAACGTCCGCAGGCCCCGCCGCAAGAAGGAGGAGGCCGAAACCAAAGAGCTGTTCGCGTTTTACGAACAATCCTTATTTTGAGCATTGTCCGTAAAGACGCTCTCGATCCGCGCGGGGTATTGTTCAAGGATTCGCGGCTTTACCGGGCGTATTCACGGCGTGCCGCCGTCTTCGCAAGCCCCCGCCCCGGCGGGGCGTAATGCCGCGAAGCGACAGACCGGCTAAAAGCGCAGGTGCAGGCGGCGAAGAACTCCTGAATGCTGTATAATATAATTAACTCATATGATTATCAAACAAATAACCGACATTATCGAACGCTTTGCCCCACTTGAGTGGCAGGAATCGTATGACAATGCGGGACTTATCGTCGGCCGCCCCGACGACGAGGTGCACAAGGCCCTGCTGGCCGTGGATGTTACCGAAGAGGTGCTGGACGAGGCCGAAGCCGAAGGGTGCGATCTGGTGATCACACATCATCCGATCGTCTTCCGCGCGCTCAAGCGGTTCAACTCGGCCGATCCCGTCGAGCGGTGCGTCGAGCGGGCCATCCGCAGCCGGATTGCGCTCTACGCCTGCCACACCAACCTCGACAGCGCCCCGGAGGGCATGAGCCGGATGTTGGGCAATCTTCTGGGGCTGCGGAACGTTATACTTCTCGAACCCACCGCCACGGAGATGCCCGGTTCGGGATTCGGAATCGTCGGCGAACCGGAACACGTGCTGCCGACGGAGGAGTTCCTGCGGACTGTACGCGACAGGCTCTCTCTCAGGTGCATAAGGTACAGCGGCATCACGCGGCCGACGGTTCGGCGCGCAGCCCTCTGCACCGGAGCCGGAGCCTCCATGATGTCCGCCGCCAAACGGGCGGGAGCCGACGTCTACCTCTCGGCGGATTTCAAATACAACGACTTCCTCGATGCCGACCGCGAACTCGTGATTGCAGACATCGGACATTTTGAGAGCGAATATTGCGCCATCGACCTTATCTATGAAATTATTAGAAAAAAAATGCCTACTTTTGCACTTCATAAGAGCATGCGGTCGGTCAATCCGGTGAACTATTTGACATAAAGCATATAACGACAAAACATATGGCAACAAGCAGAAGGACGGCAGACACTGTCGATTATTCGATGCAGGAGAAGATAATGGCGCTCTACGACCTCCAGAAAATCGACTCCAAAATAGACGAGATAAACAAGATAAAGGGGGTGCTCCCGACCGAGGTACAGGACCTCGAAGACGAAGTGGCAGGACTCCAGACGCGCATAGACAATATCAAGAGCGGAATCGACGAACTCAACCTGCAGGTGAAACAGTCCAAGGAGGACACCGAACAGGCGAAGATACAGATAGCCAAATACAACGAACAGCAGAAGAACGTCCGCAACAACCGCGAATTCGATGCCATCAGCAAGGAAATAGAGTATCAGGAACTCCAGATACAGCTCAACGACAAGCACATCAAGGAGTACACCGCGGAGATAAAGGTCAAGAAGAAACAGACCGAAGATGCCGCCGCCGTCCTCGAAGAGCGGAAAATAGACCTCGAAGCGAAACGTTCCGAACTCGAAAGCATCGACATGGAGACGGCCGATGAAATGGCACGCCTGCGCGAAGAAGAGACACGGGCGAGGGCCAAGATAGACGAACGGCTGCTTTCGGCCTATTCCCGCATCCGCTCCAACGTCCGCAACGGACTGGCCGTCGTTACCGTAAAGCGGGATGCCTGCGGAGGCTGTTTCAACCGGATACCGCCGCAGCGGCAGTTCGAAATCAGGCAGAACAAGAAAATCATCGTATGCGAATACTGCGGCCGTATCCTCGTTTCCGACGAGCTCGACCACGAAGAGGAGGCGTAGACCGTCCGCGCGACAGCAGAAAGACGAGAACCGGAGCACCCCCAATGTAGGGTGCTCCGGTTCTCGTTTCGGCCGCTTCCGCTCCCGGCCTCCTGCTCTTCCGGGCAGCGTACATCCGCCATCCCACGGCAACCGGAAACCGGAAAACCCTGCCGGACAAAATCCCGCACCCGGAGACGAAACGGCCCGAAGCGTCACAAATCCGCAGCTCCGACCGACAAACTCGCATTAATTTATTACTTTTGTAAAGCAATCACCGCCACATGGGCAAACAGAAAAACGACAACAAGATACGCACCGGCCTCGGCTACCTGCTGAGAAACTTCACCAAGAAACACCGGGTGAGCGTCCGCGACCGGGAGCTCGAACGGGAGGTATGGTACATGTATATCAGTCCCATGCGGATGGTATTGGCCGTACTCGGCGTGCTGCTGGTCATGTTCGCCGTCGTGGTGACGGCCGTAGTGTACACACCGATACTCGATACATTGCCCGGCTATCCGGGTAAAAAGGCCCGGGAGATACTCCTCGCCAACATCGAGCGGATAGACTCGCTCGAATACAGCCTGCGCATCATGCAGGCATATAGCGATAACGTGGCGCTCATCATGGAAGGGAAGACGCCGCTGGCCGACCGACCGACCGACCGGGACGATACGCCGGCATCGGAAAAGGCGCTCGTTCCGCCCTCCGCGGCCGATTCGCTCCTGCGGGCACAACTGGAAGGCGACGGACGGTTCGCCCTGGTAAATGCCACAGTCACCCCCTCCGGAGCAGTCGTCCGGCGCATGGAGTTCATCGCCCCCGTGAAAGGGGAGGTCATCTCGCGGTTTGACCCGGGACGCAACATGTTCGGTACGGGCATCGTACCCGACGGAGCGCAACAGGTCGTTGCGGCGCAGGCCGGCACGGTGGTGATGAGCCAGTGGACACCCGAAGACGGCAACACGATACAGATACAGCACGGCGACAACTACCTGTCGTTCTACAAGCATAACTCCCAACTGCTCAAGCGGGTCGGCGACCGTGTCGAGACGGGAGAGGTCATCGGCTACGTGGAACCGGGCGTCGTGGACAACGCCACCCGCCCCTCCGGCGAGTTCATCTTCGAGCTGTGGGCCGACGGCCACCCGGCAGACCCGGAGAAATATGTGATATTCCAATAGCACGACCATGAAGCAAAGGATAGCATTGCTGGGCTCGACGGGTTCGATAGGTGAACAGACGCTCGACGTCGTACGTGCCCGCAGCGACCGGTTCGAAATTGCGGTTCTCACCGCATGCAGCAATTGGCAAAAGCTCGCCCGGCAGGCAGAGGAGTTCGCTCCCGATGCGGTAGTCATCGCCGACGAACGGTGGTACGGCGACCTGCGGGAAGCCCTCGCCCATCTGCCCGTCAAGGTCTATGCCGGTACGGAGGCCATCGAACAGGTCGTCCGGGGCGACAGCGCCGACGTCGTGGTGAATGCCCTGGTAGGGTATGCCGGTATGATGCCGTCGCTCGCTGCGGTAGAGACGGGCAAAAAACTCGCCCTCGCCAACAAGGAGAGCCTCGTGATAGCCGGCAGGCAAATCATCGAAGCCGCCGACAGGAACGGCGCGGCCATCCTGCCGGTAGATTCGGAACATTCGGCTATCTTCCAGTCGCTGGTCGGCGAAGTATCCCCCGCCCGCCGGCTCATCCTGACCGCTTCGGGAGGCCCTTTCCTGCACACCCCGAAAGAGCGGCTTTGCGAGGTGACGGTCGAACAGGCACTTCGTCACCCCAATTGGAGCATGGGCGCGAAGATAACGGTCGATTCGTCCACCATGGTCAACAAGGGCTTCGAGGTCATCGAGGCGCACTGGCTGTTCGGACTCCCGGCCGAGAAGATAGACGTACTCGTACATCCGCAGTCGGTCGTACACTCCATGGTAGAGTTCGCGGACGGTGCCATCAAGGCCCAGCTCGGCACACCCGACATGCGTCTGCCGATACAGTACGCACTCACTTTTCCCGAAAGGCCCGATTACGGCGGACAGCGTTTCGATTTCGCCCGAACCCCTTCGCTGACCTTCGAGGAGGTGGACGGCGACAAGTTCCCGGCACTCGGCATCGCATACGAATGCCTGGAACGCGGAGGAACGGCTCCCTGCACCATGAACGCAGCGAACGAAGTGGCAGTAGCGGCCTTTCTTCAAGGACGCATCGGTTACAGCGACATCGTGCGGCTCATCGAACGGGCACTGGAACGGGCCGATTTTCTCCCCTCGCCCACCGTAGAGGATTACACGGCATGCGACCGCGAAGTGCGCGGCATGGTATCGGCCATGCTGTGACCCCATCGGCGGCCACACATCCGGACAATGAAGGCAACGGCCGAACGACCGCGAAAAAAGGCGGAAGGTTTGCGGAGGAAGGAATATACTTTTACAGGGTTTACACCGTTTGACTTACCGTAACGGCAGAGACGGGCCGACAGCCAAAGGACCCGCACCGACAGAGGACGACGCTTATGGATATACTTATCAAGGTACTGCAATTCATACTCAGCTTTTCGCTGCTGGTAATCATACACGAACTCGGACACTTCCTCTTCGCACGCATCTTCGGGGTGCGCGTCGAACAGTTCCAACTCTTCTTTGGCCGTCCCATCGCATCGTTCACCCGCCGGGGTACCCGTTACGGAATCGGCTGGATACCTTTCGGCGGATACGTCAAGCTCGCCGGGATGATAGACGAGAGCATGGATACCGAACAGATGAAGAGCGAACCCAAGCCGGACGAATTCCGGAGCAAACCCGCCTGGCAACGCCTGCTCATCATGGTCGGCGGCGTGCTGATGAACATTCTCCTCGCCCTGGTCATCTACATCGGCATCAGTTGGAAATGGGGCGAAAGTTACCTCTCCACGCGCGACATGACCTACGGTTACGTATTCAGCCCCCAGGGGGAGGAGATGGGTTTCCGTGACGGCGACCGCATCCTGTCGGTGAACGGCGAAACGTACGACGACTTCCGCCAACTGCGCATCGCATTGCTGCTCGAACAGAACTATACGGTCGAGGTGCTCCGCGACGGCGATACGGTAACGTTCCGGACACCGGTGGTTTCGGTGAACGACCTCGCACAGGATGCCGGTTTCATCTCGCCGCGCTATCCCTTCCTCATCGGACAGGTGGTCGAAGGAAGCGGTGCGGCCGAGGCCGGACTGCGGCAGGGCGACCGCCTCGTCGAACTCAACGGAGAACCGCTCGCCTATTTCGACCAATACACCGAACGGCTCCCGCAGCTCAGCGGCACCGTGGCCGAAGTCGGCATCGTCCGCGACAGTGCGGGCACATCGGTCATCAGACATCTCCCGGTACGCGTATCCGACGACGGCAGAATAGGGGCGGCAGTGGACATGCTGGCCGTCACGCCCATCCACACGATGGACTACACCTTTTGGCAGGCGGTACCCGCCGGCACGAAACGCATCGGCGAAGAGATTGGAAGCTACTGGAAGCAACTGAAACTGGTCTTCCGTCCCCAGACGGAGGCTTACAAATCGCTCGGCGGTCCGCTCTCGATAGGCAGCATCTTCCCCGACGAATGGAACTGGCCGGCATTTTGGGAGATAACCGCCCTACTCTCCATCATCCTCGCCGTCATGAACATCCTGCCCATCCCGGCACTCGACGGCGGCCATGTGCTTTTCCTGCTGGTGGAGGTCATCACGGGCCGCAAACCGGGCGACAAATTCATGACGTACGCTCAGATAGCCGGCATGCTTCTTCTCTTCACGCTCATCATCTACGCCACGGGGAACGACATTTACCGGCTGTTCATCAAATAGTTTTCCGCCATGACCGAACTGGAAAAGATGCTCGCGGGCGAGATGCACGACATCACCGACCCCGAGGTGAGCCGGCTGAACCGGGAGGCCCGGCGCAAGCTCGAGAAACTGAACGCCACCTCCTGGCTCGACACGGTCCGTTACGCGGAGGCCCTCACGGAACTCATTCCCGACCGGGCCCCCTCGTCGGTACTTATCACTCCCTTCTTCTGCGACTACGGATTCCGCATCCGCCTCGGCGAGAAGGTCTACATCAACGCGAACTGCACCTTCCTCGACGAGGGAGGCATCACCGTCGGCGCCCACACGCTCATCGGCCCCGACTGCAAACTCTACACCCCGATTCATCCGATGGATGCCGCCGAGCGGCGCAAACCCATCGAACGGGGAGCGGCCATCGAGATAGGCGAAGACTGCTGGCTGGGAGGAGGCGTCGTGGTCTGCCCGGGAGTGAAAATCGGCGACCGCTGCATCATCGGTGCCGGAAGTGTCGTCACGCGGGACATCCCGGACGACTCGCTGGCCGCAGGCAATCCGGCAGCCGTCAAACGGAAACTCCGATAATCGAAACAAACTCCGAAAGCATACCCTCCGATGGCAAAGGTAAAAAAAGCATATTTCTGTACGGCCTGCGGGTACGAAGCGCCCAAATGGCTCGGCAAATGCCCTGCATGCGGCGAATGGAATACGTTTGCCGAGGAAGTGGTCAGCCGCGGCGACGAAAAACCGGCTCCCGGTTTCGCACGCGCCCAGACACGCCCCGTTCCCGTAGGGGAAATCGAGGAGGTACACCACCGGCGGCTCGACACAGGCAGCACCGAAGTGAACCGCGTGCTGGGCGGAGGCATGGTCAGGGGGTCGCTCGTACTGCTCGGCGGGGAGCCGGGCATCGGCAAATCGACCATGGCCCTGCAGCTTGCCCTCGGCAGCCGGGGGCTGCGAACACTCTACGTGTCGGGCGAAGAGTCGCCGCAGCAAATCAAGATGCGGGCAGGCAGGCTTCCCGGAGGCGACGGGGAATGCCTCGTCTACGCGGAAACCCTCCTCGAAGAGATAATCCGACAGGCCGAGGCCGTCCGCCCCGACCTGATGGTCATCGACTCCATCCAGACGATTTACAGTCAGGTACTGGAGTCTTCGCCCGGCAGCGTATCGCAGATACGGGAGTGCGCCGCCATGCTGCTTAAATACGCCAAAACGACGGGGACTTCCATCCTGCTCATCGGCCATATCACCAAAGACGGCACAATAGCGGGGCCCAAGGTGCTGGAACACATCGTGGACGTCGTACTTCAGTTCGAAGGCGACGGCAACAACGTCTACCGGATACTGCGCGGCATCAAGAACCGTTTCGGCGCCACCTACGAAATAGGCGTGTTCGAAATGCGCAACGAAGGGCTCGCAGAGGTCGCCAACCCGTCCGAAATCCTGCTCACCCACTACGACGAACCGTTGAGCGGCATCGCGGTAGGAGCAGCGGCAGACGGCATCCGCCCCTACCTCATCGAGGTGCAATCGCTCGTGGGCAACGCCGCATACGGAACGCCGCAACGCTCCTCCACAGGATTCGACATCAAGCGCCTCAACATGCTGTTGGCCGTGCTGGAGAAGCGCGTAGGCATGAAAATGTACCAGAAAGACGTCTTCCTGAACTTCGCCGGAGGTTTCAAGGTAGCCGACACGGGGCTCGACCTGGCCGTGGTATCGGCAGTCATCTCCTCCTATTTCGACCGACCGCTGGCTACGGGCGTATGCTGCGCGGGCGAAATAGGACTTTCGGGCGAGGTACGTCCCGCACCGCGCACCTATCAACGGATACTCGAAGCCGCCCGGCTCGGTTTCGGCCGTATCGTTGTATCGGGCTATTACCGCGACAAATCCGAGGTGCCCGGCGACATACGCATCGTCCGCGTCAGCCGTATCGACCAACTACCCAAGGCCATCTTCACCGAAGAGATGTAACGCTGCCATATACGGCCCGAGACAGTTACCGGTACTTCCGGAAGCGGCAGCCGAACGCCCGCCTTTTCCGCTCATCCTATCCGAAATCATTGCCATCGGACGCATTTATCCGATACGCAACCGAGATACATGTTATGCCCTGCACCCGCGACGGGTACGGAACCTGCGACAATCCTCCCCGAACGGCCAGGGCCGCAACGAATACCAAGAGACTTCAGTCTTGCCATACACGACACAAACGGAGGCCGAGACAGAAGAATCGAATACACCCGTCGTTTCGCCAATCTCCGTTACCTACCCGACACGATGGAATCGGCCTCAAATCCAATCCGGAAGCCTCCATCCGACACCGATTGTCGGAAGAAGCCGAACCGGAAAAATGTACGGAATATAGAGAAAAACATCCGGGAAACAGCAGGTTCCCCGGATGATGATACAAGGCCGGAGGAATTCCTCCGGCCTTTCTGCCATATCCGGTTACCACCATTCCCCGACACGGAAGCCGGACGGACGTCACCACGGCCGCCCGCTCGGACGGATGCTGCGTCATTCGCCCAACCGTGATGCATCCAAATTGTCGTCCTCCTCGAAATCGGGCGCCTCGAACTCCGAACGGCCGCCGAGCATGAACCGCAGATAGGTAATGGGCAGGCCCTGTTCACGAAATTTGCGCTCGTATGCCGTCTGGATGGAGAGGTCCGTATCAGCCATCCCCGTCCCGTAGATATCGTCACCGCAGGCCAACAAGGGCAGGGCATTGCGTTCGATGACCGCTTTCGTATATTCGTGGAGGTGGCGCGAGTCGGTCTTCAGGTGTACGACACCGTCGGGCTTCAGAAACTTCGCATAGTAACCGAGGAACTGCGGTGAGGTCAGGCGCTTCTTCACGCGCTGCTTCTTGAGCTGCGGGTCGGGAAAGGTTATCCATATCTCATCCACCTCTCCCGACGCGAAGAAAGAGTTGATGAACTCGATACGCGTGCGCAGGAAAGCGGCGTTTGCCATCCCCCTCTCGGTAGCAGTTTTGGCACCGCGCCACATGCGGGCCCCCTTGATGTCGATACCGATATAATTCCGGTCGGGATTGCGCTCGGCCAGCGCTACGGTGTACTCCCCTCTTCCGCAGCCGAGTTCGAGAATTATCGGATTCGGATTACGGAAAAACTCATCGTGCCAATGCCCCTTGAGCCGGTACTCCTTGCCGAAGACCTCCTCGAAATCGGGCTGCACCATATTGGCGAATGTCAGGTTCTCCTGGAACCTGCGGTATTTATCTTTTCCCATGCTCGGTTTCTGTTATCTCTATGCCTACGGCACGCAAGCCGCGCACCGGCGTACCGGACGTATGACTGACCGCGAAACGGTAGGTTCCCTCACGCCGCAGGACGCCATGCGACCGGAACGTCCGCTGCCGAACCGTACCCTCCGCCGCATCCGTTCCGAACGGCAGGACAACCCGTTCGATAAAGAGCAGCGAATCGGGCGTATGCACCGTTATCTCCAGAGGAAGCGAGTCGCACCCGGCAGAGCACCGGCCCCCCGTAACGGCAAAAACCGACAACTCCCTCAACGACACGGTATCCGAATTGACGAACGATACCTCCCGCTCCTCAACGCTCTTCCATCCGCACGGGTTTACCGCTACGGCCCTACTCTCCGGCCGACCGGAGCACCCCGCCGACAACAGCATGCAACATAAAGCCATTACGGCACAATATCGTACGGTCCGCATCTCCGGAAGCAATTACTAATATTTTTTCAATACAGCGCAATGATTAATAAAAAACAACGCAAACCGCATCCGTATTTTTAAAAATCCTCTCACTTCTTCCCGGCTGAAAACCGCCAGAAATCACTCTTTCCCGGCAACCGAAGATTCGCTACCATTATTCCGGGCATTTTCGCCGCCCGTCCCGTCGGCAGTACGCTGCGGACGGGCAGAACCGTTCGTCTCCCTCTCCGCACCGGAAGCGGGTTTTCCCTCCTGTTCCGCCGGCTGTTTCATACCCGCCGGCCGGTCGCCGCGACGGTTATCACGACTGCCTTCCGCCCCGTTGGGTGTCTGACGCTGGGGCCTGTCCTGACCGTTCTGCCGGCCGTTACTTCCCTCGCGGCGGCGGTTGTTCCCACCGTTGTTCCGCACGACTTCGCCGCCGGCTCCTGCGGCAGTACGCTGCTGCGAAACGCCTCCGTCCGGAACACTTCCGCCGCCCGCGCCGTTTTTCGCCTGACGCTGTCCCTCCTGCCGCGGCCGCTGTCCGTCGCCACGCTGTTCGTCCCTGCCACGGCCACCGCGCGATTTCTTCTTTTTCCGGGTGTTGTCGAAACGGGTGATGCTGTCCTCTTCGGAGCGGTAGGTCGGCTCCTCGGCTATCGGGCGGATGTCGTCGGCGTGCTGCAGCTGGTCGACCTTCTTGCCTGCACGGTTCAGTGCCATGATTTCGCGCACGCGCGACACGGGCAGCGTGGTGACATTGACCATCGCATCCTTGCTCGACGAGAAGGTCATCGTACCGGCGAGGATGTCGCTCTTGACGAGGAAATATTCGCCGTCGATGGCCTGCAACGGCTCACGCAGGCGCGGGAACTCCTTGCGGGCGTCGACATAGGTGTCGTATTCGTACATCATGCAGCACTTGAGCTTCGAGCACTGCCCGGCCAGCTTCTGGGGGTTGAGCGAAATGTCCTGCACGCGCGCGGCTCCGGTCGTGACGCTCGAAAAGCTCGACATCCACGACGCGCAGCACAGTTCGCGGCCGCAGGAACCGATGCCTCCGATGCGCCCGGCCTCCTGCCGCGCACCTATCTGCTTCATCTCCACCCGTATGTGAAAGACCTCCGCGAAAACTTTGATAAGCTCGCGGAAATCCACCCGTTCGTCGGCGATATAGTAAAAGATGGCCTTTATCTTGTCACCCTGATATTCGACATCGCCTATCTTCATGTTGAGATTCATCTCGGCGGCTATCTGCCTCGCCTTTATCATCGTACCATGCTCGAGAGCGATGGCCTCCTGCCACTTCTCGATGTCATACGGCTTGGCCTTGCGGTAAATCTTCTTGAACTCGCCGTTCTGCGGATTGAAGCCCACGCGGCGCATCTGCCTGGCCACCATATCGCCCGACAGGGAGACGATGCCGATATCATGCCCCGGAGCGGCCTCTACGGCCACGATGTCGCCCTCTTTCAGAGAGAGACCGTTGACATTCTGGTAGTATCCTCTGCGGGTATTCTTGAACCGCACCTCGTATATGTCGCCGGGCAGCGTGTCAGGGTAATCTTTCAGCCAGTCGGTCACATGCAGTTTGAAGCAGCCCTCGCATACGCCGGCGGAGAGCTCCTCGCCTCCACAGCCGCAAAATTCGCAGCCCCTGCCCATATCGAGCGTACAGTCCTTTTTATCTTTCTTATCTTGAAACAGTTCCATTTGTCGTTCCGTATTTGTCAAACGTATGAAAAGCGGATATACGGCTAAGCCGCCGGGGAGCCGCACACCCTTCCCCGTATTTTACAAAGATACTCAGACTGCGGATAAATACCGCTGCCGAGCCCCTTTTTCCATGCTGTTTTTATTCCGCATGCACAACGGACGCACTGCGCTTCATCTGCTTCCGGTAACGGGCATTGTAAAGTACCGCAGCGACTGCCAGGCCTATGATGAGCCCCATCCACAATCCCGAAGCACCGACCTCCGTACCGAACGCGAGGCAGTACCCTATCGGCAGGCTGAT
>OLSA01002876.1_pt1 | contig 12440 bp, 9 predicted proteins | sample 1672731 | NCBI WGS metagenome assembly OLSA01 (sample SAMEA3136718, study PRJEB25190) | human gut metagenome | biome: human gut; feature: human-associated habitat; material: faeces | place: Austria | collected 2013
GCAGCCTTCGATGTGCGCGCGCATGATCTGCTGGTTGGCGCTTTTGAGGAGCGACACGCTCTACGCCCTTGCCGCGGAGCATCCCGCACTGGCCGACCGGGCGCTCGGACGCTATGCCGAGCTGACGGCCCGCTTCCGGACCACCCCCGTGCGGCTCTATCAGCAGACGCGCCGGGCCCTTGCTCTGGAGGCTTCGGATGCGACGCGCAGCCGCCTGCTGACGAACCTGCTCGATGTGCAGGCCTATCCCGCCCTGGTACTGGCCGCCTCGTACCTTGAGAACGAGGGAACGGCTGCGGCCGCAGCGGCCGTGGTGAAGAACCTCGTGGCGAAGAGCAGCCCGATGCCGGGCGGTGCCGACATCCGCGCGGCGCTCGAGAAGGCCCGCGAGGTCTACCGCAAGCTGGCGCAGTCGGATGCCGATGCCGGATATGCCGTCGACGAGATCACCGGCCTGCTGGGCCGCCTGCCCGAGACGGGCTTCGTGGCGCTGCCGACCGATCCCGCTCAGTGGCAGCCCGTGGCCGACAGCCCGGCTTCCGGGCGGAAGCTCTCTGCGGCCGCTGCCGCGAAGCTGCGCCGGAGTGCCGAAACGGCTTTGCGTGAGAACTGGACCGGCCGGGACGGCATGCTGCTCTATGCGGGCAAGAGCCCCTCGACGATCGCGTTGGAGAAGCCCCGGGAGAACTTCGAGCTCTGGCTCGAGTGGCGCTCGCAGGGTGAAGCGGGTCTCGGTGTGCGCTCCCTGCCGCTGGTCCGCCTGGGCGGCGCCGGCACGACGGTGCGCACGGCCGATGGCTTCGTGCAGGATGTCCCCGCCTCGGACAATGCCGCCGGTGAGTGGAACACGCTCTACGTGAAGGTCTCCGACGACCGCATCACCGTGGTGGAGAACGGCGTGACGGTCGTCGGGAACCGCACGATGGAGAATCTGCGCGAGCCCGGCATGCCGGTTGACGTGACGGGCACGGTCTGGATCGCGGGTCTCGGCTCGCCGGTCGAGCTGCGCGACATGTGGCTGCGCGAGCTGCCCTCGACCCCGCTCTACGAACTCTCGGAGGAGGAGCGCGCCGAAGGCTTCGAGCTGCTCTTCGACGGCCGTTCGCTGCACAAGTGGACGGGCAACAAGGTCAACTACGTGCCGCTCGACGGGACGATCGACGTCACGGCCTCCTATGGCGGCGGTGGCAACCTCTACACGAAGAAGGAGTACGGCGACTTCATCCTGCGCTTCGAGTTCCGTTTCCTGCACGAGGCGGTCAACAACGGCATCGGCATCCGCACGCCGATGGGTGTCGACGCCGCGTTCGACGGCATGGAGATTCAGGTGCTGGACCACGACGCCCCGATCTACCGCGACCTGCACGCCTATCAGCAGCACGGTTCGGTCTACGGCGTGATCGCGGCCAAGCGCGTCGTCTTCCCGCCGCTGGGCGAGTGGAACGTCGAGGAGATCCGGGCCGTGGGCGACCGCATCACGGTGACGGTCAACGGCGAGGTGATTCTCGACGGCAACATCCGCGAGGCGTGCCAGGGCCATGCCGTGGCACCCGACGGCGGAACGGAGAACCCCTACATGATCGACCACCGCAACCACCCGGGCCTTTTCAACAAGCGGGGCCACATCGCCTTCTGCGGTCACGGTGCGGGCATCCAGTTCCGCCGCGTGCGCATCCTGGACCTCTCGCCCGAGGCCGACGCGAAATAGACGGACGGGGCTGCCCGGAAAAGGAGCCCGGGACAGCCCCCGTTTTTTTGCAGTGCGGTGAAAAGTTCCTATCTTTACCAGGTCAAACTTAACTTTTGCAAACCATGTTCATTCCCTGTGCAATCGGATACGGCCAGATTCTGATTATCGTTTTCGTGGTGCTGCTGCTCTTCGGCGGCCGGAAGATTCCCGAGCTGATGCGCGGACTGGGCCGCGGCGTCAAGGAGTTCAAGGATGCCATGAACACGGACTATTCGGCCGAGGAGCGGAAGAAGGACTCCGCGCAGAAATCGGACAACGAAACCCCCTCGGCCCGGGAGTAGGCCTCGCGGGGCGTCCGCCCCGCCGTGCGAACCGAGCGAAAAGCGTGTGAAATGGCTGACAGACGGATCGAATCCTCCGACGTGGAGATGAGCTTCTGGGACCATCTCGCGGCGCTGCGCCCCCATCTGGTGCGCAGTGCCGTGGCCGTGGTCGTCGTGGCCGTCGTGGCCTTCCTCTCGAAGCACTTTCTGATCGAGACGGTGTTGTTCGGCCCCAAGAGCGCCGACTTCCCGACCAACCGCCTGCTGCTGGCCGCCGGGCATGCGCTCGCCGACCTGTGCGCGTGGATCAACTCCTGGTCGGGGCTCTCCCTGAGCGTCAATACGGAGGCCTTCGACGTCGCGAACCTCGATTTCCGCGTCATCAACACGCAGATGGCCGGGCAGTTCAACCTCCACATGAAGGTCTCGATGATCTCGGGGCTCGTGCTGGCCATGCCCTACGTGCTGTGGGAGTTCTGGCGCTTCGTGCGCCCGGCGCTCACGCCCCGCGAAATCGCCGCCACGCACCGCTTCGTCTTCTGGGCCTCGACCTTCTTCTTCGCCGGGCTGCTGTTCGGCTATTTCGTGCTGGTGCCCCTCTCGGTGAGCTTCTTTATCAACTACCAGGCGAGCCCCTCGATCGTCAACATGATCGACGTCGGGCAGTACCTCTCGACGGTGATCGTCGCCTCGGTCGCCTCGGCGCTGGTCTTCCAGCTGCCGCTGCTGATCTACTTCCTGACCCGCATGGGGCTGATCTCCTCGGCCTTTCTGAAGCGCTACCGCCGCCACGCCTTCGTGGCGCTGCTCGTCATCGCGGCGATCATCACGCCGCCCGACATCTTCAGCCTCGTGCTGGTCATCATTCCGCTCTACGGACTCTATGAATTGAGCATCCGCCTCTCGGCCCGCATCGAACGCCATCAGGCGGCCGCGGGCCACAACGAGTAACAGAGACTTCATGAACAACGAATCATTCGGTTCCGCGCCGGTGCGGGTCATCGTCATCGGCGCCGGAAACCGTGCACGGAAATACCTCGAATACGCACACCGCTTCCCGGAGCGGCTGCGGCCGGTGGCCGTCGCCGAGCTCAACGGCCAGCGCCGCCGGAGCCTGGCGCGGGAGTTCTCGCTGCCCGCCGCGGCCTGCTTCGCCCGCTACGAAGAGCTCTTCGCCGCGGGGATCGACGCCGACATGGTGCTCGTGACGACACCCGACGCCGTGCATTACGACCCGGCCGTGCGGGCCATCCGGGCGGGATACCACGTGCTGCTCGAGAAACCCATCGCGCAGCGGTGGGACGAGTGCCTCGAAATTGCGCGCCTGGCCCGTGAGCACGGGGTGCTGGTGGGCGTCTGCCACGTGCTGCGCTACCATCCCTACTTCACGAAGATCAGGCAGCTGGTCGCCTCGGGCGAGCTGGGCGAGATCGTCTCGGTCAACCACACGGTCTGCGTGGGGCTGGACCGCATGCTGCACAGCTACGTGCGCGGCGTCTTCCGCCGGGCGCAGGAGTCGAATCCCATCCTGCTGGCCAAGTGCTGCCACGACATCGACTTTCTGCTGTGGCTGACCCAAAAGCGGTGCCGGCGGCTCTCGTCGTTCGGCGCCCTGCGCTGGTTCCGCGAGGCGAACGCCCCGGCGGGGAGCACGGAGCGCTGCATCGACTGCCCCGTCGAGCCGACCTGCCCCTTCTCGGCCCGCGACCTCTACTATGTGCGCCGCGACTGGGTCGGCAATTTCGACATCCCCGAGGGCGGAACACTCGACGACGCCATCCTGCGCGAACTCCGCACGGGCCCTTACGGGCGGTGCGCCTTCCGCTGCGACAACGACGTGGCGGACCACCAGATCGTGGCCCTCGAGATGGAGGATCGCTCGACGATCAGCCTGACGATGGATGCCTTCACGAAGGATGATTTCCGCAAGACCTGCATCCGCCTGACGGGCGGCGAGATCGACGGCGACGAGCGCCGGCTGCGCGTGCGGCGCTTCCGCTCGGGCGACGAGCGCATCTACGACTTTTTGGAGGTGCTCGGACAGCCGTTCCACGCCGGGGCCGACCTGCGGCTGCTCGAGGATTTCCTGCTGTCGGTGCGCGATCCGTCGCATCCGCTGCGTGTGGGGATCGACGACGCACTGGAGAGCCACCGTATCTGCTACGCCGCCGAGGAGAGCCGCCTCACGGGCCGCACGGTCGAGCTGCGGCCGGAAGAGCGGTAACGCTGCGGTTTGCCGCCTCTTCCCTGACGCCAAAGAGCGGCGGACCCCGACGGGTCCGCCGCTCTTTTCGTATCGGGTTGTGTTGACTGCCCCCCCCCGGGTCAGAACTCCGAGGTGAAGTGGAAGCGGATGTCCTTGAAGTTCTCCTGCGCGAGGGCCAGGGCGTAGCTCGTGTCGGCGAGGAAGACGTCGCGGCCGTGCTTGTCGACGGCCATGTTGGTGTGCTTGCGGCGCTTGAAGTCGGCCAGCTGGGCGGCGTTGTCGCTCTCGATCCAGCAGGCCTTGTAGATCGAGATCGGCTCCCAGCGGCACGAGGCGTTGTACTCGTGCTCGAGGCGGTACTGGATAACCTCGAACTGCAGGGCTCCCACCGTGCCGATGATCTTGCGGCCGTTCAGGGCGCTGGTGAAGAGCTGCGCCACCCCCTCGTCCATGAGTTGGTCGATGCCCTTGGCCAGCTGCTTGAACTTCATCGGATCGGCGTTCTCGATGTAGCGGAACTGCTCGGGCGCGAACGACGGAATGCCCGTGAAGCGGAGCTTTTCGCCCTCGGTGAAGGTGTCGCCGATCTTGAAGTTGCCCGTGTCGTGCAGGCCCACGATGTCGCCCGGATAGGCGACGTCGATCACCGACTTCTTCTCGGCCATGAAGGCCGTCGGCGAAGAGAACTTCATCTGCTTGCCGCTGCGCACGTGCAGGTAGTTCTTGTTGCGCTCGAAGATGCCCGAACAGATCTTCAGGAAGGCGATGCGGTCGCGGTGGTTCGGGTCCATGTTGGCGTGGATCTTGAAGACGAAGCCGGTCATCTTCGGCTCCGCGGGCTCCACCGTGCGTGTCTCGGTCTGCGAGGGGCGCGGCGAGGGGGCGATGCGGATGAAGCATTCGAGCAGCTCGCGCACGCCGAAGTTGTTGACCGCCGAGCCGAAGAAGACCGGGGCCACCTCGCCCCGCAGGTAGGCGTCGCGGTCGAACGGGTCGTAGACCCCCTCGACGAGCTCGATGTCGGCGCGCAGTTGCGCGGCATAGCGCTCGCCGATCCGCGCGTCGAGCTCCTTCGAGGCGAGGTCGGCGATCTCGACCGTCGAGGCGTCGGCCGTGAGCTTCTCGTCCGAGGTGAAGAGCGAGAGGTTGTGCTCGTAGATGTTGTAGACGCCCTTGAACGTCGGGCCGTTCGAGATGGGGAACGAGAGGGGCCTTACGCGGATGTGCAGCTCCTTCTCGACCTCGTCCAGCAGATCGAAGGGCTCCTTCGCGGGGCGGTCCAGCTTGTTGATGAAGACGATGACCGGCGTCTGGCGCATGCGGCACACCTCCATGAGCTTGCGCGTCTGCGTCTCGACGCCCTTGGCGCCGTCGATGACGATGATGACCGAGTCGACGGCCGTCAGCGTGCGGTAGGTGTCCTCGGCGAAGTCCTCGTGTCCCGGCGTGTCGAGGATGTTGATCTTCACCCCCTCGTATTCAAATCCCATGACGGCCGTGGCCACCGAGATGCCGCGCTGCCGCTCGATCTCCATGAAGTCCGACGTGGCGCCTTTCTTGATCTTGTTGCTCTTGACGGCTCCGGCCACGTGGATGGCGCCGCCGAAGAGCAGCAGCTTCTCCGTCAGCGTGGTTTTGCCCGCATCGGGGTGGGCGATGACGGCGAAGGTCCGCCGGCGTGTGATCTCTTCCTGTAGGGTCATGTATCGTTATTTGTCTTTCGGATAGTCGACGTTGTAGTGGCAGCCCACCGACTCCTTGAGCTCGCGGCCCTGCTTGATGACCAGGTAGGCCACGGCGATCATGTTGCGCAGCTCGCACAGCTCGCGGTTGGGTTTGGTCTTGGAGTAGAGCTCCTCGGTCTCCTCGAAGAGGATCGACAGGCGCCGCATGGCGCGCTTGAGCGAGAGGTTCGAGCGCACGATGCCCACGTAGTTGGACATGATCTGCTGCACCTCGCGCTTCGACTGGATGAGCATGAGCATCTCCTCGGTGTGCTGCGTCCCCTCGAAGTCCCAGTCGGGAATGCCCTCCTGGAAGTCGACCTTGTCGATCAGACCGGCCGTGTGGCGGGCGGCCTGGTCGGCGTAGACCACGGCTTCGATGAGCGAGTTGGAGGCCAGGCGGTTGGCGCCGTGCAGCCCCGTGCAGGAGGTTTCGCCCAGGGCGTAGAGGCGGCGGATCGAGGTCTCGCCGTCGGTCGTGACCTTCACGCCGCCGCAGCAGTAGTGCGCCGCGGGGGTGACGGGAATCCAGTCCTTCGTGATGTCGATGCCGATCGAGAGGCACTTCTCGTAGATGTTCGGGAAGTGGCTGCGCACGGAGGCGGCGTCCTTGTGCGTGACGTCGAGGTAGACGAAGTCCTCGCCGCGGCGCGTCATCTCGCGGTAGATCGCGCGGGCCACGACGTCGCGCGGCGCCAGCGACTTCATCGGGTGGTACTTGTCCATGAACTCCTCGCCCGACTGCAGGCGCAGGATGGCCCCGAAGCCGCGCATGGCCTCCGTGATGAGGAAGTTGGGCTTCTCGCCCGGGTTGTAGAGCGTCGTGGGGTGGAACTGGATGAATTCCATGTTCTCGGTGATGGCCTTGGCGCGGTGGCACATGGCGATGCCGTCGCCCGTGGCGACGACCGGATTCGATGTCGACGAGTAGATGTTGCCGCAGCCGCCCGTGGCCACGATGGTGAACTTCGCGAGCATCGTCTCGATCTCGTTGGTCTGCTCGTTGAGGACGTAGGCGCCGAAGCAGGTCAGCCCCCGCGTGTGGCGCGTGACGAACTCGCCTAGGTGGTGCTGCGTCAGCAGGTCGATGGCGAAGTGGTGCTCCAGCACGGTGATGTTCGGGTGCTGGCGCACCGATTCGACGAGCGCCCGTTCGATCTCGGCGCCCGTGAGGTCCTCGTGGTGGAGGATGCGGTGTTCGGAGTGGCCGCCCTCGCGGTTGAGCTCGAAGCGTCCGTCGGGGGTCTTGTCGAAGCGCGTGCCCCAGGCGATGAGGTCGCGGATGAGCTCCGGCGCGCGGCGCACGACCAGCTCGACGGCCTTCCGGTCACATTTGCCGGCGCCGCAGACGAGCGTGTCCTCGATGTGTTTCTCGAAGGTGTCGGGGGCATACGTCACCGAGCAGATGCCGCCCTGCGCATAGTTGGTGTTGCACTCCTTCATCTCGCCCTTGGTGACGATCGTGACGTGTCCGTGGGCTGCGGCCTTGAGTGCGAACGACAGGCCTGCCGCGCCCGAGCCGATGACCAGAAAGTCGGTTTTCATAGTTTTTCCAGTGACAGAGACGACTTTTGCGGCCCATGCGAACCTTCGGCCGTCCCCGATCCGGGCCCCGTCTCTGCCATCTCTTTAGCGGGCGTGCGCCCCGGTTCCGGATCGGAAGTTGCGTCGGGTCTTCCTGGCGGCGGACCGCAGCGGATCCGCTTCCGCGGCCCCGGCGGGACCGGATGCGGGGACCCTTTTCGGGTTGTTTTTCTCGCAGGCGCAGGAAGATGCGCCGCAAAGGTACGAAAAAAAGCCCGATTTGCCGATACGTGCGGATGAAAAAAGCACCGTCCGGGGCAGGGCGGTGCTTTGTGCGGGGTGTCGTCGCCGGATCAGGGCTTCCCGTCGGCCGCGGGGGAGGTAATCCCGAGCTGCGTGAGGCGCGAGATGTCGCGCACGTCGAAGACGCCGCAGATGTCCAGCACGATGAACTCCTCGTCGCCGTCGGAGAGCATCAGCAGCTCCGAGAGCCGCTCGCCGCTCCCCTCGATGAAGTAGAACGAGACGGACGGACCCTTGCTGTCGGTGCGGGAGATCAGCTCGAAGGCCTTGTCGCGTGCGACCTTGTAGGCCTGCGCGCGGAAGAGGAACGGATAGGGTTTCTGCGCCGCGAGGATGCGGATGCTGCGGATGCCGTCGAGCAGCCGGGCCAGTTCGGGGTCGGCGTCGCGGCGCATCATCTCCATCATCTTGCGTCCGAGCTCGATGCTGCGGACGTTCGTCTCTGCGGCGTAGGACTGGTAGAACTCGTCGAAGGCGCGGTTCTGGGCCGTGCCCGCAAGGGGCAGCAGCAGGATCAGGATCAGGAGCCAGCGTTTCATGGTCGTAGGTTTTTCGTGGTCGTGCAGGTCAGAATCCGAAGCAGATTCCGAAGGTGAACAGATGGGTTTCCGGTCCCACGTCGGAGCGGAAGAGCGGCGTGAGGGCATAGTCGAACGAGACGCCGACCTTGTGGTAGGTGATCGCGCCGCCGATGTTCCAGCTCCAGGGTTCCACTCCCCGCAGTTCGTACTTCTCCTTGGGTTTCTTGTGGACGGCCCGGTAGCTGGTGTAGAGGTTGCCCGAGGCGCGGAGCGTGATTCGGAAGTCGCTGACCGAGCAGGTGAGCATGAGGGGAATGCCCAGCGTGGTGAACGAGAGTTTCGACTTCTTGGTCGAGGGGTCGAGCTCCAGGGCGTGGATCATGCCGTCGGTATAGCGGATCGTCTGCTTGCCGCTCAGCACGATGTCGTAGATGTTGCCCCGGACGCCGGTCGAGAGCCACCAGTGGCCGTTCCGGTCGAGCATGTAGCGCAGGCTGAGGAGCGTGTAGCCGAAGCTGAAGCTCTTTCGGGTGCTCGTCTCCAGAAACTCCCCTTCGCCGGCCCACGCCGGCCCGTAGCTCGTGTTGACGAGCAGGGGGATGCCGATCTCCCAGTCCGTGAATCCGAAGCAGCCGTGGAAGCGCTTGAGGGGCTTTTTTTCGGGCTTTTCCGACGGCGCGGCAGCCTCGTTCCCGGCGGCCTTGCTTTCGTCGGCGTCGCGGTTGCCGAGCGTGATGCCGTATCCGGCGATCTCGAGCCGCAGCTCGCCCCGGTCGCTCTTGAGCTGTACGATTTCCGGATCGGGCGACGGCATGGCGGTCGCGGCGGGTGCGGAGGTGGCAGCGGTTCCGGAGATGGCGGTCGTTTCCGGCGTTGCGGCGGGGGCAGTTCCGGCGGCTTGAGAGGCAGCGGCGGGGCCGGCTGCATCGGTTGTGGCTGTGGCGTCGGGTTGTTCGGAATCGTTTCCGGGTGCGGCGCTTTCCGGCGTTGCGGCGGGCTTTTCCGTCGGGTCGGCCTGCACGGCGGAGGAGAGTTCCGTCGGGGCGGGTGCGGCCGGTGCCGGTTCGGTCCCCGCGGGTGCGGCCGGCTGTGCGGCCGTTGTGGCCGCAAGAAGGAGGAAGAGGGGCAGCAGAAGGAAAAAGGCAAGGTGTTTCATGGTGTTATCGTTTGCGTTTGACGGTTGTTATCTTTGTTCGGACCGGGTGTCGCGACTCTTTTCCGCCGCTTCGAGCAGGCGGTCGGCGATGTCGAAGCTGCGCGAGAGCTCCTCAAGCGGCTGGAAGTAGACCGTGGCGCACATCGCTTCGGCCGGGTCGGTGACAGGACGTCCGTCGATGTAGCCGTAGACGGTGCCGCGCGTGAGGAAGAAGAGCCCCACGAGCAGGGCCGCGGCGACAAAACCGCGGTTGAGCAGCACCCCGCGAAGAGAGACGAAGCTCCCTTGGACGTCGCCGCGTCTCGAGGGCCTGACGGCGACAAGGCCCCACAGACCTATAAGCGCCGAAACCACCAGGGGAACCACGAACACGCTATGCCAGCCAAAGGCGCCGACGAGGGCACCGGTGGCCACAGGCGCCACGGCGGGGCCCAAGGCGATCATGCCGTTGCCCACGGCGAGATAGGTGCCCAATTTCTCCGATGCCACCGTTTCCAATATGGCGTTCATCATAAGGGGGATGAAAATGCCCGTGCCCACGGCCTGCACGAGCCGCGACGCAAACAGCACCGCAAAGGTAGGGGCCACCAGACCGCCCATCGATCCGAGCGCGTTGCACGCCAGAGCGACGAACAGTAACGTCCGCGGGCCGAGCCGTCGATACAGGGCCGCCATGGCCGCCACAACGAACACCGTGACTACCATGAACCCCGTCACAAGCCACTGCGCCGTCATGGCATCCACGGAAAACTCGCCCATGATGGCAACAAGCGCCATGTTCACCAGGTTCTCGTTAAAGCCGGCGATAAAACCGCCCGCAAAAAATCCTATGAGACGACCCGCGGCATTCCGCGCACTCATGAAAGAACCAACCGCCTCACGCCTGCCCCTTCTCGTTCGATCCGTTCTCGGCCCGCTCGAAATCGCGGGCCAGATCATCATAGCTTTCCCGCGGTACAGGGGGAACCTTTTCGGCCCCCGCATCGGCGGAACGGCCGGGTAGCACGAGGTTCAGCACAATGCCCAGCAGCGCCGCCACGGCCAGCCCCGGCACGGAGTACTCACCGACGGGAATGCTCACGCCCATCGACTGCATGCCGATAGCCGCGATGGCCGGACCGCCGAAAATGATGAGGTTCCGGGAATCGGTCATGTCGACGGCGTGCTCCACAAGCATCTTCAGGGCATTGCAGGCAATCAGCCCGAATATCACGATGGACACCCCGCCGATAACCGGATCGGGAATAGTGCCCACCAGCGCCCCCAGCTTGGGACAGAATCCGCCAACGATGAATGCCGTGGCGGCAGCATACCAGAACACTTGGGTCGAATAGACGCGCGTCACGTTGAGCACGCCGATGTTCTCAGCGAAGGTCGTCGCCGGAGGTGCCCCCAGAAGGCCGGCGACAGTGGTGGCCAGGCCGTCCCCCAAAAGCGAGCGCCACAGAATGGGATTGTAATTCCTGTGGGTCATCTCGCCGATGACAAACAGATGCCCGATATGCTCGATCACCACGATAATCGCGATAGGGCTCACCAGCACAATGGCCGTCACATCGACGACGGGCAACGTGAACTCGGGCAAGCCGATCCAAGCCGCCTCAGCCACAGGGGTGAAGTCCACCATACCGAAAGCACATGAAAGGCCGTAAGCCACCGCTGCCCCGGCCAACACGGGGATGGTATTCAGCACTCGCTTCCCGAAGCACGTGCACAGCACGACCACGAAGAAGGCCACCCCCGCCACAACGAGCGTCTGCCACAGCGTCTCGCCCTCGGGCACGGTGAGCGCCTCCGAAACCGCCGTAGTAGCCAGGCCGCAGCCAATAACGAAGATGATCTCGGCCATGACCACCGTGGGAATGAGTCGATCGATCCAGCGCGTTCCCGTCTTGCGCACCACCAGAGCGCACACGACGAACACCAGGCCGGCCCCCACAATGGCCGAGCCGACCCCGGCCACTCCCGCCGTAGCGCTCGCAATAACCACTGGCCCCACGAAACTGAAGGAAGGTCCCAGGTAGCTCGGAATTTTCCCCTTCGTTGCCACGAGGTACAACGCCGTTCCGATACCCGAGCACATCACAGATACCGACGGCGAAAATCCCATGAGCATGGGCACGAGCACCGTTGCTCCGAACATTGAGAGGAAATGCTGTAGGCCCAGAGGCAGCGCCTGGTACCAGGGAAGCCTTTCCTCGACATCTACCACTCTCTTGCCCATGATGGACACCCCTTGTCAACGGCGCGGTGCCGAGCGAGCGCACAACTCTCTCGGCACCGCGACCCCTTGCTTGAACGGATGGGAAACCACAGCGCCTTAGGGCTCGACCAACTCGTCGTAGACCTGGACCTTACCGGCGCCCTCGGCCGCCGTCGTCGCCGTCACCGGCTTCTCGCCCTGAGACTCCTTGGGCAAGACGAGGTTCAGGATCACAGCCAGCACCGCAGCCAGCAGCAGGCCGGGAACATTGAAGGAACCCAGGGGGATGGACACGCCGGTGGTCATCATGCCGATGCCGCCGCGGCCCTGCGCGCGGGAAACGAAGGCCAGGCCGCAGAGCTTCTCGAGCGCCAGCGATCCTTCTTCCGGGCCCATGTGGCCTCGTGGGTACGGGATTTTCTGGCCCAGGCGCGGCTGATGGTGGAAACCCGATTCTACCGGGGCGTCCTCGCGCTGACGGAAGCCTTCGTCGCCGAAGAGGAACGCTCCTTCGAAGAGGCGGCATCAGCGGCCGCATAGATACGGGCGCCCCGAATCGGGGCGCCCGTCGCGTTCTGCTGGGAAGAGCGTAGCGCATGGGCGCGTTTTTGGCTTGGAAATCACGGTTTTGTGACCAGCGGGCGGCAAACTCGCCATCTGCAAAATGCTCGACCTGGGAAAACGCCGCCCAGACTGCCCTCGAAAAGTGCCGAGGCGGCATTTTGCGTCACAAAAGGGGGTGCGGACAGTTACTTGGACAGCGGCCTACGCCGCCAGCCCCAACCGCCTC